>Ga0302262_10000404_pt1 | contig 17736 bp, 14 predicted proteins | sample II_Fen_E3_4_FD_194557 | JGI IMG/M metagenome (GOLD analysis project Ga0302262, IMG submission 194557) | Peat permafrost microbial communities from Stordalen Mire near Abisko, Sweden - II_Fen_E3_4 | ecosystem: Environmental > Terrestrial > Soil > Wetlands > Permafrost | place: Sweden: Abisko...
TGGAAGTTGTCTGCAAGCAGGTGTTGAACCTGGAAAATGGCTTACAGCCACTCTCGAGAAAATACCTTCACTCGAAACTCCTATTAATTGGGAAGTCCTACTCCCGTAAAAAACTGAACAAAAAAAACGAACTTAGAGAATTACATTTACTCTAAGTCCGTTTTTTTTGCGCTCTATACACGGCATATTTGGGATGCTTACGACATGCCCCAATTTTTTTTACGAGCTCATTTCCCTTTGTAAACCGCTTTGTTTGCGAATAACCGGATTATCCTCTCTGAAGTATATTTCAGGTAGCTAACTGGATTAGGATAACAATGGATAAACTAAAATACACTCGTATAGATAAAATTTAATCTTGTTTTCTCTGTTATTCGCTTTTGCTTCCGAGGGGGTTGCGAGGGACTTGCGAGGGGGTTGCGTGGGGGTTCGGAGGGATAAACCTCTCCGAACCCCCTCGCAACTCTCTTTGAACTCCCTCCGATTCCGCTTTATACCTAAAGCAGGACAGGCAGAAGTCATAATGGGAGGTGAAATGCTCTCTTTACACATTGTTTTACGTGCTATGGCAAGTAATCTTCTATGCAAATGTAGATTGATTAAAGAAAGGCTATATATAGCCGGACTTCTCAAACGATAATCAACTGTGAAAAGAAATGCTCCAGATTCCTTTTTATGTGATGAAAGGTTGAGCCTTAATCGGTTTCAGATAGAGGTTCAATTATATAAAGAATTTGTTGGGTGCAAGAGTTGGCGTGGTAGTATGCAAGGGCGACGCAATCACGCTACGTACCCGACTATGCCAGCTCATTGTTTATTTCGGTATAGATTTTTTTCAAATTATTCTGATGAAATTCAGACATCCCTTGATTGTTTTGATTAATTTTGGCATGTGTTTGTAAGTATGGGGAATCATTCTTTACAGAGTACTATGATATGTTTTTTAATATAACATTTTTGAAATCATGTCTTTATATGAAATTATCTCTTCTTTTTAAACATTTATTTATGAGTGCTATGTTATTTACGGGTTTAGAACTGGAGGCACAGGATTGGCCGAATCTGGAACGTTTTCGTGTCGAAAATGCAGCTTTGGGACGGCCTGCTAACGGAGAAAGTCGTGTTGTCTTTATGGGTAACTCGATAACTCAGGGTTGGATTGAAAAGCGACCCGGTTTTTTTGCAGGTCGTCCGTATATAAATCGGGGAATCAACGGACAGACGACTCCACAAATGTTGATACGGTTTCGTCAGGACGTGATCGCCCTCCAACCGAAAGTTGTGGTTATTTTGGCCGGAACAAACGATATTGCCGGAAATACAGGTCCTTCCACGCTTGAAATGATTGAAGATAATCTCGCCTCCATGGCTGAGTTGGCCGATGCGAATGGCATTCATGTTGTTTTATCTTCGGTTTTACCGGTTTATGATTATCCCTGGAAACCAGGGCTTAAGCCGGCTGAAAAAATCGTAGCGTTAAATGCTTGGATTAAAAAGTATTGTGAGAAAAAAGGATTCATTTATCTCGATTATTATTCATCCATGGTGGATGAGCGAAAAGGAATGAAAGCTGCTTTGACCTATGATGGTGTTCATGCAAATCTGGGAGGTTATAAGGCCATGGAACCGTTGGTGGAAGCTGCTATCCAACAAGGATTAAATCAGTGTAACAGGAAATAATAATCTTCTTATTTCATACACCTTTTGTAATGGTGAGGCGATAGGAGGTTTGGTTTGATGCCAATTAAATTTACAGGGATCCATTACCTGAATGACATAAAAAAGTTCATTCCGGTAATGGGCTTATTTTTTTTAAAAGAGTAGAAATGCCGGTTGAGGATGATTCTATTCTGAAGGAATACGGATTGTCTTTGATAAGTCGGGTAAACGATTAGTTTTCTTTTTCCAGATAAACAGTTTGTGTGGGAAATGCAAATTGCAGTCCTGCTTCGTTGAATGCACGCAGAATCTCGGTATTTACCCGTGAGGGAGTTTCCATGACATCCGCCGGCTTTTTGATAAAATACACAAAGGTGATGACAAGCGAATAATCGGTAAAATCGGTAAAAGCCACCACTAAATCTTTTGATTCAATATCTTCTACTCTGTTCGGCATGTCCTTCAGGATAGCCATGGCCTCGTTCATTTTATCCGGTGTCGTATTATAGGTCAACCCTAACTTGATAAGTACACGTCGCATGGGCTCTTCCGAAATGTTTTCGACTAAAGCTTCTACCAGTTTAAAGTTAGGAATTGTCACCATACGTTTTTCGAGCGTGCGTAAGCGGGTACTGCGAATACCGATCTCTTCCACAAAGCCGTCGAATTTTTCCACTTTTATGCGATCACCAATGCGGAAAGGACGGTCGGTGAAAATAGTGAATCCTCCATAGATATTCTTAATTGTGTCCTGAGCAGCCAGAGCAAATGCTAAACCACCGATACTGAGTCCGGCGATAAGAGTACCGACATTAATACCGACGTTGTTCAATGCCATCACGATTCCCAACGACCAAATCACCGCCAGTACGGTACGGCGAAGAATGGACATCAAGTGATTATCCAGATACTTTAATTTGTTTTTATCGGCTGCCTTAGGCGCTAAATACTCTTCGAGCAAGGCATTTACCAATCGGGCTACAAACCAGGTGATATTGATAACGGTAAGAACCTTATAGGCTTTAAGAATTACATTTTCTACCTGAGTACCTAAATCCAATCGGCGGGATGCAAACCAAATGGCGGCCAGAGCAATCCCTAATAAGACCGGTGCTTCGAGCATCTTAAACAGGATGTCATCGAGGCGGTTCTTAGTTTTAGCCGTGAGTTTTTGAATAACATGCTTGTTCAATAAATCAATACACTTATTGAGCAACATGGCTCCCACGATAATAAGTATCGATATTAACCAGTCGTGGAGTGAATTTCTGTAAAATGTTTGTTCTAACATAATATGAATGTGCCAGTTTAAAAATAGGATAATATGCAAACTGTATAATGAGCTGATATAATATAACGACAGAGCTTTCCGGCTCGCAGGACCATTTTGATTCTTTAAACGCTAAACCTGTAACTCCTCAACCCTAAAACGGACAGGCATCACTCGGCATACGCCAGTCACCCCGCGGAGAAAGGTTGATAGAGCCTACTTTTGGTCCATCGGGTATGCAGGATCGTTTGAATTGTTGGGCAAAGAATCTACGTATAAAGGTTTTCAACCATTTTTCAATTATGTCATCTTTATAAATACCTGTAAAAGCATTTTTTGCTAAGAACAGTATCTTAGCCGGACTGAATCCGAAGCGAACCATATAGTACAGGAAGAAATCATGTAATTCATAAGGCCCGACAATATCTTCCGTTTTTTGCGCAATGTCACCATTTTCGTCGGCAGGAAGTAATTCAGGACTGACAGGGGTATCCAGAATATCGCGTAATATCTCTTCCGAAGCAGGGTCAAGCTGATGGGCCGCCCAATCTACCAGGTAACGAACCAGTGTCTTTGGAACCCCGCTGTTAACGGCATACATAGACATATGATCGCCGTTATAGGTTGACCAGCCGAGTGCCATCTCCGATAAGTCGCCGGTTCCGATCACCAGGCCCCGATGCTTATTGGCAATGTCCATGAGGATTTGAGTACGTTCACGGGCTTGTGTGTTTTCATAAACCACATCACGAAGTTCAGGGTCCTGATCTATATCCTTGAAATGTAGCAGGCAGGCTTCCTTGATGGAAATCTCAAGCAGAGTAATACCCAGTGATTTAATTAAGTTGATCGCATTTGTGTAGGTGCGGTCTGTAGTTCCGAAACCGGGCATGGTGATGCCGATAATTTGCTTCCGGTCAAGCCCCAGTTTATCGGCTGTCTTTACACTAACCAACAATGCCAATGTCGAATCAAGTCCGCCTGAAATGCCTATTACGAGCGTCTCAGCATGGGTGTGTTGCCAACGTTTGGCCAATCCGCCAATCTGAATGGAAAATATCTCATGGCAACTTTCGTCACGGTTAGTAATTGGGGGAACAAAAGGATGTTTGTCAACGGTCCGTTTTAACTCAAAATGAGTAAAGTGGGCATCTTCCAATTGGATGATTCGGTAGGTGCGGGCAGATTTATCATTTGCATAATTGGTATTACGCAATCGGTCAGCTTGCAGCCGCTCAATATCAATATCGGTAACGATCAGTTGCGGTTCAAAAGAGAAACGTTCGGAAGCAGCGATGATCTTTCCGTTTTCGGCAATCAATCCGTTACCGGCATATACCACGTCGGTCGTTGATTCGCCGGCACCGGCAGAAGCATATATATAGCCTGCATTGCACCTGGCTGATTGCTGTTCGATAAGCTGACGGAGGTATTGATGCTTTCCGATTAATTCATTGGTTGCCGAAAGGTTGAAAATAACCTCTGCTCCATGCAGGGACTGTTGTGAGCTTGGAGGAACAGGAACCCATAAATCTTCGCAGATCTCAATGCCAAAGGAGAACTGACCATCCGTGAAAAGAATATCCGTACCGAATGGAACCTGCTCACCCGAGATGGATATAGTCTGCGAATCGGCCAACTCTCCGGATGCAAACCAACGTTTTTCATAAAACTCGTTATTGTTGGGTAAATGGGTCTTGGGGACCACTCCTAAAATACGACCCCCCTGAAGGACTACGGCAGTATTGAAAAGATGGCTTTGTACCCGTACGGGCATGCCGGTAATAATAACCGATGTGGTGGAGAAGGTTAGCAATTGCAACTCATTCAATGCCTTTTGGGCATCATTAAGCAATTGCTGTTGTTGAAAAAGATCGGCGCAGGTATAGCCCGTTACACTTAATTCGGGGAAGCAAATAACCTGTACTTTTTCTTCTTCGCCTTTATGAACCAAATCCGCCATTCGGGCAACATTAAAAGCGCAATCTGCTACCCTAAGTTCGGGGATAGCTGCTGCAACACGTACAAAACCATTATTCATATTTAGTCGATTGGTTGATTATGTTAAATGGCTAATAAGTCGATTATCTTGATTGAGTCTGTTCGGTTGAATAAGTTGTTGTGTTTATTCGTTGAGTAAGTCTGTTTGGTATGATCAGTGAAACATGTCTGTTTGTTATTCTTCATTATGTTTAGTCACCTGATTAACCAATCAACCAATCACCTCTATTTAGCCACATTCTCCATATTGCTCAGGTAAATCTCAAGCGATTTGGCTGATATGCGGATTTCCAATACGGAAAGAGCCAGTGAAATTATAAGTAAGACTAATGCCAGACCGAATACGTAGACTGATATAATCTGAAATCCGACATATATCAGAAACATGGTGGCTACGCACAATAGCAAACTGGCAACCCCTAGCATCTGCATGTTTTTGGTCAGATACAATCGCTTGCGCATATTCTTAATCTGTGCTAACGTAAGAGCCGAATGATCTTGCATATACTGATCCTTCAATGTTCTTACCAATTGCGCATACGATAAAAAACGATTTGTATAAGCCAGTAATAAAAGTGATATGGCCGAAAACAAAAAGGTTGGCGTAATAAGTGTCAGCGCTTGCATACTTTTAGAGTTTAAAAGAATTAAAGATGAATCATATTAATATATAACGAATTACGCAAAAATACGGTTGACTGAATATCCCGTTATTTAATGAATCGGCGATCTGACCAATTACCTTCTTATGCGCAATGATCTTTCTTCCCAACAGGATGTTTTACCAACTTAGCCATCTGATGTCCTAGTTCCAAACATGCCTGATAATTGTCGGCTTTCAATCCTTGTTTCTCTTCCACGTAGGTCTCGGCTGTTTCCCATTTCATGCTCTCTACAAAAGAAGATAACCGTTTTACCGCTGCTCCTGCCCATGTAAATGAACCGAAATAACCAAAGATACGGTTTTTTATTCCACGAATCTCTATTTTACGTAACAATGATTCCACTTCGGGATACAATTCGTTGCAATAAGTCGGGCTGCCTACAACTAATCCCCGGTATTTGAAAATATCCCGTATTATGTAGGATGAATCGCTTTTGGAAACATTATGAATGATAATATCTTTAATCCCGCCTTCTGCAAGTCCCTGTGCAACTGTTTCAGCCATTAACTCTGTAAAACCGTACATTGACCCGTAAACAACAACTACTCCTTCTTTGCCTTCGTAACGGCTTAGTTGATCGTACATATCCACCACTTCGGTAATATATTTCTTCCATACCGGTCCGTGAGTGCTGCAAATAATCTCAAAATCAATAGGAGTGAGTTTCTGTAATGCTTTCTGTACAGGAGCACCATATTTCCCAACGATATTGGCATAATAACGTGCCATTTCGTCCCAGTACCGGTTTACATTCATATTCGTATCCATTACGGCACCATCCAGAGTCCCGAATGAACCAAACGCATCACCGGAGAAAAGGACTTTTTCTGTTTGATCATAAGTCATCATGGTCTCAGGCCAGTGGACCATGGGTGTAAAGTGGAATTGTAAGGTGTGGGTTCCCAATGAAAGGTGTTCACCATCTTTAATCTCTTTGGTGTTGTTGTCAACTCCATAAAAACCTTCCACCATGCTTAATGCTTTGCTGTTGGCAATAATTATTAATTCAGGATAGTATTGGCGAATCAGGCGAATTGAACCGGAATGATCTGGCTCCATATGATTGATAATCAAGTAATCCAATGGCCTGCCCTGTAATTGTGATTGAATTTTGTCGATGAAAATATCTCCCATGGAAATATCCACTGTATCTATCAGAGCGGTTTTCTGATCCATAATCAGGTAGGCGTTGTAGGATACTCCTGTAGGTAATGGAATCATATTCTCAAATTTATGCTTCTGACGGTCGTTAACCCCAACGTAGTAAATGTCCTTTGCAATTTTGTGATTTTGAAACATGTAACTAATTTTTCAATTTATTTATACTATATATACCTATACTTTAAACACCAATTTTATCGTGTTTGTTTTAATTGCAAAGATAAAACAATTTTAGCAATTGTTGTATCGTTCTGCCCTTGATTCATTGAACTATTGTATAGTAGATCGACTTTATCCCTCATCAGGAAGAAAAACCATTGAAACTTTTTAGTACTTTTGCAGAACATACGAACTGTACGAATTTAGTTGAATTACACCCATTATAATGTTTACACACCCTACTTACCTCTTACCTCTTACCTCTTATTCCTTGTCTTACACCTCTTATTCCGGTCTGCTATGATTGTTTGCATTGCCGAAAAACCCAGTGTAGCCAGAGATATTGCCGAAATACTTGGAGCCAAATCACGAAGGGATGGGTATATGGAAGGAAACGGATACCAGGTAACCTGGACTTTCGGTCATCTGTGCGGGCTATTGGAACCTCATGAATATGCACCCGAATGGAAAAGATGGGCGTTGAGTAACTTGCCCATGATCCCTCTCCGTTTTGGTATCAAGGTGATGAACGACAGTGGCATTCAAAAGCAGTTTAAGGTGATCGAGACATTGATGGCGAATGCCGATGAAGTGATAAACTGTGGTGATGCCGGTCAGGAAGGGGAACTTATACAACGTTGGGTAATGCAAAAGGCATTATGCAAGTGTCCGGTTAAGCGTCTGTGGATTTCATCCCTGACCGAAGAAGCCATTAAGGAAGGTTTCTCAAAGCTAAAAGATCAGCGTGAATTTCAATCGCTTTACGAAGCAGGACTTTCGCGTGCTATTGGCGATTGGTTACTGGGCATGAATGCTACCAGGCTTTATACGCTTAAATATGGCAAAAATCGCCAGATATTATCCATTGGCAGGGTGCAAACGCCTACGTTGGCTTTGATTGTAAATCGCCAGCTGGAAATTGAGAACTTTAACCCCGAAGCCTATTGGGAATTAAAAACCATTTATCGGGATACGACCTTTTCGGCTTCAAAGGGTCGGTTTTCAAGTGTGGAAGAAGGAACCGCCTTCTTGGATACAGTGCGTACGGCTGACTTTGTGGTGACCAATATCACCACCAAAAAGGGAACCGAATCTGCTCCAAGGCTGTTTGACCTGACGTCCCTGCAGGTGGAATGCAATAAGAAGTTTGGCTATTCTGCCGATGAGACGTTGAAGCTGATCCAAAGTCTTTACGAAAAGAAAATAACAACCTATCCGCGCGTGGATACGACCTATCTGACCGATGATTTATATCCCAAGATTCCGGATATTCTCAAAGGCATTAAAGAGTACGAACCGCTGACCGGGCCCTTGCTTGCAGGTAAGCTTCCTAAGACAAAGAAGGTCTTTGATAACTCAAAAGTAACCGATCACCATGCTATTATTCCTACAGGAGTCAATCCGACGACATTGACCGATACCGAAAAACGGGTATTCGATCTGGTAGCACGAAGGTTTATTGCGAACTTCTATCCCGAATGTAAGATCTCAACTACGACGGTTTTAGGTGAAGTAAAAGAAATTGAATTTAAAGTGAATGGTAAGCAAATTCTCGATCCCGGATGGCGGATTGTTTTTGCTAAAGCTGTTGCAGAGGATAAAGAAGGCGAGGAAGAGGACGAACATACGTTGCCGTTGTTCGTAAAAGGCGAAAGTGGTCCGCATGAACCTACCTTAGCCGAAAAGTGGACTTCACCACCCAAGCCCTATACCGAAGCGACCTTACTGCGTGCCATGGAAACGGCCGGGAAGCTGGTAGATAATGACGAGCTGCGCGATGCCTTGAAAGAAAATGGTATCGGCCGTCCTTCTACCCGGGCTGCTATTATCGAAACACTTTTTAAACGGGATTATATCCGCAAGGAACGTAAAAATCTGATTGCAACCAATACAGGTGTTGATTTGATTCAGATTATTCAGGAAGACTTACTGAAGTCGGCCGAACTGACCGGCCTGTGGGAAAAGAAACTGCGGCAGGTGGAACGTGGACAATATGCCGCCAAAGATTTTCTGGATGAACTTAAAGCAATGGTGACGGAAATCGTATTCAATGTGAAGAGTGATAACCGGCGTCCGGGGGATAATACACCAAGAATTTCATCCGAAAATCCGGTGTTGGCTTCACCCGAAGGTACTGTCTGTCCCTTATGCGGAAAAGGCACTATCCTGAAAGGAAAGACAGCTTATGGCTGTAGTGAATGGAAGAATGGTTGCCGATATCGAATTCCGCTATAAAAGTTGAGCATTTATGTGGATTGTTTTCACCAACCCTGGCTACTGATGAAGTCCATGTCAACGATTGAAAATGGACGGTTATTTTCCGGAAGTCACAGGTGATAGTAATAAGCTCTGTGATAAGTTGTAGGGAACGAAAATAATTTTACTTTTTCGTCAGCCGGCAAGCTTGGGGTTTTTGATTTCTTATTGTACCTTTGCATTTCTTTTTCGCTAAAATATTAAAATGATTTATCAAACATATACACTTTCCAACGGACTTCGACTGATTCATAAACCCGACTCTTCAGCGGTCACTTATTGCGGGTTGGTTGTCAATACAGGTTCACGTGATGAAGTTGAAACCGAACAGGGCATGGCACACTTCATTGAGCACATGCTGTTTAAAGGGACTGAGAAACGACATTCCGGCCATATCATCAACAGGTTGGAAAATATTGGAGGTGAATTAAATGCGTATACTTCGAAAGAAGAAACCGTCGTTTATGCCATTGTGTTGAAGGAGTATTTTGAGCGGGCTATGGAACTGGTTTCCGATATTGTGCTTCACTCTACCTTCCCACAGAAAGAGATTGATAAAGAGGTAGTCATTATTGTTGACGAAATTCAGTCCTATAACGACAGCCCTTCCGAACTGATCTTTGATGATTTTGAGGAAATGATTTTTGCCAATCATTCCATAGGGCATAATATACTGGGTAAACCCGAACTTTTGCAACACTATACAACGGATGATGCGGTCCGTTTTGTCAGGAAGCAATACCGACCGGATGAAATGGTGTTTTTTGTATTGGGCGATCTTAATTTCAATCAATTAATTCGTTTCGGCGAAAAGTATCTGCAGCCGCTTCCCAATGAAAACAAACCGAAAGAACGAATAGCTCCGGTATCCTATCAACCTCTACGGAAAGAGGTAGACAAGAATACCCACCAGGTACATTTTATGGTTGGTAACCGCTCCTATGATTTATACCACCCCAATCGACTGGGCATGTATCTGTTGAACAATATCCTGGGTGGACCCGGAATGAATAGTCTGTTGAATTTATCCCTTCGCGAAAAACACGGGTTGGTTTACAATGTAGAAGCAAACTACCAGCCGTTTACCGATACCGGCATGTGGAGCGTTTACTTTGGTTGTGATACGGAGAATGCAACCCGTTGTGAACAATTGGTCCTTGCCGAATTGCAGAAACTTCGTGAGCAGCCCTTGTCGGTTAACGCATTAAAGAAATACAAATTGCAACTGATGGGGCAGATGGCTATATCTTCCGAACAAAAAGATAATTTTTCTCTTAGTCTGGGTAAGAGTTACCTGCGCTATGGTAAGATTGAAGACATGGAATCGGTAAAGCAACAAATTGAAGCTATTACGGTCGAAAAACTGCAGCAAATTGCGATCGAAATGTTTGATCCGAAAGATTTATCGGTGTTGATTTACCGCTAATTTGGAAAAGAAGTTGTCTGATTGATTCATGTAGACAGCTTATTTCTACAAACCTGACATCGTCGAAGACATGTCAGCGTTTATACAACAGAATATGTTTCATACCGGCCTTTTAAACAGAAAAGGCTGTTAACTTGTTTCCTCCGGAGTTCGTTATTCTCCGGTATGTTTCAGATAGAAGAAGACAATGAATTTAGAAGATTACATTACAGCTCATTCGGATGTGGAGCCGGATTATCTGGCTAAACTGAACCGTAAGACCCATGTCCGGATGATCAATCCGCGCATGATGTCCGGTCATTATCAGGGGCGGGTGTTGGCTATGTTTGCTCACATGATTCAACCGAAAGTAGTACTGGAAATCGGGACTTTTACCGGCTATTCGGCTCTCAGTCTGGCGGAAGGATTGCCTGTTGATGGCGTGTTGCATACGATTGATCATGATGATGAACTGGAGAGCTTCCTGAACGATACCTTTGCCGGTTCAGAATTCGGACATAAGATAAAGTTGCATATTGGCGATGCCCTTTCCGAAATCGATAAACTGAATGAAGTGCTCGACCTCGTATTTATTGATGCGGATAAAGAGCAGTATTTGGCTTATTATGAAGCAGTATTGTCGAAGGTGCGTAACGGCGGCTATATATTGGTCGATAATACCCTGTGGGACGGTAAAGTCCTTAAGCCGGTCGATCCGAAAGACAAGGATACCATCTTAATGATGAAGTTCAACGACTTTATTGCATGTGATAGCCGGGTAGAGAAAGTGCTCTTACCTGTTCGGGATGGTTTAACCTTAATAAGGAAACTCGGTTAATGGCTGGTCGGTAACCGGGATATGGTTGGAATAACGCTTTAATCATCAGGGTAGAGGTTAAAAGAATGTTTTGTATACCCGTTGTATTTGTTTTTTTCTTAGAAGTAAATTGTAAATAGTAAAATAACATATGTTTATCTACGAATTAGAATTTAAAGTGCGCGATTATGAATGTGATCTTCAGGGCATCGTGAACAACTCGGTATACCAGAATTACCTCGAGCATACCCGCCATGAGTTTCTGCTGGAAAATAATGTGGGCTTTGATAAGTTGCACCAACAGGGGGTAGATGCTGTGGTTGCCCGCATTGAAATGGCATTTAAAACGTCTCTGAAGTCGGGGGATGAATTTATCTCCAAACTGTATGTGACTAAAGACGGGATAAAATATGTCTTCCATCAGTCCATATTCCGGAAGAGCGATAATAAGCTTTGTCTGAGAGCAAAGGTGGATACCGTGGTGCTGATTAATGGCAAATTGTCGGCTTCACATCCTCAACTGGATAACCTGATCTCACAGATCGGCGATCAGACAAAGGTGTCCTGATTTACTTATATAGCTTTACAATTCAGTAGAAATAATAAGTTCCCGGATTTGTTTCAGGGACGCTATTCAGATAGGGAATACCGGTCCGAAAACAATATAAAACAGCCGGTCCGCCGGCATACCGTAAGCTTTACAAACGAAAGTCTTTTTAATCCGTTGGATCAGGGCGTTGAAAGCCGATGATGTGTCTTTTGAAAGTGATGAATTGATCGGAGAATGCCCGCTTGTATACGAGAATTTGAATGATGATCACAACAATTCTATCCGTTTACATGTTTATCTAAAAGAAAATTGAGTATATAGCAATTTAATGAAAGGGAACCGGTTTGAACCGGGTTACTGATAACACGATAAGAGAATGAATGAATTTTTAGAAATAGAAGAAAACATCGTTCGAATGCTGAAAACAGTATTCGATCCTGAAATCCCGGTGAATATTTATGATCTGGGACTTATTTATAAAATTGACATGGCCGAAGAGGGTCATCTCACCATTGATATGACGTTGACTGCTCCCAGCTGCCCGGCTGTAGATTTTATTGTCGAAGATGTCCGTATGAAAGTGGAAAGTGTCGAAGGAGTGAAAGACGTCGATATTAATATCGTCTACGAGCCTGCCTGGGACAAGAGCATGATGAGTGAAGAAGCTCAACTGGAACTGGGATTTCTGTAATCAGGAATGAGGAATGAGAGATGAGGAATGCGTGAAGATTCGTTGGGATGATTCGCTGCCACCACTCATTTCTCATTCCTTATTCCTCGTTCCTCTTTCCTAATAAACGACTAACAAAGATATGATCTATTTTATTTCCGATGCCCATTTGGGCTCCCGTCTTGTAAAGAATCCGCGTGAACATGAGCAGAAAGTGGTCGATTGGCTCGATAGTGTAAAAAAGGACGCCACTGCCATTTACCTGTTGGGTGATATGTTTGATTTCTGGTTCGAATACCGTACCGTGGTGCCCAAAGGATACGTCCGCTTTTTAGGCAAGCTGGCTGAGTTAACCGATGCAGGTATTGAGATTCATTTCTTTATCGGCAACCATGACATTTGGACATTCGGTTACCTGGAACAGGAAATAGGTCTCATTGTGCATAAAGAAGCCCTGACTGTTCAACTGGGTACTAAACGCTTCTTTATGGCTCATGGTGATGGCTTGTATGCTGAAGAACGTGGATTCGGAGTTATCCGTAAAGTATTCCACAGTCAACTGGCGCAAAAGCTCTTTCGCTATGTGCCCGCCCAGTGGGGACAGGAATTCGGTTATGCCTGGTCAAAGAAGAACCGTGAGAAAATACTGCATATCGAAAATAAATTCCGTGGCGAAGAAAATGAGAATCTGGTGGTTTTCGCCAAAAAGTATGTGGAGACACATGACGTTGATTTCATGATTTTCGGTCACCGGCATATTGCTCTCGACCTGCAGTTAAAGGACCGCAAACGTGTCGTGATATTAGGCGATTTTGTCGGCATTTTTTCCTACGGTAAATTTGACGGCGAGAACTTCTCGTTGGAATTCATCGACTAATTCCGAATCGGTGCCACCTGTAAAAGCAGTATTCCAAGGTGCGTAGCTCCGATATTTTGGTAGCAACCATTGAAACAGTAGCGGTATCTTAAGGAGCGTAGCTCCGACATTTTGGTAGCATGCCGATCAGCAATGACAACCCAATCAGGAGCGTAGCTCCGGTATTTTGGTAGCCGATATTGATACAGGAGCGGTTTCTTAAGGTGCGTAGCACCGACATTATGGTAGCAGACGTTCAAACACTAGCGGTATCCCAAGGAGCGTAGCTCCGGCATTTTGGTAGCAAGGATAATTTCGACCGGGATTAAAGGTGCAGCGCACCGGCATTTCTCTTCTTGCAATAACCCGATTCTCCCCGGCTCTTCCCAACAAAAAAACCTTATAACTCCCCCAGAAAGGTAGCTTATAAGGCTTTCTTATTTGTATCAACAACGACAACATTATCCTTGCCTGCCTGCGCAAACATCTGAAAATCATGCTGTCGATCTAGAAACGTCTCTGTCAGACGGTCTGTCGTTATCCCTTGGCTTTAAACGCCAACGCAAACAACTTCATCTGTTTTACCATGGCCACCAATCCATTCGAACGGGTAGGAGAGAGGTGCTCCTTCAATCCGATGCGGTCGATGAAATAAAGCTCCGTGTTGATAATCTCGTCCGGCGTATGACCCGACAACACCTGAATCAGCAACGAAACCAATCCCTTCACCAAAACCGCGTCACTTTCGCCTTGGTACGTGATAATCCCGTCCGTATAACTGGCATCCAACCAAACCCTACTCTGACAGCCTACAATGATATTCTGCGGGCTTTTCTGCTTCTCTTCCAAGGGTACCAGTGAGTTTCCCAGCTCGATCAACAACGCGTATTTATCCATCCAGTCGTCAAACTGACTGAAATCCTCAATAATATTATCTTGCAATTCGTTTATAGTCATAACTCTATCTAAAATCTAATTTTGTTCTTTCTTCTAACTTTTCCAAAGTTCGGGACTTTGGAAAAGTTTAAAATCCATCCTGTTGCGATCCTCAACTCAGCATGATGACAACACTTTTCAACGCTTCAAAAACTATATCGCTTTCTTGCCCGGTATTCTCTCCGACCAGCGAAACTCCGTTTTTCCTCTAACTTTTTCAAAGTTTCAACCTTTGGAAAAGTTTAAAACCCATCCGGTTGCTACTCTCATCTCAGCATGATGACAACACTTTTCAACGCTTCAAAAACTATATCGCTTTCTTGTCCGGTATTCTCTCCGACCAACGAAACTCCGTTTTTCCTCTAACTTTTCCAAAGTTTCAACCTTTGGAAAAGTTTAAAACCCATCCGGTTGCTACCCTCAACTCAGCATGATGACAACACTTTTCAACGCTTCAAAAACTATATCGCTTTCTTGTCCGGTATTCTCTCCGACCAACGAAACTCCATTTTTCCTCTAACTTTTCCAAAGTTTCAACCTTTGGAAAAGTTTAAAACCCATCCGGTTGCTAGCCTCAACTCAGCATGATGACAACTCTTTTCAACGCTTCAATAAATATATCGATTTCTTCCTTCGTATTATATACGGCAAACGAAACTCTGGCCGTTCCCGGTATCCCGAACGAGTCGATCAGCGGTTGGGCGCAATGATGGCCGGTGCGTATGGCTATGCCCAGCTTATCCAGCAGCATGCCCAGATCATATGGATGAATGTTTCCCACCAGGAACGAGATCACGGCGCTCTTTTCGGCTGCGGTGCCAAAAATCCGCATCCCCTCGATTTCCATTAACCGGCCGGTGGCGTACGTCAGCAATTCGTGCTCGTGGGCGGCGATATTCTCCTGTCCGATAGTCTGCACATACCGTATCGCTTCCGCCAGCGCGGTGGAGCCGATATAGTCGGGTGTCCCGGCTTCGAATTTGAAAGGAATCACGTTATAGGTCGTTTTCTCAAAGGTGACGGTTGCAATCATTTCGCCGCCGCCCTGGTAAGGAGGTATGCTGTTCAGCCACTTCTCTTTCCCGTATAGCACCCCGATACCCGTAGGCCCGTAGATCTTATGTGACGAGAATACATAAAAGTCGGCATCCAGATCCACTACGTTCACGGCGATATGCGGCACCGACTGTGCTCCGTCCACCAATACGGGGATGTCCCGTTCGTGGGCTATCCGGATAATTTCTTTCACCGGGTTGATCGTACCCAGCACATTCGATACGTGCGCTATCGAAACCAACCGGGTCTTCTCGTTCAACAGCGAACGATAGGCCTCGATGTCCAGTTCCCCGCGCTCGTTGATCGGTATAACCCGTAAAGTAAGGCCTTTCCGTTCGCACAGCATTTGCCAGGGCACGATGTTGGAATGATGCTCCATCAGGCTGACGATAATCTCATCACCGGCCTTACAATAAGCTTCGCCAAACGAGGTAGCCACCAGGTTAATCGCTTCGGTCGTTCCGCGGGTGAAAATGATTTCTTCACGCTTCGCGGCATGAATGAAGTCTGCTACCGTGGTGCGTGCCGCCTCGTGTGCATCCGTTGCTTTCTGGCTCAGGTAATGCACGCCCCGGTGGATATTGGCATTCATATGATAATAAGCGTATTCGATTTTTTCCACCACGCAGCGTGGCTTTTGGGTCGTGGCGGCATTATCAAAATAAATCAGGTCCTTGTCGTAGACTTTCTCTTTTAAAATCGGGAAATCCGCCCGTATATCTTCTATTTGTTGTTTATTCATTCAAGTTAAACTCTTTAATGGTCTTTTTGTTCGACAAAAGTACGTTTTTTTTAAAATCTGGACAAATAAACCGACCTCCGACTATCGTTTTAATCACGCCCGATAGGCTCAACTGGTGCATTTTTGCCGGCTTACCCCTAAAACCGACTCAAAACGATGGGTCTTCCCATCCATTTTCCCCAGTGTACGTCCGGTCTTCCTCCCGTCTCCGCTCTCTGTCCGTTCCCTGTTCAACCTTGGTTCGACCTTGGTTTGACCCAGGTTTTCAGTTACAATGGTTCGTTATAAAATTATTTAAACTAAGCGGCAATTTTGCCATAGTTCCTCAGTTCCGCGATGATTTGTTTATTTTTATTAGTGTTGGCATTGATTGCGAACCTTTTAATAAATGCATTTAAAAGCAACTCATTGTTATACATTATTTTATAGTTCAACATAGAAAATGGTTCATCTGCTGAAGTTTTAGTATTTAACCATTCAATTTTAGCTAAATTGACAGCGGTCAATGCAGCATTGAAATGGAAATTAAGTTTGTTTTCACTTCGTGCTTGACAGTTAGTCAAACCACAGTGTTGTTTGGCATCTCTGTAAAGAAATTCAATTTGAAAACGAGAACGATAATACCTAACAATTTTTTCAGCACTCAACTCTAAATCTGTTGAAAAATACAGCTTCCTGACTCCTTTGCCATTTTTGTAATAAATTGCAACAGCGAGCTTAATATTGCATTTGAACGCATTATAGTAAACAATGGCAGAGTATATTTTCATTTCTTTATCTGAAAAATTTTCAGTAAAATAGTTCATGTTGAAATTGTATACATTTACTTTACCGTCATACGTTTTTGGTCTGCCTTGTTTTCCTGTTTGTTCACCTTGGTAGATGTACTTCAAAGAAGCATCATCTCTAAGTCGGCTAAGAAAGTGCAGGCCCAAAGAAAGCATGGTATCGACAACCTTTTTCTTTGAAAAGTAGGCATCTGCAACCATATAATCTGATAATTCTTTAAAATACAAATAATTTTCTTTTACAATTTTACAATAATAATCCAACAAAGTCATGTTCTCAAAAGGTGGAGTTTGAATTGAGTTTAAGTGAAATGCCGTGTTTTGCAAAATATCAATTACGGCAAAACCACATATATCTAAACCCCATTTAGCTTGCTTTGCGCAACCTGACCAATATTTGCCCAGACCAAATGTACATTTACCACTCTTGGTAATGAAACTTGGGTCGAAAGCTGTAATACATTCTTTAATATTTAGATTGAGAATTAACCTACGATTAAAATCTTGAAAATTGAACTTGTTCTCAAAGTTAATTCGAAAGTACTGTTCGCAATACTTGGAAAAACGAGAGAGCTGTAAGAAATTTATTCTACCTTTGATGCTCAAAAAGCAAAGAAGTACGTTTAAAATAAACTGTTTTCTGTTTTCTTTTAGGGTAGAAAATTCATTCGAATACAATACGTTAATAACTAGAGACTTAGCATTTGGGAGTTTATTGATTGACATGTCTTTAAGATTACGGAAT
>Ga0302262_10000406_pt1 | contig 17731 bp, 11 predicted proteins | sample II_Fen_E3_4_FD_194557 | JGI IMG/M metagenome (GOLD analysis project Ga0302262, IMG submission 194557) | Peat permafrost microbial communities from Stordalen Mire near Abisko, Sweden - II_Fen_E3_4 | ecosystem: Environmental > Terrestrial > Soil > Wetlands > Permafrost | place: Sweden: Abisko...
CCTGCCGGAGATCGGCGATGTATTTGGTGGCCGTGACCATACGACCGTTTTGCATGCGTGCCGCAAGATCAATGAACTGAAGGAATCCGACGCGGATATCCGCGAGGACTACAAGAACCTGCTGCGTACACTGACCACTTGATGACATCAGCGCAGCTTATTAAGGCAAGGGACTAGACCATGCATTTCACCATTCAACGCGAAGCCCTGTTGAAACCCCTGCAACTGGTGGCCGGCGTGGTCGAACGCCGTCAGACCTTGCCGGTGCTCTCCAACGTGCTCCTGGTTGTAGAAGGTCAGCAACTGTCACTGACCGGTACTGACCTTGAAGTCGAACTGGTTGGCCGCGTCCAATTGGAAGAACCGGCAGAGCCTGGGGAAATCACCGTTCCTGCGCGCAAGCTCATGGATATCTGCAAAAGCCTGCCCAATGATGCGCTGATCGATATCAAAGTCGATGATGCCAAGTTGGTCGTCAAGGCGGGGCGCAGTCGCTTCACCCTTTCTACGCTGCCCGCGAATGATTTCCCGACGGTCGAAGAAGGCCCGGGCTCGCTGACCTTTAACCTGGTGCAAAGCAAGCTGCGTCGTTTGATCGAACGCACCAGCTTTGCCATGGCTCAACAAGATGTCCGTTACTACCTGAACGGCATGTTGTTGGAAGTCAGTTCCGGCGTGCTGCGCGCGGTCGCGACCGACGGCCATCGTCTGGCTATGTGCTCAATGACCGCTGACATTGAACAGGCTGACCGTCATCAGGTCATTGTGCCGCGTAAAGGCATCCTGGAAATGGCGCGGTTGCTGACCGAACAGGACGGCACCGTCAGCATCGTCTTGGGGCAGAATCATATTCGCGCGACGACCGGTGAATTCACCTTCACCTCCAAATTGGTCGACGGTAAGTTCCCTGATTACGAGCGTGTTCTGCCCAAGGGTGGCGACAAGCTGGTACTGGGTGATCGCCAGGCATTGCGCGAAGCGTTCAGCCGTACGGCAATTCTGTCGAACGAAAAATACCGTGGGATTCGCCTGCAATTGGCCAATGGCCAACTGAAGATCCAGGCCAATAACCCAGAGCAGGAAGAAGCCGAGGAAGAAATCAGCGTCGATTACAACGGCGGTCCGCTGGAGATCGGCTTTAACGTCAGCTATCTGCTCGACGTGTTGGGCGTGATGACTACTGAGCAGGTTCGTTTGATTCTGTCTGACTCCAACAGCAGTGCGCTGGTGCAGGAATCGGATAACGACGACTCCGCTTATGTCGTCATGCCAATGCGCCTGTAACGGAACCTGGATGTCTCTCAGCCGCATCTCGGTCACCGGGGTGCGCAATCTGCACCCGGTGACCTTCTCCCCCTCCCCCCGTATCAACATCCTTCACGGCGCCAACGGCAGCGGAAAAACCAGCGTGCTGGAGGCTATCCATCTGCTGGGCCTGGCCCGCTCATTCCGTAGCGCTCGTCTTCTTCCTGTTATCCAGTACGAACAGCCCTCCTGCACGGTGTTCGGCCAGGTCGACCTGGCCGAAGGTAATCACAGCAACCTGGGGATTTCCCGCGACCGACAGGGCGAATTTCAGATCCGGATCGACGGTCAGAATGCACGAAGTGCTGCGCAACTGGCTGAAACCCTGCCGCTGCAATTGATCAATCCAGACAGTTTCCGTTTGCTGGAAGGTGCGCCGAAGATCCGCAGGCAGTTCCTCGACTGGGGAGTGTTCCACGTGGAACCTCGCTTTATGTCGACCTGGCAGCGCTTGCAGAAGGCGCTGAGGCAGCGGAACTCATGGCTGCGGCGTGGTACACTTGACGTCGCTTCACAAGCGGCATGGGACCGTGAGTTATGTCTGGCCAGTGGCGAAATCGATGAATTTCGCCGCTCCTATATCAAGGCCTTGAAGCCTGTCTTTGAACAAACTTTGAGTGAGCTGGTTGAGCTTGAAGGTTTGACCCTGAGCTATTACCGCGGTTGGGATAAAGAAAAAGAGTTGAGCACAGTGCTCGCTTCCTCCCTCTTGCGTGATCAGCAAATGGGCCATACCCAGGCCGGGCCACAACGAGCCGATCTACGCCTTAGGTTAGGCGCCCATAATGCGGCCGACATCTTGTCTCGCGGCCAGCAGAAATTGGTGGTCTGCGCGTTGCGTATTGCTCAAGGTCACTTGGTTAGCCAGGCTCGACGCGGCCAATGTATTTATCTGGTGGATGACTTGCCGTCTGAGCTGGACGAGCACCACCGCCGCGCACTTTGTCGCTTGCTTGAAGAATTACGCTGCCAGGTTTTTATCACCTGTGTAGACCACGAATTATTGAGGGAAGGCTGGCAAACGGAAACGCCAGTCGCTTTGTTCCACGTGGAACAAGGCCGTATCACCCAGACCCACGATCATCGGGAGTGATTGCATGAGCGAAAATCAAACGTACGACTCCTCCAGCATCAAGGTGTTGAAAGGGCTAGATGCCGTACGCAAGCGTCCCGGTATGTACATCGGTGACACCGACGATGGCAGCGGTCTACACCATATGGTGTTCGAGGTGGTTGATAACTCGATTGATGAAGCTTTGGCCGGCCATTGCGACGATATCAGCATCATCATCCACCCGGACGAGTCCATCACCGTGCGCGACAACGGTCGCGGCATTCCGGTAGACGTGCATAAAGAAGAAGGCGTTTCGGCAGCTGAAGTCATCATGACCGTGCTCCACGCCGGCGGTAAGTTCGACGATAACTCTTATAAGGTTTCTGGCGGCCTGCACGGTGTGGGTGTATCCGTGGTCAATGCGCTGTCCGAACTCCTGCTGCTGACGGTCCGTCGCAGTGGCAAGATCTGGGAGCAGACTTACATCCATGGTGTTCCACAGGAACCCATGAGAATCGTTGGCGAAAGCGATAGTACCGGCACTGAAATCCATTTCAAGCCGTCCCCCGAGACCTTCAAGAATATTCACTTCAGCTGGGACATCCTGGCCAAGCGTATTCGTGAACTGTCTTTCCTGAACTCCGGCGTGGGTATCGTTCTCAAGGACGAGCGCAGCGGCAAGGAAGAGTTGTTCAAATACGAAGGCGGTTTGCGTGCGTTCGTTGAATACCTGAACACCAACAAGACGCCGGTCAACCAGGTGTTTCATTTCAACGTGCAACGCGAAGATGGCATTGGTGTTGAAATTGCCCTGCAATGGAACGACAGTTTCAACGAGAACCTGCTGTGCTTCACCAACAACATCCCGCAACGCGATGGTGGTACTCACCTCGTCGGTTTCCGTTCGGCATTGACTCGTAACCTGAACACCTACATCGAGCAGGAAGGCCTGGCGAAGAAGCACAAGGTTGCGACAACCGGTGACGACGCGCGCGAAGGTTTGACCGCAATTATTTCGGTGAAAGTGCCTGATCCAAAGTTCAGCTCCCAGACCAAAGACAAGCTGGTGTCGTCTGAAGTGAAGACGGCGGTCGAACAGGAAATGGGCAAATACTTCTCCGACTTCCTGCTGGAAAATCCCAACGAAGCCAAAGCGGTCGTCGGCAAGATGATCGACGCGGCACGTGCGCGTGAAGCCGCCCGTAAGGCGCGGGAAATGACCCGTCGTAAAGGTGCGCTGGATATCGCCGGTCTGCCGGGCAAACTGGCTGACTGCCAGGAAAAAGACCCTGCCCTTTCCGAACTGTATCTGGTGGAAGGTGACTCTGCTGGCGGTTCTGCCAAGCAGGGACGTAACCGTAAAACCCAGGCAATCCTGCCGCTCAAGGGCAAGATCCTTAACGTCGAGAAAGCACGTTTCGACAAGATGATCTCGTCTCAGGAAGTTGGTACGCTGATTACCGCCCTGGGTTGTGGCATCGGCCGCGACGAGTACAACATCGAGAAGTTGCGCTATCACAACATCATCATCATGACCGATGCTGACGTCGACGGTTCGCACATCCGGACCTTGCTCCTCACCTTCTTCTTCCGTCAGTTGCCTGAACTGATCGAGCGCGGCTATATCTACATCGCCCAGCCGCCGCTGTACAAGGTCAAGAAAGGCAAGCAAGAGCAGTACATCAAAGACGACGACGCCATGGAAGAGTACATGACGCAGTCGGCCCTGGAAGACGCCAGCTTGCACCTCAACGAATCGGCTCCCGGTATCTCGGGCCCTGCGCTTGAGAAACTGGTTAACGACTTCCGCATGGTCATGAAGACACTCAAGCGTTTGTCGCGCCTGTACCCACAGGAACTGACCGAGCACTTCGTCTACCTGCCGCCGATCAGCCTTGAGCAACTGTCCGATCACGCCGTCATGCAAGACTGGCTGGCGCAGTTTGATGTCCGCCTGCGTACCGGCGAGAAGTCGGGTCTGGTCTACAAGGCCAGCCTGCGTGAAGACCGTGAACGTAACGTGTGGCTGCCAGAGGTCGAACTGATCTCCCACGGCTTGTCCAACTACGTCACGTTCAACCGCGACTTCTTCGGCAGCAACGACTACAAAACCGTGACGGCACTCGGTGCTCAAATCAGCACCTTGCTCGAAGAAGGCGCCTACATTCAGCGTGGCGAACGCAAGAAGCCGGTTACCGAGTTCAAGGAAGCCTTGAGCTGGCTGATGGCCGAAAGCACCAAGCGCCACACCATCCAGCGCTATAAAGGTCTGGGTGAAATGAACCCGGACCAGCTGTGGGAAACCACGATGGACCCAAGCGTGCGCCGTATGCTGAAAGTCACCATCGAAGACGCCATTGGCGCTGACCAGATCTTCAACACCCTGATGGGTGATGCGGTCGAACCCCGCCGTGACTTCATCGAAAGCAATGCGCTGGCGGTGTCTAACCTGGATTTCTGATTTCAGGCTCGACCAGTGACACGTGCAAAAAAAACCAACGCTTACCGGCGTTGGTTTTTTTTCATCCAGGGTTTGTTCAGGAAACCACCGGCTCCAACGCGGCGACCTCTCCCTGCTCCTCTGGCATTTTGACGAAAATGGTGTACTTGGCAGCTTCCATCGCCTCGAAGCTGATGAGTTTTTCCACCAGCGCAGCACTCAATTGCTTACCGGCGTTAAGTAGCAGCATGCCGTTGTCGGCATTGAGGTTACGGGCCAGGATCATGCCCGCGACAAGCTCGCGGCTGGTGATCGCCTTGACTGTCGGATCACCCAAGGTGACATCGTTGAGGAAGTCCGCGCACACCTTGATGAAGTCTTCAACCAGTGTCGGGTCATAGAGGCGGCCGGCGTATTTGCGGATGAACAATAAGGCTTCATCGACATTCATCTTGCGTTCCAGAATCAGCCCGCTCTGCAGTTCGATGAAATCCACCGCCAGCTTCAGCACGCGCGAGCCAAAGGGAATAGCTTCACCCTTCAGACGATCAGGGAAGCCGCTACCATCCCAGCGTTCCTGATGATGGCGGATCAGCCGGACGGCATCCTTCATCGGTTCCAGGGTCATCAGCAGGGCTTCGCTCTGCTTCGGATAGTCGCGATACCGTTCGCGCTCGGTGTGGTGCAGTTGATCCGCCGGCGCGCTCATCATTCCGTCCGACCAGCTCAACTTGCCAATATTGTGCAACGCCCCCGCCATGGCGAGGTTACGACTGTCTGCTTCGTTCGGTACATGCACCTTGCAGTACGCCCGGACCAGATCGATGATCGCGCGATTGGTCTGCTTGTCCTTGGGCAAACGTGACTCCACCATGCGCGAAAAGACTTCCGCCGTGACGGCATAGCTGCGTTTAAGTTCTTCGTACGCGAGGTCAAGCATGTCTGCCGTTTGCTCGATTTCAGCCGTACGTGCCTGGACCCGTTTCTCCAGGTTTTCGTTGAGTGCCTGCAACTGCTCGTTTTGCTGATGCGTCAGGGCTAACAGGCGTTTGCGCTCGCGCTCCGATTGTTGATGAGACAGTGCCTGAGCCACTGTCAACAACAGCTCCTCGTCATTCCAGGGCTTGCTCAGGTAGCGATAAATCTGCCCCTCGTTGATCGCCCTGACGATCATGTCCAGGTCGGCATAGCCGGTCAGCAGAATGCGGAAGGTTTGCGGATAACGTTCCCGAATGGTGGTCAGCAACGTCGCGCCGTCCATGTTCGGCATCCGCGCATCGCTGATCACCAGATCAATGGCCTGCTCCTGCATAATCTCCAGCGCCTTGGCGCCGCTGTCTGCCAGGAACAGCTCATAAGCATGACTTCGCAGCAGGCGACGCAGGCTGCTGAGAATGGACTCCTCGTCATCGACGAGCAACACGCGAGGTTTATAAGCCGCAATCGCGGATGACTCATCCATATGGCACCTCTTTGAATCCATTAACTGTTTAGAAGTAAACAAATTACCTTAAGCCTAGATGTTGTAAGGAAATTTAGGGCAAATTGACACCATTTTCAGGCAAAAAAAACGCCTGCGAGCTAAGCTCTGGCTTTCGGGGGGTGATGAACTCCACGCTGTCGAATCCTCAGGAACAATGCGTATGAGTCGGTTGCTTCCTGGCTTCACTTTCTCGAGGGCATTGCTGCTGGCTTCAGTGCTGGTCTCTAGAGGACTGCAGGCCGAGCCGTTGAATGAACCTCTTAAGCCGTTGCCTGAGGCCCCGGTACTTGACCCTCAGCGTGTTGCGCTGGGTGAGCGCCTGTTCAATGAGCCCCTGTTGTCCGTCAACAACACGGTGTCCTGTGCCAGTTGTCATCGGCTGGATCATGGCGGTGCGGATGATAAGAAATTTTCCATCGGCTTCGACGGTCAGGCTGTCACGGTCAACACACCGACTGTGTTCAATGCCAGCCTGAACTTCACGCAGTTCTGGAATGGCCGCGCCGACACACTTGAGAGTCAAATCAAGGAAGTGGTCGTCAGCCATATCGAGATGGGCAACACCTGGGAAAACGTCGTCGCGACCCTCGGCCAGGATCAGAGCTATCTACCGGCTTTCCAGGCCGCCTACCCTGATGGGGTAACGGCAGCCAATGTTCAGAATGCGTTGGCCAGCTATGAACGAACCTTATTGACCCCCAATTCGCGTTTTGATCAGTACCTCAATGGCGATACCGACATCCTCACCACCGACGAAAAGTATGGTTATCAGCGCTTCAAGGCCTATGGCTGCATCGCTTGCCATCAAGGCGTGAACATTGGCGGCAATATGTTCCAGAAGTTTGGCGTGATGGGCGATTACTTCTCGGCGCGAGGAAACCCGGTGGAGAGTGATCTTGGACGCTACCTGATCACCCACGCCGAAGAAGATCGCAATGTTTTTAAAGTACCCAGCCTGCGCAATGTCGACCTCACCGCACCCTACTTTCATGATGGTTCGGCGGCCACGCTCAATGACGCAGTCGATGTGATGTTTGAGTATCAGCTAGGCCGTATACCTAGCCTGGAGGACAAGCGCCTGATCATTCTGTTTCTCAAAACCTTGACCGCAGAGCATGGGGGCAAGCCGTTATGAGCCTGATTCGCAGCCTGCTATACCGAATCGTTCCACTGGTTTTATTTCTTGTGGCAGCCGCTGTGCTGTCGCTCTATATCCGGGCCTCTACCGCGGAAACGGAGAATTACGCCTCGGCCCGCGACCTGATCCGGGAAATCAAGCAGATCGATGCTCAGTGGAATACCGAGGTGCTTAAATCCCGGATCGCGGTGACGCGAAACTACGATCCGTTGGTCGCGCCATTGTCGGGGATCAATGAGCACTGGCAGGAGTTTCAAGACTTGCATATCAAGCAAGTCCCGAACAGCCTGTCGCACCGGCAAGAGAGCCTCGATGCGTTTACCCAGGCTTTCAAGGAGAAGCAGCGGCTGGTCGAGCAGTTCAAATCGCACAACGCCGTTTTGCGCAACTCCCTGGCTTTTCTGCCAACGGCCGAAGACGACATACAGGCGCAGCTTAATGAACTTGAAGATGCCGACAAACTCATGCTGCAAAACATCTCTACGGATATTTATGACCTGCTACTGAGTAGCCTGGAATTTTCCCAGGTGACCAACGATGACATCTCGCACTCTATCGAAGTAGGGATAAACCAGTTGGCCACCGACAAAACCCGCTTGCCCGCTTCGTTCGAAGCGTCGATCGATATTCTGCTCAATCACGTCAACCTCATTCTGCGCGAGCAACCGATCGTCAATGATTTGCTCGACCAGATTGCAGCGGTCCCCGTCGCCCCTGCCCTTGATGTGATCACCCTGCAACTGAATGCTGAACAGCGCGAAGCCGACCGGGTCGACCAGAAGTACCATGTCTACCTGATGATTTTTTCGGCACTGACCGTGGTCCTGTTGGTCTTCATGGGCAGTCGTCTGGTGCGCAGTTATGCCGAAATCAATCGGATGAACCGTGAGCTGCAAGCATCCAATGAGCAACTGGAAGAGCGGGTAGAAAAGCGCACTCAAGAGTTGCGCGAGGCGCAGAGTGAACTGCTCGATACCGCGCGGCAGGCCGGCATGGCGGAAATCGCCACCAATGTGCTGCACAACGTGGGTAATGTGCTCAACAGCGTAAATATCTCTGCTGAGCTGCTGACGCGGAAATTACGCAGCAGCAAAGCGCTGGGCCTGGGCAAGGTGGTGCAGTTGCTGAGCGAGCACAAGGATGATCTGGGCACATTCATCAGCCACGATGAAAAAGGAAAAATGGTGCCCGGCTACCTCAGCCAACTGGCTGACGCCATTGCCAGCGAGCAGCAGAGCATGCGCGACGAACTGGTACAGCTCACGGCCAGCGTCGACCACATCAAGGACATTGTCTCTACCCAGCAATCCTATGCAGGTGTTGCCAAGCTCGAAGAACCATTGCGCATCGAGCAGCTCTTGGAAGACGCCCTGCGCATGAACGCGGGCGCCCTCACCCGGCATCACGTCGCGGTGGTGCGCGAATATGAGGATTTGCCCGTGGTGATGGGCGACAAGCACCGCCTGTTGCTGATACTGATCAACCTCATCAGCAATGCCAAGCAGGCGATGTCGGACCTGCCCGGTCGCTCGCGACAAATGACCCTGCAGGTGAGGATCGTCGATGATTCGATGCTCACTATCAGCGTCAAGGATGATGGCGAAGGTATCCTGCCAGAGAACATGGCGCGCCTATTCACTCACGGCTTTACCACGCGCAAGGACGGCCACGGCTTTGGCTTGCACAGTTGTGCCCTGGCGGCGATCGAAATGAAAGGCCGGCTGCTGGCTCACAGTGACGGACCGGGTAAAGGTGCGGTGTTCACCCTTGAATTGCCGTTGAAAAGAGTAGCGGAGGTCGCATGACTATATTTTCCAACCGACGCATTTTGCTGATCGATGACACACCCTCGATTCATGAGGACTTTCGCAAGATCCTGCTTCCGGCACAGGACGGCACAGCGGAACTGGAACTGATGGAGGCGGCGCTCTTCGGTGAGGAGGTCAAGGTCAACCGGCAACAACCATTTGAACTCGACTCGGCGTATCAGGGCCATGACGGCCTGATTCTGGTCGAAAAGGCCTTGGCCCGGAAGCTACCGTACGCATTGGCCTTTGTAGACATGCGCATGCCTCAGGGCTGGGACGGATTGCAAACCATCGAGCAACTGTGGAAGGTCGATCCCAACCTGCAAGTGGTCGTGTGCACCGCCTACACGGATTACTCCTGGGAAGAACTGCTGGACCGCCTGAACGGTCATGACCGTCTACTGATCCTGAAAAAACCCTTCGACAACATCGAAGTCCAGCAGCTAGCCAACACCCTGTCGCACAAATGGAAAATGACCGAGCAAGCCAAGCTGAAAATGCAGGACCTGGAGGCGCGCGTCGAGCGGCGAACCGAGGAGTTCAAACTGGCCAGCGAGGCCCTGCAGCGCGAGATTGATGAGCGTAAACAGCTGGAGAGCCAGCTTATTCAATCCGAAAAGCTCGCCTCGCTCGGCCAACTGGCCGCTGGCGTTGCCCATGAAATCAACAACCCCATTGGTTTTATCTCGTCGAACCTGGGCTCCCTGCAGGGCTACTTCAACAAGTTGCAGGAAATGCTCGACGCTTACGAGCGCACAGAAAGCAGCCTTGACTCAGACGAAGCCCGTCAGCAACTGCAAGCAATGAGGCAACGCATCGAACTGGACTTCCTCAAGGAAGATATCCCGATGCTGATCAAGGAAACCAAAGATGGCGTCAGTCGTGTGGGCAAGATCGTCAAGGACCTGAAGAATTTCTCACGTGTTGATACCAGTCAGGAATGGCAATGGAGCAATATCCCGCAGGAAATCGAATCCACCTTGAACATCGTCGCCAACGAGCTCAAGTACAAGGCTGACGTCATCAAGGACTACGCAACGCTGCCCGAGATCGAATGCCTGCCCTCGCAGATCAATCAGGTGATCATGAACCTGATTGTCAATGCAGTGCAGGCCATGGGCCCCGAGCGCGGCACCATCATCTTGCGCGGTGGTACCGAGGATGAACATATCTGGCTGGAAGTGATTGATAACGGCTCCGGTATGAGTGAGGAGACCCTGCAAAAGATTTTCGACCCGTTCTTCACCACCAAACCCATCGGCAAAGGCACCGGGCTCGGATTATCACTGTCATACGGGATTGTGCAGAAGCACGCAGGGAGAATCTCGGTCAGCAGCGAGTTGGGTGTAGGCACGACCTTTCGGGTTGAGCTGCCCATCCGCCAGCAGAGTCATCCTGCCCAGGCTTGAGCTGATGGCGGGATTGAGCCAAGCTCTGCCCTCCCCCTGCCTGGAGCCAGCATGCCCGACGAGTCCAAGCCCAGCCTTTTGCAGACTGTCGAAGGTCAGCGCCTGCAAGGTGAACATGCCGAGTGCTGGCGTGAATGGGGTCCCTATGTGAGTGACCGGCAGTGGGGCACCGTTCGCGAGGACTACAGCGCCGACGGTGATGCCTGGCATTATTTCCCTCACGATCATGCGCGCAGCCGGGCATATCGCTGGGGTGAAGATGGCCTGGCCGGGTTTTCCGACAAGGCTCAGTACTGGTGCCTGGCGCTGGCGGTGTGGAATGGCCGTGATCCTATCCTCAAGGAGCGGCTGTTTGGCCTGAACAACGCCGAAGGCAATCATGGCGAAGACGTCAAGGAACTGTATTTCCATCTCGACGGCATCCCCAGCCATGCCTATATGCGCATGCTCTACAAGTACCCCCATGCGGCGTTCCCTTATGCCGACCTGGTCGAAGAGAACGCGCGGCGCGGCCTGACTGACCCGGAGTACGAGATTCTCGACACCGGGGTGTTCAAGGATAACCACTACTTCGATATCACCGTCGAATACGCCAAGCACGCGGCCGACGATATCTTCATGCGTGTGACGATCGACAACCGCTCGGAGCAGTCGGCGCAGTTGCATGTCTTGCCGCAGCTATGGGCGCGCAATACCTGGAGCTGGACCGAAGATGCGCCCCGCCCCGTACTTGAATTGAACGATGTCCAGGTACTCGCCCGTCGACAAAATCAGCCGTCGCGACAGGCGACCGCTTGGGGCCGGCAAACCTGTCAGTGGTTGTTCTGTAATAACGAGACCAACCTGCCGCGCCTGTCGGGTGATCCCGCAGAGGGGCCGTTCAAGGATGGCATCAACGATTATCTGGTCGGCGGCGATGCTCAGGCAATTCGGCATGATCGCGGAACCCGCGCCGCCGCGCATTTCAGCCTGACGCTGGAAGGGCGTGGCAGCGAGGTGGTGTATCTGCGCTTCGCGCCGCTGGATGCGCCGAAGGTCAATGCCCGAACCTTGTTCGCCCAGCGCCGGGCCGAGACCGATGAGTTTTATGCCGCCCTGCAACACGGCCTGCAAAGCGACGATGCACGCAATGTTCAGCGTCAGGCCCTGGCCGGGCTGCTGTGGTCCAAGCAACTTTACTATTTCGACGTCAATCTCTGGCTGCAAGGTGATCCTGCTCAGGAGCCACCGGCCGCCGAACGCGTTGACGTACGCAACAAGCACTGGCGGCACCTGATGAACTTCGACATTTTGTCCATGCCGGACAAGTGGGAGTATCCGTGGTACGCCTCATGGGATCAGGCATTTCAGGCCGTCGCATTCGCTTTGATCGACCCCGGTTTTGCCAAGCAACAATTGCTGGCGCTGGTACACGACCGCTTCATGCACCCCAATGGTCAATTGCCTGCTTATGAATGGCGCTTCGACGATGCCAACCCGCCGGTACACGCCTGGGCATCCTGGCGGGTCTACAAGATGGATCAGGCGCAAACCGGTGTGGGCGATGTCGACTTTTTGGAACGCATTTTCCACAAGCTGCTGCTGAATTTTTCCTGGTGGGTCAATCGTAAGGACGCTGATGGCCGCAACCTGTTCCAGGGCGGTTTTCTCGGGCTCGACAATATCGGCATCTTCGATCGCTCTGCGCCACTGCCACCGGGTTATCAACTGGATCAGGCGGATGGCACGGCCTGGGTAGCCGCCTATGCACTGGACTTGATGCGCATTGCCCTGGAACTGGCCAAGCGCAACGCGGTGTATGTGGATATCTCGGTGAAGTTTTTCGAGCACTTTCTCTACATTGCCGGGGCGATCAATCTGGTCGATGACACCGGCGAGGGGCTTTGGGATGAGCAGGACGGCTTCTTCTACGACATGCTGCGTTGCCCCGGCGGCGAGCGCCAGCCTGTGCGGTTACGCTCAATTGTCGGGCTAATGCCGCTGTTTGCTGTGCAGGTTCTGGAGCAGCGCGAGCATGAAGGCCTGCCCGGTTTACGCGAACGCTTGCTGGGCTTTCTCCATCATCGCCCGGACCTGGCCAGACTGGTGTCGCGCTGGACCGAGCCAGGCAAGGGCAACCGCCTGCTGCTGGCCCTGCTTCGCGGGCAACGAACCAAAGACCTGATCAAACGCATGCTCGATGAACAGGAGTTTCTCTCGGCGTATGGCATTCGCTCCATGTCGAAGAGTTTCGCCGACGCGCCCTTCAAGATGCGCATGAATGGCGACACATTATGCGCCGATTACCAGCCTGCGGAATCCGACTCACGGCTGTTTGGCGGCAATTCCAACTGGCGCGGACCGCTGTGGATGCCGGTCAATTACATGCTGATCGAGTCGTTGCGTGAGTTTCATCGGTACTACGATGAGAACTTCTCCGTGGAATACCCGACCGGCTCCGGCTACCTGGCTTCGCTTGGGGAAGTGGCACAAGGGCTCAGTGACCGCCTGGTACGCCTGTTTTTGCGTGATGAGAACGGCAATCGGCCGTCGATGTCCGGTTATCCACAATTGCAGGCCGATCCGGATAGCCGCGATCTGCTGCTGTTTCACGAATACTTTCACGGCGAGAACGGGCGAGGCCTGGGCGCTTCTCATCAGACCGGATGGAGCGCTCTGGTGGCCTTGTTGCTACAGCCACAGAGATAGAGTTTTCGGCAATAAAAAAACCGACCTGAAAGGCCGGTTCTTTATTCACCGTGAAAACTTATGCACGTTTTTTGGGTTTTAATGAGCTTAAGAAATAAATAACAAAATTAAGCACTTGGCGCTATTTATCAGTCAGCCTTGGAAAAGCGTACACAGGTTATCCACAAAATCACGCAGGCACTTTTTCACTGCTCGCCATGGGCGCAACCGGTGAGCCCATCGCCCGTTGTGTGTCTTCATTCCAGGTTTGAACGCGCTCATTCAGTGCAGCGATGGCGCGGGGGCCAGCGCCCTCGGCAAACATCGGTTCACCGATCACCACCTCGATCGTGCCCGGTTTTTTCAGCCAGCCTTCTTTTGGCCAGTATTTGCCGGCGTTATGGGCGACAGGCAGCACCGGCAGTTCGGCATTGACGGCCAGGGCCGCGCCGCTGCGGGAGAACTTGCCGACCTGGCCGTAGGGCACGCGCGTACCTTCCGGGAAGATCAACACCCATACGCCATCTTTGAGCAGTTCATCGCCCATCTTCGCCACCACTTTCAGCGCTGCCTTGGGGTTGCCCCGGTCAATAGCGATAGGCCGTAGCATGGCCATGGCCCAACCGAAGAACGGCACATACAGCAGTTCGCGCTTGAGCACCTGGCTCAAGGGTTCGAAATAGGCGGACAGAAAGAACGTTTCCCAGGTGCTCTGGTGGTTGGAGACAATCACGCAGGGTGTCTTGGGGATATTCTCCGCGCCTTTCACCTCGACGTGGATGTTCAGGAATACCCGTGTCAGCCAGAGCGCGCAGCGGCACCAATAAACATTGATGAAGCGGTAGCGCTTATGAAACGGCAGGAACGGGGCGACGAAAAAGCTCAGCGAGCACCACAGCAACGAGCTGGTGCCCAACAGCAGGTAAAAGAAGAAGATTCTGATTGCCTGCACGATCGACATAGCGGCTTTTACCATTCGGGCATTGCCCGCCATTGAAGCGTACCGGTACCGTCGGACTAGCGGTTGCGCGATACGCCATTGTGGATAAGTTCTGCGGCGACTGCCGCCAGATCGTCAAAAACCAGCGTGCCTTGCGGCAGTTCACCCGCCTTGGTCTTGCGACCTTTGCCGGTCAATACCAAAACAGGTTGTGAATCGACGGCCAAAGCGGCCTGCAGGTCACCCTGGCTGTCGCCGACAAACCAGATACCCGCCAGATTCGTCGCATAATGCGCAGCAATGGCCTGCAACATACCGGGTTTCGGCTTGCGGCAGGCGCACCCTTCATCGGGGCCGTGGGGGCAGTAAACAATCAAGCCAACCTCGCCACCCTGCTCCGCCACCAGTTCACGCAGACGCGCGTGCATGGCATCCAGGGTCGCCAGGTCGTAATAACCTCGGGCAATGCCGGACTGGTTGGTGGCCACGGCCACCGTCCAGCCGGCCTTGCTCAATTGCGCGATAGCCTCGACCGAGCCGGGAATGGGAATCCACTCCTGCACCGACTTTATGTAGGCGTCGGAGTCTTCATTGATGACTCCGTCGCGGTCGAGGATCAGCAACTTCACGCGTCGTGCTCCACTCAGCCCAGCAGGGAAATGTCAGCCACGCCCAGGAACAGGCCACGCAGACGTGCCAGCAAGGCATAGCGGTTGGCGCGCACGGCCGGATCTTCGGCGTTGACCATCACGGCTTCGAAGAACGCATCCACCGGCTCGCGCAGTGCGGCCAGGCGCGCCAGCGATTCGTTGTACTGACGCGCTGCTGCCATGGGCTGCACCGCCTGATCCGCTTGCTGGATCGCCGAGTACAGGGAGAACTCGTTGGCGTTGTCGAAATACTTCGGCTCGACGGTGTGGGCAATGTTGCCCTCGGCCTTGCTCAGCAGATTCGACACACGCTTGTTCACCGCCGCCAACGCGGCCGCCTGAGGCAACTTGCGGAAGCCTTGCACAGCCTGGACGCGTTGATCGAAATCGAGCGCGGAGCCCGGCTTCAAAGCACGCACCGACAGGTACACGGCCACTTCGACGCCTTCGTCTTCATAACGCGCACGCAGGCGGTCGAAGATGAACTCCAGTACCTGATCGGCCAGACCGGCTGCCTTGATCCTGGCGCCGAACTGGGTGACCGCGAAGTTCACGGCCTGGATCAAATCCAGATCAAGCTGCTTGTCGATCAGGATGCGCAGGATGCCCAGTGCCGCGCGACGCAGGGCATAGGGGTCCTTGCTGCCGGTGGGCAGCATGCCGATACCGAAGATGCCGACCAGGGTATCGAGCTTGTCGGCGATAGCGACGGCAGCGCCGGTCAACGTAGTCGGCAGTTCAGCACCGGCACCGCGTGGCATGTATTGCTCGTTCAGGGCCAGGGCGACATCGTCGGCCTCGCCGTCGGCCTTGGCGTAGTAGTAACCGGCGATACCCTGCATTTCCGGGAACTCACCGACCATTTCCGTCGCCAGGTCGCATTTGCTCAGCAGGCCGGCACGGGCCGCGCGCTGGGCGTCGCCGCCGATGCGTGGCGCGATATAGGCGGCCAATTTGGAAACCCGCTCGGCTTTGTCGAAGACGCTGCCCAGTTGCGCCTGGAACACGACGTTCTTCAGGCGCTCGTTGAAGGTTTCCAGCTTTTGCTTCTTGTCCTGCTTGAAGAAGAACTCGGCATCGGTCAGGCGTGGACGTACGACCTTTTCGTTGCCATGCACGATCTGGCTGGGGTCCTTGCTCTCGATATTGGCCACGGTAATGAAGCGGGGCAGCAATTTGCCGTCGGCATCCAGCAGGCAGAAATACTTCTGGTTGTCCTGCATGGTGATGATCAGGGCTTCTTGCGGGACTTCGAGGAAACGCTCTTCGAACGAGCACACCAGCGGTACAGGCCATTCGACCAGACCGGTCACTTCATCGAGCAATTCCGGCGGCACGATGGCGGTGCCTTCGTGTTGGGTCGCCAGTTCTTCGACGCGCTTGCTGATCAGCTGACGGCGTTCGTTGAAATCGGCCAGTACGTAGGCCTGGCGCAAGTCGTTGAGGTAACCGGCCGGCGAGGAAATGCGTACGTCTTGCGGATGATGGAAGCGATGACCACGGGAATTGCGGCCGGCGGTCTGGGCCAGGATCGTGCAATCGATGATCTGGTCGCCTAGCAGCATGACCAGCCACTGGGTCGGCCGTACGAACTCTTCCTTGCGCGCCGCCCAGCGCATGCGCTTGGCAATCGGCAGGTCGTTCAGCGAGTCCTCGACAATGGTCGGCAGCAGGCTGGCGGTGGGCTTGCCGGCGATGCTCTGGGTGTAGCGCAGTTTCGGGCCGCTCTGATCGATTTCGCTCAGGTCGACGCCGCATTTCTTGGCGAAACCCAGGGCTGCTTGGGTCGGGTTGCCATCCGCATCGAACGCCGCCTGACGCGGCGGGCCGTCCAGGTTGACGCTGCGGTCCGGCTGTTGCGTTGCCAGATCGCTGATCAGCACGGCCAGACGACGCGGCGCGGCATACACCTGCTTGGCGCTGTAGCTCAGGCCTGCGCTCTGCAAGCCTTTCTCGATCCCGGCGAGGAATGCTTCAGCCAGGCTATTGAGGGTTTTCGGAGGCAGTTCTTCGGTGCCCAGTTCAACCAGGAAATCTTCAGCACTCATTGCGCAGCCTCCAGCTTAGCCAACACTTCATCGCGTAAATCAGGGGGCGCCATCGGGAAGCCAAGCTTGGCCCGGGCTTGCAGGTAGCTCTGGGCAACCGAACGGGCCAGTGTGCGCACGCGCAAGATGTACTGCTGACGCGCGGTCACCGAGATGGCCCGGCGTGCATCCAGCAGGTTGAAGGTGTGCGAGGCCTTGAGGACCATTTCGTAGCTCGGCAATGGCAGCTCAAGCCCGATCAGGCGCGCGGCTTCGCTTTCATAGAAGTCGAACAGCTCGAACAGTTTGTCGACGTTGGCGTGCTCGAAGTTGTAGGTCGATTGCTCCACTTCATTCTGGTGGAACACATCGCCATAGGTCACTTTGCCGAACGGACCGTCGGCCCAGACCAGGTCGTAGACCGAATCCACGCCCTGCTGGTACATCGCCAGGCGCTCGAGGCCGTAGGTGATTTCGCCGGTCACTGGATAGCACTCCAGGCCGCCGACTTGCTGGAAGTAGGTGAATTGCGACACTTCCATGCCGTTGAGCCAGATTTCCCAGCCCAGGCCCCAGGCGCCCAGGGTCGGCGATTCCCAGTTGTCTTCGACGAAGCGCACGTCGTGGACCAGCGGATCGAGACCGATGTGCTTGAGCGAACCCAGGTAAAGTTCCTGGAAGTTCTCCGGGTTCGGTTTCAGGATGACCTGGAACTGATAGTAGTGTTGCAGGCGGTTCGGGTTTTCGCCGTAGCGGCCGTCAGTCGGGCGGCGACTGGGCTGTACGTAAGCGGCGTTCCAGGTTTCCGGG
>Ga0302262_10000412_pt1 | contig 17653 bp, 19 predicted proteins | sample II_Fen_E3_4_FD_194557 | JGI IMG/M metagenome (GOLD analysis project Ga0302262, IMG submission 194557) | Peat permafrost microbial communities from Stordalen Mire near Abisko, Sweden - II_Fen_E3_4 | ecosystem: Environmental > Terrestrial > Soil > Wetlands > Permafrost | place: Sweden: Abisko...
CGACAAAGACACCTCGGCCGGCAAGTCCGTGTGCAATGACCAATGCGCAACCAACTGGCCGGCGTTGACTGCCACGGCCGCTGACAAGGCTGAAGGCGACTGGACCATCATCAAGCGCGACGACGGCGCTTCGCAGTGGGTCTATAAAGGCAAGCCGTTGTACACCTTCACGAATGACAAGGCCGCCGGCGACAAGAAAGGCGACGGCAAAGGCGATGTCTGGCATGTCGCCAAGCCTTAAGCAACGGTTTGACCGTCAGCGTCTTGCTGACGGTCAGCGCAGGGCGTAATCCAACGCTATTCCGACGAAAATCGCCAACCCCGCCCAGTGGTTGTGCAGGAACGCCTTGAAACAGGCGTCGCGGTCGCGCTTATAGGTCGTCTGGTATTGCCAGACGAAGCACGCCGCCGCCACCAGCAGCCCCAGTTTGAAATACCCACCCAGCCCGAAGCTCCATCCCGCCAGCAGCAGCAAGACCAACGCTGCCATCTGCAAAGCCAGAATGATCTGGCGGTCGGCATTGCCGAACGCGATCGCCGTGGATTTCACACCGATGCGCAGGTCATCGTCACGGTCGACCATCGCGTAATAGGTGTCGTAGCCCGTGGTCCACAGCAGATTGGCGATAAACACCAGCCACGCGGCGGCGGGCAGTGCGCCGGTCTCGGCCGTGAACGCCATGGGGATGCCCCAGCCAAATGCGGCGCCCAGCACCACCTGCGGATAGTGGGTGTAACGCTTCATGAAGGGGTAGCAGGCGGCCAGCGCGACACCGCCGAACGACAGCCAGACCGTCTTCGAATTGGTGAGCAGTACCAGCAGGAAACTCAGGCCTACCAGAATGGCGAACAGGGCCAGCGCTTCCCTGGAGCGGATCTTGCCACTGGCCAGGGGCCGCTGCTCCGTGCGTTTGACGTGGCCATCGACCTTGCGGTCAGCGAAATCATTGATCACACAGCCCGCCGCGCGCATCAGCGCCACGCCCAGCACAAAAATCAGGACGTTGCTCAGGGAGGGCGCGCCCTTGCCGGCAATCCAAAGCGCCCACAGCGTCGGCCACAGCAGCAGGTAAATGCCGATGGGCTTGTCGATACGCGTCAGTTGAACGAAGTCCCAGGCCCTCGGGTTCAGGCGATTCAGGGATTTGAGCAGGTTCAGGTACATCAGGAGTGCTCCACGGTCTTGATCGCCGATAACAGGTTCGGCAGGAAAACTTCCGCGACCAACACGCCCAACCCGGCGCGGCTAAAGCAGGAGCGGCGGCCCCACAGGCCGTCAGCGCTGTCCTCGGCGGGCAGCCAGGCGGACGGGTAGTGACAGACTTGCAAATGCCCCCGGTCGAAGGCGGGGTCGCTGAACAGCAGTTCGCCAAGCGAACGGCTGCCCAACTCGCCCATGTTCAGGCCGCTTGCCAGCAACGCCTCTCGCGCCGCGACGCTGCGGGCGAAGACCCACTTTTGGCCATGGCCGCGCAAATACACCTCACGCACCCAGCCTTCGCTGTCGGCGGGGACGCCAAGCGCTGCGCATTCATCGTCGCGCAATGGCTGCCAGCCCTCGAACAGCACTGTAATACTGAAGTGATTGGCGGACAGGTGGGTCAGGCGGCGGGTCAGCGAGTCCTGATGGAACAGCCATTCGAGAATCGCGGGCGCGCAGGAAGCCGGCATGCGCGTGCGTTCAAGCCAGGTTGGAGCAATAAGTGCGGAGGTGGTCTTCACGGTAGGCAATAGAGCTGATCGTTGAGGTGGCGAGCTTAACATGACCATTGGCCATGATCGGGACAACTCTATTGTCATTATCTCGCTTGCATCCGGACGTGGCGGCCAGTACAACGCCCAGAGCCTGGCGGCAATTGCGACACTCATCGACCGCCTGAGCAACATACAGCCTGAACCGAGAGAACTGAGCGATGAAAAAGTGGCAATGCATTGTCTGTGGCCTGATCTACAACGAAGCCGAAGGCTGGCCGGATGACGGCATCGCACCCGGTACCCGCTGGGAAGATGTACCGCAAGATTGGCTGTGCCCGGACTGTGGTGTGGGCAAGATAGATTTTGAAATGATCGAAATCGCCTGATTGACCGATAATTTTCTGGAGATATTCATGAGCGCACCTGTCGTCATCGTCGGCACCGGTCTGGCGGGCTACAACCTGGCTCGCGAGTTTCGCAAGCTCGACAGCGAAACGCCGCTGTTGCTGATCACGGCCGATGACGGGCGCTCCTACTCCAAGCCGATGCTCTCCACCGGCTTCGGCAAAAACAAGGAAGCCGATGGCCTGGCCATGGCTGAGCCCGGCGCCATGGCGGACCAGCTCAAGGCAGAAATCCGCACCCATACGCGCATCAGTGGCATCGATCCGGGCCACAAGCGCCTGTGGATCGGCGAGGAGACGGTGTATTACCGCGACCTGGTGCTGGCCTGGGGCGCCGAAACGGTGCGGGTTCCGGTGGAGGGCGATGCCCAGGACGCGATCTTTCCAATCAACGACCTGGAAGACTACGCGCGCTTTCGCGCAGCGGCGGCGGGCAAGAAGCGCGTGCTGATCCTCGGTGCCGGGCTGATTGGCTGTGAGTTCGCCAATGACCTGATCCTGGGCGGTTATGAGGTCGATCTGGTTGCGCCGTGCGAACAGGTTATGCCGACCTTGCTGCACCCGGCCGCGGCGGCTGCGGTACAGGCCGGGCTGGAAAGCCTCGGTGCGCGCTTTCACCTTGGGCCTGTGCTCACGCGCTTGTTGCGCGCGGAGCAAGGACTGCAAGCGCATCTGTCTAACGGCCAGGTGATCGTCTGTGACGTGGTGGTTTCCGCCATCGGCCTGCGTCCTCGGGTCGATCTGGCCACTGCCGCTGGCTTGCAAGCCGGTCGTGGCGTGACCGTGGATCGGCACCTGAAAACCTCCCACGTGCATATCTATGCCCTGGGTGACTGCGCCGAGGTCGAGGGTTTGAATCTGCTTTACGTCATGCCATTGATGAGCGGCGCCCGCGCCCTGGCGCAAACCCTGGCCGGGACACCGACCGCAGTCAAATACGGGCCGATGCCCATCACCGTGAAAACCCCGGTTTGTCCGTTGGTGGTCTCACCACCGCCAAGCGGCCGTGAAGGGATCTGGAGTGTCGAAGGGCAGGGCGCTGACATTAAAGCTCTATGCCACGATCCTGAGGGCAATCTGCTCGGCTACGCCCTGACAGGCGCGGCAGTCCTGGAAAAACTGGCCCTCAACAAGCAGCTTCCCGCTTTGCTGGCATGAATAGCGGTCATTCTGTCGGATAAGTCGTGTTTTTGTTCCCACAAACGGCCCGCACACACTGGCGCGGGCCTGTTTGGCATGCCATCCTCATCCCCGTCTGCCGCAACGTAGAGCTGTTGCGGCGCCTTGGTCGCTGCTTGCGACGAGCAGCACGAACATAACAACAAAAACCGTAAAGAGGCTTCACATGCGTAAACCAGAACTCGCAGCTGCAATTGCTGAAAAAGCAGACCTTACCAAAGAACAAGCCAATCGCGTTCTTAACGCCGTCCTCGAAGAAATCACCGGTGCCCTGCATCGCAAAGACAGTGTCACGCTGGTCGGTTTCGGTACTTTCCTGCAACGCCACCGCGGCGCCCGTACCGGCAAAAACCCGCAAACGGGTGAGCCAGTAAAGATCAAGGCAAGCAATACCGTGGCTTTCAAACCAGGTAAATCACTCAAAGACAGCGTCAATCCATAAACAGCTGTCGGACGCCTTGCGGAGGGCGAACGACCATCAACGACGGGCACGCCAACAGGGTTGGGTGCCCGTTTTTTATGCTCAATTCAATGGTGCGGATGCATCTGTCAGGTGCTTAGGATATTTCACTCAAGCCAAACAGATTCAGCCCTCATCAAGTAGGACCTTTCCTAACGATATGTTTTCCAGTTTTCCCTAGAGTTCAGCCGCTGTTTACCTTCAGTGAATTTGAACTTTTGGGAAGTACTAATGAATAAGCTATGGAAGTCTGCCGCTCTCGCAACCCTGATTGCGAGCACTACTGGTTGCGTGAGCTATAACATGAGTCAACCAACCGCACCGTTGGATGCTGTCGTCAAAAGTGATTTGAAAGCGGATGTGAAAGTGGGCGAGGCGATCACTGGCCAGTCCTCTACCAACATCCTGTTTAACTTCTTCAGCTTCGGTGGTGACAACCAGTTCGCCGATGGTGTTGCGTACGGCGGTGGTGCGGGCGGTTCGATGGGTGGCTTGCTGCCTATTCCTGATCCGATTGCTACCACCAAGGCGGCTGCAGCTTATAAGGCCGTCAAGTCTTCCGGCGCTGACGTGATCGTTGCGCCGCGTTATGAAGTGACCGTTGACGACTATTTCATCTTCAAGAAAGTGGACGTCAAGGTCACGGGTAACAAAGGCAGCATCACCAGCATTCGCTGATAAAGGCCCGAAACGCCGCTTTCTAAAACAGAGCGGCGTTTTATCAAGCACCATTGGATATGACTGATCAGTCACTAAAATGCGCCCATCTGCGGCGAAAATGTGGGCTTTCTCTACTGGAACTTCGTCGCCAAATCGCTACACTGCCAGCCCTGTGGTTTTTCCGGAATGACTCTCCTGTTGAGGCTGTGCGCATGAAGTTTCGCTTTCTACTCTGGATGCTGGGCCTGTTGATGGCGCGCGCCAGCCGCAACAATCCTGCTTTTCAGCAACAGCTGGCAGGCAAGGAACTGACCTTCCAGTTGCAGACGCTCGATGGCCGGGTGGCGCGCCACTTTGTGGTCAGTGGCCAGCGGATTCGCAGCGCTGCGGGCGTGGTGGCTGAGCCGGCCTTTGCCATTGCCTTCAAGGACGCCGCCTACGGTTTTGCCACGATGCAGGCGAAGAACAAGCAACTGGCGTTCATGCAGGGCATCCAGGACAAGGACATTCAGATCAAGGGCAATCCCGGTCTGGTGATCTGGTTCCAGGGTTTGACCAAATACCTCAAACCGCGCAAGAAGAAAGCTGCCTGATCAGAGCTGCAAGCCGCCAGCTGCCTTGTGCAAGGCCCGCAAGTGTTCCCCCAGCTGCTTGAGATTGGCTTCATTGGCGGCAATCTCCTCCGCGCGCCTGGGTTCGAGCAGGGCCCGCACTTCCTTGTCGAGATCCCCGGTCAGGCGCTGTAATTGCTGCTGGCGCTGACTGCTCTCATCTTCCAGGCGCTGCCATTCGCCGGCCTGAGGCAAGCCGTAGCCGCCGCTGTCGAGCAACTCTGCCGGACGACTGAGGAAGCCGCTGCCGGCGAGAATTTGTTGCAGCGTGCCGGTGGCTTTGGAAACGCTGCCATCCTTTTGTTCCCGCGCGCTGAGATAACGTTGTTTGACTTCATCCTGTGCCAGTAACAGTTGCCTGCGCAGGCTGGCTTGTTCCAGCAGCAGCATGGCCGCGCTGGTGCGCAGGTCGGCTTGGGCAAACCATGGGCTGCGCTCGCTGGCGGGCAGGGCCAGCCAGTCTTCGACACTGGCCTGGGTGATCGGCATGCGCTTCTTCAATATCTCGAACATGGCCTGATAGCGGTCGCGATAGGAGTCGAAGCGATAACCCAGTCGCAGCGCTTCGCGAGGATCATCGAGGACGCTGGTGTCGGCCATGCCACGACCTTTGAGGACTTCCAGCAAGCCGTTGGGCAGGATGCTGTCCAGGTCCGCCAGCTTCGGATTGTTCGTGCCGCTGCGCAGCAGCTTGAGGTTCTCCACCGCGCAGTTGTTCGACAGAAAGAAATAGTTGCCGTCGTAGCTCCAGTGTATTTCCGCGGCGTGTTGCACCAAGCCGTCAATCTCATCGCGCGACAGCTTCAGCGGCACCGATGCCAGGCTACGCAGCTCGGTCTTGGTGTACTCATCGATCACCTGAGCCAATGGCAGCACGAATAGTCGCGACGGATAGACGCCCATCAGGCCGTCCCAACTGGAGAGCTGGACGTCGCCGACGAAGGCCCGATAGGACAGGACCAGATGCTGATCCAGATCCAGTCGGCAATCCGGTCCGCGCGGACGTCCCGGCTTGCAGATGACCAGGCGCAACATACTGTGGCCCCAGCGGCTGACCCAGTTCTGGTTGGCTTCGGCCAATAAATAGTCAACGGCGTAGACCCGCTCCGGATCGAGCTTGCCCAAGGGCTGGCGGCCGAAGTCACTGCCCGCGTTCAGGTAGGGAAGGAATGAGGGGCATTGATCCCTGGCCGCCGGCGCCCAACCGAAATGCGCCTTGTAGTAGCCATACAGTGCCGGACGGCGGCAGGCGTAGGCCGGGTCGAGCAGGAAGTACTCCATATTCACGGCGACGAATTCCAGCGGGCTGGTGTTTTCGTAGATATCCGGGCTGCGCGCGACCTGATGGTTGAGCGCTTCGCGCTCGCCACGGCGGCCGACGTACTGTGGCCAGCCAGCCAGATCCAACAGGCGCGGGTCATCGCTCAGGGTGAAGCGTCGCTCGGTCTGGCCCCGGCAGTCTTGTGGCAGGCCGACTTTGCCCAGGGTGTTGCCGCGGCGCTGGCACTTGAGGATCAGCGCGCGTTCGTCGGCCGGCCAGAGGCGTGAGCGGTCATAAATGTGGGTCAGCTCATGCAGCACCGTGGCGAGCAATTCCTGGCGCACGGTGCCATGAGGGCGATGGGTCTGGGTAGTGGCTGCGCTGCCGTCAGTGAGTGAGGGCAGCAGGTGCCGGTTCAACTCCAGCCGATAGGGGCCGACGGCCGCGCCGTAAGCGTTTTCCTGCATACCGGCGTCCCATACCACCTCCACATTGCGATCCAGTTGCTGGACGAAGCGCGGAGGCAGGGCGAGCAGGGCTTGATCGAGCAGGGCCTGGCTGGCCTGTTGTTCAGCGGCACTGAGGTCGTCGGTCTTGAGGGACAAACTCAGGCTGGCAAAGGCCTGGCTGCCAAACAGCGACAGGGCACTTGCCAGCAGCCAGACGCCAAGGTGCCTCACAGCGCGAGAATGGCTTCGGCGAGGTCTTGATCGCTGGCGTTGCGGGCTTCAGGCAGGCGGGCGCGCAAGGTATCGAAGGCGGCATCCAGTTGCGCGCCGTGAATATCACCACCGCTGGCGACATAGCTGGCGGCATCGTCACGGGCTTGCTGGACGATCTTGGAATCACGCACCGACGTGGTGGTGTCCGACGTGAAATCAATACTGCGGCCAAAGGCGCGGACAACGATGTTACTGGTGGCTTTTACGGTTTGAGCTTCTGCCACGCCAGCCAGCAACAGCAGGCCGAGTGTGGCGGCAGCGATCAGCGAGTTACGCATGAAACGTCTCCAGGATGCACGAGGTTCTAAAAGTGACTATTGGACGAGGATTGCCTGTGCCAGTTCAAGGTCGCGGGCATGAAGATTTGGCAATATTTGGCGCAATTGAGTCAGGGCAGACTCAAGCTGTGCTCCTCGCAGTTGGCCATCACTGGCGACGAACGCTGCTGCATCATCCTTGGCGGCAAGTATGAGTTTTCTGTCAAAGGGCGCGGTAGTCACCTGACTGGTGACATAACCGCTGATGACCAGGCCTTGTGTCGTTACGTCGAATGCCAGTACCAGCGGGCTGAACAGCAGGCTGGCAGTGGTCGCTATGAGCCAGAGAGGCAATAAACGCATGGGTTATCTAACGTCGTGAAACGAGCGGCAAGGCTAGCCTAATGCCCGGGCCAGAGCCAGCCCGGGAATTGTTGCATTCAAAGGGTCAGGATTGCCTGTGCCAGTTGTGCATCGCTGGCGTGTAGCCGAGGCAGCGTCGCGCGGATGTGCTGGAGCGCACCCTCAAGGCGTACACCGCGGATGTCTCCAGCGCTGGCGACGAAGGTGGCAGCGTCATCGCGGGCGGCACGGACGATCTTGTCATCATGGAATGAGGAGGACACGTCAGACGTGGCATTGGTAGAAGCGTCAAAAGCGTCCACGAGGCCATCGGTGGTAACCAGGAAGCTGGAGGCGTTCGCACTGGTGGCGAGAGCCAGGAGCATTGCGGCACCCAGCAGGCGGAGGCGGGTCATGAGGATTAGCTCCATGTAAGGACAGGTGCAGCTGAATGAGTGGAAGCCGGGGCGTATGAATCGGGCGCTAGCCTATCGCAGCGCCGCTGTGCCTGCCATCGCGGCGGTGTGCCAGCGGGGTAAAAAACAGTTGGCAATAAGCCGGTTTTTTTATCATCTGTACTTATGTCCCGGTTTTTTTCCTCGGCCCGCTCAATGCCTGGTCCGAAACGACAAAACCCGTCAGCAGTCACCTGCGACGGGTTTTGTTTGCACAATTCGGGTTGCTGGTGAGAGACCCTTGGGTCAGGACCAGCGAGCGCTATGTATCAGCGCCAGAACGGCTTGCTCAGTTCTTCGTAACGCTGCGATTCGCTGATACCGGCGTCAGCCAGCAAACGTGCATCCAGACGAGCCAGTTGATGGCGGCTGGAGAGGCGACGCTGCCAGAGCATCAGGTTGGCGAATGCGCGCAGAGGCCATGCGGCTTGAGCTTGTGGAGCGGTGTTTTCGTAGAACATGTCGGAACTGACTGTGCGTTCCATGGTGCTTCTTCCTTCCGCTTGTGGCGGGATTAGAGAGTGGTTTAACTGGTGCTCATATTCCTCCTGTTTGCCTAGTCCCTACAGACACAGTTCAACTGTATTGTGCGGGTTCAGTTAACTGTATAACGGCACTGTTTTGTTCATAAATGGGGCAACTGTACTGGTAAGCACTTTTATGGTGCATTTTGTGCGCGAAAACAGTGAAATCGTCGTTTTTCACCCCTAAAAGCACCGGTACAGAAGTACAGTTTTCTCAGATTCATAAAACACAATTAAAAAAAGGGCCACGAAATTCGTGGCCCTTTCTCAACTGTTGCTTTTAGCGCGGTAGCATTTGCCCGGTTTCTTCCAGGTTGAAGTGCCAACTGAGTGCATCACGCAGCACATGCGGGGTGTGTCCGCCCTTGGCGCAGGCCGCGGCAAAGTAGGCATTGAGTGCCTCGCGGTAAGACGGGTGGACACAGTTGTCGATGATTACCCGCGCGCGCTCGCGGGGCGCAAGGCCACGCAGGTCGGCCAGGCCCTGTTCGGTGACGAGGATATCGACATCGTGCTCGGTGTGGTCCACATGGCTGACCATGGGCACGACACTGGAGATCGAGCCGCCTTTGGCAATGGATTTGGTGACGAAGATCGCCAAATGCGCATTGCGGGCGAAGTCACCCGAGCCGCCGATACCGTTCATCATGCGTGTGCCGCAGACGTGGGTGGAGTTGACGTTGCCGTACAGATCGAACTCCAGTGCGGTGTTGATACCGATGATGCCCAGGCGGCGAATCACTTCGGGGTGATTGGAGATCTCCTGCGGGCGCAGGATCAAGCGCGATTTGTAGCGGTTAAAGTCAGCGAACACTTCATCATGCTTGGCGGCCGAGAGTGTCATCGAGCTGCCTGAGGCGAAGCTCAGCTTGCCAGCATCGAACAGGTCGAAGGTCGAGTCCTGCAACACTTCCGAGTACATGGTCATGTCGTGGAACGGTGATTCCAGCAAACCATGCATCACCGCGTTGGCGATGGTGCCGATCCCGGCCTGCAAAGGCATCAGCTGATTGGTCAGGCGACCTTCGCTGACTTCTTTCTTGAAGAACTCCACCAAGTGGTTGGCAATGGCTTGAGTCTCTTCATCCGGCGGCAGCACCGTCGACGGGGAGTCAGGCTGGTTGCTGATGACGACACCGACAATCTTCGCCGGGTCGATCTTCACCGCAGTGGTGCCAATGCGCGAGTCGGCCCTCAGGACCGGAATCGGCAGGCGAGTCGGACGGTAGCTCGGAATATAGATGTCATGCAGACCTTCCAGCTCCAGCGGCTGCGCCAGGTTGATCTCGACGATCACTTGTTTGGCGAGGATGGCGAAGCTGGCCGAGTTGCCGACCGAGGTGCTCAGCACCAAATGGCCTTCCTCGGTAATCGCCACGCACTCGATGACAGCCAGGTCCACGGCCTTGATTTGGCGGTTGCGCAGTTGCTCGACGGTGTCGGACAGGTGACTGTCGATAAACATGACAGTGCCATTGTTGATGGCCTTGCGCAGGGTGCTGTCAACCTGGAACGGCATGCGACGCGCCAGCACGCCGGCTTCGGTCAGTTGCTTGTCCAGGTCGTTGCCCAGGCTGGCGCCGGTCATCAGGCTGATTTTCAGAGGATGCTGCTTGGCTCTTTCGGCCAATGCATGAGGTACAGCTTTGGCTTCGCCAGCGCGGGTGAAGCCACTCATGCCGACGGTCATGCCGTCCTCAATCAGGGCTGCGGCGTCGGCCGCACTCATGATCTTGCTCATGAGCGAAGGCAAGCGAATACGATCACGGTACATGGGGATATCTCGGAAGGTGAAAGCGAGGGCTCAGTCTAGAGTTTTGGTATTGTTTCGTCCCGCTACCAAGGTCGCATTTGGAGGCTCTAATTAGCGGCTTTTTCTACAAAACACTGTTACGTGGAATGTAAAAACCCCAGGCGTCAGGACGCCCGGGGTTTATTTGCGACGATGCGAAGGTTAGTGGTTTTCCACAGCCTTAACCATGTCCTCGATCACCTTCTTGGCGTCTCCGAACACCATCATGGTCTTGTCGAGGTAGAACAGTTCGTTATCCAGACCGGCATAACCACTGGCCATCGAGCGTTTGTTGACGATGATGGTCTTGGCTTTAAAGGCTTCGAGGATCGGCATTCCCGCAATCGGCGACTTCGGATCGTTCTTCGCCGCCGGGTTGACCACGTCATTGGCGCCCAGGACCAGCACCACGTCGGCCTGACCGAACTCGGAGTTGATATCCTCCATTTCGAACACTTGGTCGTAGGGCACTTCCGCCTCGGCCAGCAGCACGTTCATATGCCCAGGCATACGCCCGGCCACCGGGTGAATCGCATACTTCACGGTCACGCCATGGTGCATCAGCTTTTCGGTCAGCTCTTTAAGTGCGTGCTGCGCCCGTGCCACGGCCAGGCCGTAACCCGGCACGATGATCACCGTGTCGGCGTTGGTCAGCAGGAAGGTCGCGTCGTCAGCCGAACCGGACTTGACCGGGCGCGCTTCCTGGGAGCCACTGGCTACGGTGACGTCCGTCGCGCCGCCAAAACCGCCGCCGATCACATTGAAGAATGAGCGGTTCATGGCCTTGCACATGATGTACGACAGAATCGCCCCCGACGAACCCACCAGCGAACCGGCGATGATCAGCATCGAGTTGTTCAGCGAAAAGCCGATACCCGCTGCCGCCCAGCCTGAGTAGCTATTAAGCATCGACACCACCACCGGCATATCGGCGCCGCCAATCGGGATGATCAGCAGTACGCCAATGACGAATGCCAGCGCCAGCATGATGGCGAAGGCATTCAGGTTGCCGGTCAGCATAAAGATCAGGCCGAACACCAGGGTTGCCACGCCAATCAGCAGGTTCAGCTTATGCTGGCCGGCAAACTGTACCGGTGCGCCCTGAAACAGACGGAATTTGTACTTGCCCGACAGTTTGCCGAACGCGATCACCGAACCTGAGAAGGTGATCGCGCCAATCGCCGCGCCGAGGAACAGCTCCAGCCGGTTGCCGGCCGGGATGGCGTCGCCCAGGTGCGCGACGATACCCAGTGACTGCGGCTCGACCACGGCGGCAATGGCAATGAACACCGCTGCCAGGCCGATCATGCTGTGCATGAAGGCGACCAGCTCCGGCATCTTGGTCATTTCCACACGCTTGGCCATGATCGAGCCAGCAGTACCACCGACCAACAGGCCGATGATGATGTAGCCAATCCCGGCACTGGTGCCTTCGGCCGTGGACAATGCCGCCAGCTTGAATACCAGGCCGACAGTGGTGACAACGGCCAGGGCCATGCCGAGCATGCCGAACAGGTTGCCGCGACGTGAAGTGGTCGGGTGCGACAGGCCCTTGAGTGCCTGGATAAAGCAGATTGCCGAGACCAGATACAGCAGGGTAACGAGGTTCATGCTCATGGTTTGGCCGCCTGTTCTTTAGCCTTGGGGGCTTTTTTCTTGAACATTTCCAGCATGCGCCGCGTCACCAAAAAACCACCGAAGACGTTGACCGCCGCCAATGCCACGGCGAGGGTGCCCATGGTCTTGCCCAGTGGCGTAACGGTCAGGGCGGCGGCGAGCATGGCGCCGACGATGACAATGGCGGAGATGGCGTTGGTCACTGCCATCAATGGCGTGTGCAAGGCGGGTGTGACGTTCCAGACCACGTGGTAGCCGACATAAATCGCCAGCACGAAGATGATGAGGTTGTAGACCCCGGGGGAGATGAGCTCTTCCATTATTCTTATCCTCAGCCGTTCTTGCGGATGACGTGGCCATCGCGGCACATCAGGCACGCGATAACGATGTCGTCTTCGAGGTTGATATGCAGTTGGCCGTCCTTGTCGAACAGCAGCTTCGTGAAGTCCAGCAGGTTGCGGGCATACAGCGCCGAAGCATCGGCCGCGACCATGGCTGGCAGATTGGTATGACCGACAATGGTCACGCCGTTCCGGACCACGACCTGGTCGGCGACGGTCAGCGGGCAATTGCCGCCTTGCGCGGCAGCCAGGTCGATCACCACGGAGCCGGGTTTCATCTGCGCGACGGTTTCCGCACTCAGCAGCACCGGCGCCTTGCGGCCCGGAATCAGAGCGGTGGTAATGACGATATCGGACTGTTTGGCACGCTCATGTACTGCCTGTGCCTGGCGCTGCATCCAGCTGGCGGGCATTGGTCGCGCGTAACCGCCGACACCGACCGCGCATTCGCGCTCTTCATCAGTCTCATAAGGCACGTCGATGAACTTGGCGCCGAGGGACTCGATCTGCTCCTTGACCGCCGGACGTACGTCCGACGCCTCGATCACGGCGCCCATGCGCCTGGCGGTCGCAATGGCTTGCAAACCGGCCACGCCGGCACCGAGTACCAATACCCGGGCGGCTTTCACGGTGCCCGCCGCGGTCATCAGCATCGGCATGAAGCGCGGATAGTGATGAGCGCCCAGCAATACGGCCTTGTAGCCGGCAATGTTGGCTTGTGAAGACAGTACGTCGAGGCTCTGCGCGCGGGATGTGCGCGGTGCGGCTTCAAGGGCGAACGCGGTTATGCCGCGCTCGGCCATTTTTGCCAGCCCCTCGTTATTGAATGGATTGAGCATGCCGACCACAACTGTGCCGTTGTTGATCTGTGCCAGTTCGGTGTCACTGGGTGCAGCGACCTTAAGAATCAGTTCGGCGGCAAAGGCATCACCAAGGCTTGCGCCAGCGGCCTCATAGGCGCTGTCGGTAATGCTGGCGCCGATGCCAGCGCCACTTTGCACCGTGACCCGATGGCCTTGGGCGACCAGTTTCTTGATGGTTTCCGGGGTTGCAGCAACCCGCGACTCACCTATATGGGTTTCGAGAGGGACACCGATGTGCACGTGAAATCTCCTGCGCGATCTTCTTGTCTTTATTGAATAGACCATGGCAGCGGAAGTGAGGACGTCCGCAGCGGCCGATCAGCACGACCCCGCGGTAATCAAGGCGGGGCGCGGCATTTTGCAGGCGATATCGGGCACCTTCAATAGATTCTGTAAGGTGAAAATAGATTAACTACAAGATGTCCTGTGACCAAATGCCGCTGATATTTGCCGCAGGCCTTGATACTAAAGGCTTACAGAGAATATCCGGGCAAAGCTGTATTTTTTAAGATTTATCTGCCGAATACGCCAATCCCGCCCTGAAGCCATCTAACGATAAGGCTTTCAGAGCGATTTATGAGGTTTTCGAGGCTTGTCTATACAGTGTCCTACAGGCGACAAATAGTTATATCTGTAGGTTCTTTGGCCTGTCCACTACCTGGATGGGCCGTTAGCGAGATGGCAATTCATAGGCGTGGGATTGCTCGATCAGCCAGTCCCGGAAAGCTCGCAGCGACGCCGACTCGGCCTTGCGTTCCGGGATCATCAGGTAGTAAGCCTTGAGGCTGGAAAGCGCATGTGGATTGGCGACCACCAGGCGCTTCTCCGCCAGCTCACGTTGAATCAGGAAGGGTGGAATCAGTGCGATGCCCATTTCATGCATGGCCGCTTGTGCAAGCATCGAAAACAGCTCGTAGCGTGGCCCGGTCATGTCGCGGGGCACATTTATCCCCAAATCGTTGAACCACTGGCGCCAGGCATAGGGCCGGGTGGTCTGCTGCAACAGTGGCAATTCGGCGATCTGTTCGGCGCTCAGTCGGGCGCGATGGCCCATCAGCGCGGGACTGCAGACTGGCAGCGGGTTTTCACCCATCAATCGATGTGCCGCAGTGCCTGACCAGTCGGCGTCGCCGAAATAGATCGCGGCATCGAAGTTGGTATCGGCGAACAGGAAGGGGCGGGTGCGGTTGGTGAGGTTAACCGTGACTTCCGGGTGGCGCTGCTGGAAATCCTTAAGGCGGGGCAGTAACCATTGCGTGCCGAACGTCGGCACCAGCGCCAGCTCGATGACATTGGCCCCCTGCTGACCCATAACCGACAACGTATCGCGCTCGACCGCGTCAAGCTGCTGGGCGACACGCCGGCTGTAGGAAAGCCCGGCTTCGGTCAGCTTGACCCCGCGCTTGGAGCGTCGGAACAGCTCGACATTGAGGAACTCCTCCAGGCTGGCAACCTGTCGGCAAATGGCGCTTTGCGTCAGGGAAAGCTCCTGAGCTGCCTTGGTAAAACTCTCGTGGCGGGCGGCTGCTTCGAAGCTGATCAGTGCGGCAGTGCTGGGGATTTTCCGGCGCATGTACGAGGACCTCACTAATATAGGGCCATTAATGTGTATCCAAGGCCACGGAGTGAGAAATTAGCACAAGAGCATGCAAAATCCTCGTTTGTCGATGCGCCAGGGCAGGACTAGGATCAGCCCCACGCAGCTATTAACGTAATGACATCGTTTACAAGACTGAGGAGTGACTCATGGCTACCAAGGCAAGCTTCAACTGGATCGACCCGCTGTTGCTCGACCAACAGCTCACTGAAGAAGAGCGCATGGTTCGCGACAGTGCCGCACAGTTCGCCCAGGACAAGCTGGCCCCGCGCGTGCTTGAAGCCTTCCGCCATGAGCGCACCGACCCGGCCATTTTTCGTGAAATGGGCGAAATCGGCTTGCTCGGCGCGACTATTCCCGAGGCCTATGGCGGCAGTGGTCTGAATTACGTCTGCTACGGGCTGATTGCCCGTGAAGTCGAGCGGGTCGATTCCGGTTATCGCTCCATGATGAGTGTGCAATCCTCGCTGGTCATGGTGCCGATCAATGAGTTCGGCACCGAAGCGCAAAAACAGAAATACCTGCCCAAGCTGGCCTCGGGCGAATGGATCGGCTGCTTTGGCCTGACCGAGCCTAACCATGGCTCCGATCCGGGCGCCATGATCACCCGGGCGAAGAAGGTCGAAGGTGGCTATCGCCTGTCGGGCAGCAAGATGTGGATCACCAACAGCCCTATTGCTGACGTCTTCGTGGTCTGGGGCAAGGACGACGCCGGCGATATCCGTGGCTTTGTTCTGGAAAAAGGCTGGGAAGGGCTGAGCGCTCCGGCGATCCACGGCAAGGTTGGCTTGCGTGCGTCGATCACCGGCGAGATCGTCATGGACAACGTTTTTGTGCCGGAAGAGAACCTCTTCCCGGATGTGCGTGGCTTGAAGGGGCCATTCACTTGCCTGAACTCGGCACGCTACGGCATCTCCTGGGGCGCGTTGGGGGCTGCAGAGTTCTGCTGGCACACGGCGCGGCAATACACCCTGGATCGGCAACAGTTCGGCCGGCCGTTGGCCGCCAATCAGTTGATTCAGAAAAAACTCGCGGACATGCAGACCGAGATCACCTTGGCCCTGCAAGGCTGCCTGCGCCTGGGGCGTATGAAGGATGAAGGCACTGCGGCGGTCGAAATCACCTCGATCATGAAGCGCAACTCGTGTGGCAAGTCGCTGGATATTGCTCGTATGGCGCGGGACATGCTGGGTGGCAATGGCATCTCTGATGAGTTCGGTATCGCCCGTCACCTGGTCAATCTGGAAGTGGTGAACACCTACGAAGGTACGCACGACGTTCACGCCTTGATTCTGGGGCGTGCGCAAACCGGTATCCAGGCCTTCTATTAAGGAGTCCGTCATGGGCGCGCTTTCACATCTTCGTGTACTGGACCTGTCTCGGGTGCTGGCCGGTCCCTGGTCGGGGCAAATCCTTGCGGATCTCGGGGCGGACGTCATCAAGATCGAGCGCCCTGGCAATGGCGATGACACGCGCGCCTGGGGGCCGCCCTTCCTCAAGGATACTTCCGAGGCGGCGTATTACCTGTCGGCCAATCGCAACAAGCAGTCGGTGACCATCGACTTCACCCAGCCTGAAGGCCAGAAGCTGGTACGGGAGCTCGCGGCCAAGTCCGACATCCTGATCGAGAACTTCAAAGTGGGCGGGCTGGCGGCCTATGGTCTGGACTATGAGTCGCTGAAAGCGATTAATCCGCGGCTGATCTATTGCTCGATTACCGGTTTCGGGCAATTCGGGCCTTATGCCAAGCGCGCGGGCTATGACTTCATGATCCAGGGGCTGGGCGGGCTTATGAGCCTTACCGGCCGGCCGGAGGGGGAGGAAGGTGCCGGGCCGGTGAAAGTCGGTGTGGCACTGACCGATATCCTCACCGGGCTGTACTCGACCACCGCCATATTGGCAGCGTTGGCGCATCGTGATCAGGGTGGTGCGGGGCAGCACATTGATATGGCCCTGCTGGATGTGCAGGTCGCCTGCCTGGCCAACCAGGCGATGAACTACCTTACGACGGGCGTGGCACCACGTCGGCTAGGGAATGCTCATCCCAATATCGTGCCCTATCAGGATTTCCCGACAGCGGATGGCGACTTCATCCTGACGGTGGGCAATGACAGTCAGTTCCGCAAATTTGCGGAAGTCGCAGGGCAGCCTCAGTGGGCTGATGATCCACGCTTTCTGACTAACAAGCTGCGGGTCGCCAATCGGGCTGAGCTGATTCCTTTGATTCGCCAGGCCACGGTCTTCAAGACCACCGCGCAGTGGGTCACTGAGCTAGAGCGCGCTGGCGTGCCTTGTGGGCCTATCAACGATCTGGCCCAGGTGTTTGCGGATCCGCAGGTGGTCGCGCGTGGGTTGGCGGTAACCATGCCCCATGGCCTGGCCGGAAGCGTTCCGCAGGTGGCGAGCCCGATTCGGTTGTCTGCGACGCCGGTTGAGTACCGCATGGCGCCGCCACTGCTGGGTGAGCATACCGCGGGCGTATTGCAGCGTATGCTCGGGTTGGGTGAGCAGGATGTCCTGCGCCTGCGTGATGCGGGTGTGTTGTAGTCCTTCTATATATAGAGGGAGTTGCAAGCGGCAAGCTATAAGCTGCAGGTGGGTGTATTTCGTGCCTCTTGCAGCTTGAGGCTAGAAACTTGAAGCTTTTATGAAATAAGCCCTTGACGCGTGTCAGGATCTATCTATAATTCGCCCCACTTCCGGCGCAGACGAAACGGAAAACTCCTTGGTAATCAACGAGTTAACCGAAGTAAGCAGCGAGGAAGGGTTTCGGTTTTCAAGTGAATTCGGAAGCGGTGAAAAAGGTGGTTGACAGCAGGTTGTAACGCTGTAGAATTCGCCTCCCGCTAACGAGCAACGCGAAGTTGATCGAA
>Ga0302262_10000413_pt1 | contig 17629 bp, 18 predicted proteins | sample II_Fen_E3_4_FD_194557 | JGI IMG/M metagenome (GOLD analysis project Ga0302262, IMG submission 194557) | Peat permafrost microbial communities from Stordalen Mire near Abisko, Sweden - II_Fen_E3_4 | ecosystem: Environmental > Terrestrial > Soil > Wetlands > Permafrost | place: Sweden: Abisko...
CGGCCACATCCCGCCGCGCGCGGCGCTGCCCGCCGGGCTGACCGACCGAGAAGCGGAGGTGCTCGGCCTGCTGGCGCGCGGCCTCTCGACCAAGGAGATCGCGCACGTGCTCGGGATCGCGCCCCGCACCGTGAAACATCACATCGAGCACATCTACGACAAGACCGGCGCGGCGAGCCGTGCAGCCGCCGCGTTGTTCGCAGCGCGCCACGACCTGGTCGCTCGCGAGCCGCATCGGCCGTTCGGCGCATAGCGACGCACGCGCGAGCGTCGCAACCTGCCCGGCATGCATCGAGGATCGAGCTTGTCGGGGGGCCGCGCAGCTGGTGGCATAGAACGCGCCATCCGTGCATGCTTGCTCCTTGCACGCGAACAGCTTGGCGATCGGGAGCGGACTGACCGCGTGGTCACGGGCATTGGTGTCGGCAGCCAGGACGATCCCGGGTTGACGGGAGGGCGCCGTCGCAGGCCACGAGCTCGCGGCGAACTGCTCCGGCAGGCACGCGGCCACTTCACCGTCATGATCGGCAGATGAGAACCGACCGCGCGTCCGCGAGCTCGGCATTCGCGATCCGCTTCCGGTCAGGCGTGAGACCTGACCAGCCGACCACACGCGATGGCGGTCTGGACCACTGACCGAGGACCACTGACAAGCTGCCGCCGGTCCGTCGCAAAGCGCGACCTACCTTTGGCTAGGTGACAAGTGACCGAACATGTTTTCATTTGGTCGAGTGAAATGCCACGCGCTACGCCTGCGGACTCACGGCGGAGCCCGCGGCGGGGCGAACCGCAGCGCCGCTCCGAGCCGGAGCGCCGCGTCCTTGGACTCGCGACGGAACGCGAGGCGCCAGGGGCGCTCGATCGGCTTGCCCGCGAGGCGCTTGCGGACCAGCCCCTTGCCTTCGAGGTACGGCGCCGCGATCCACTCCGAGAGCACGGCGATGCCCTGGCCGGCACGCGCCGCGGCCACGATGACCTCCGTGAGGGGGAAGCGCAGGTACGCAAGCTTCGGGCGGGAGCGGCCGAAGACCTGGCTCAAGAACCGCGTCTGCTCCGGCCTGGACGTCTGGCTGGATGCGATCAGCGGATAAGCCGTGAGGTCGCGGCGGGTCAGCGATGCCGCGCGCGCGAGCGGGTGCCCCGACGAGACGAGCAAGATCAGCTCGTCGCGGAACAGCGGCACCTCCACCAGCGCGCGGCCCGCCGGGAGGGGGGAGGTGGTGAGGAGCGCGACGTCGAGCTCCCCGGCGAGCAGCGCCGCCACCGGCGTGTACGAATGTTCCGGCACGATGGTCACCTCGAACGGGGGCACGGTCTGTTGCAGATCGGCCAGGGTCGCGGGCAGCCAGTGGTAGGCGGTGTAACACTCGCAGGCGATCCGCACGCGCACGGACTCGGGCAACGGGGTCTCGGCGGATGCTTCGAGCGCGAGGAGCTGCGCCAGCACCGGCCTCGCCCCGTCGATCAGACGCTGACCGGCCGGCGTGGGAGACAGCCCGCGCGCGGTGCGGTCGAACAGGCGCAGACCGAGCTTGTCCTCGGCGAGGCGGAGGCCGCGGCTCACCGCCGACTGCGTCAGGTGAAGGCTGGCCGACGCGTGGACCGTGCTGCCTGCTGCGGCGATGGCGAGGACCAGCTCGAGATCGCGGACATCGAGCCGGGGACGAGGGAACGCAGGGGCAGCTATGCGCAAAACGCATAGATCCTAGCAAAATCATGCGTTGGACGCACGCGGCTCCGACCGCCAAGATGCTTCTCATGAAGCTCGATTTCCCCGCCCTCGCCAGCGCCACCGCCACGCGCACGGCCGTCTATGAAGCCGGCGCTCCAGAGGGTCCGCCACGCGATTCGAACCTCACGCAACGCGCAGAAACGACGTTACAGCTCCCCGATCACGAGCCGCTAGATCTCGCCACGCCCTTGCAGTCCCGACGAGCCATCTTGGCGATGGGCGCGGCTAGCGTGGTCGCGGCTGGTTGCGGCGTCGCTTCGACCGGCCCGCGCAAACCCGCCACTGGAGGAACTGCTTTGACCACATCATCCTATGGCTATGGCGGGGGAACGCTTCCCAAGGGGGTCCGCTCGCGCATGATCCATGGGGTCAACGGCCTCGATGTCCATATTCTCGAGGCCGGCTACGAAAGCCCCGGCCGGCCGCTCGCGCTGCTTCTGCACGGCTTTCCGGATCTGGCTTACGGCTGGCGACACCTGATCCCACTACTGGCGGACGCCGGGTACCATGTCGTGGCGCCCGACCAGCGGGGTTTTGGCCGCACCACCGGGTGGGTGAACAGCTATGACACCCGGCTCGAGCCGTTCAGCGTCTTGAACATGACGCGCGACGCCCTCGGGTTGGTTTCGGCACTGGGGTATCGGCGTACGGCGATGCTCGTCGGGCACGACCTCGGCTCGCCCGTGGCGGCCTATTGTGCGCTCGCCCGACCTGACGTGTTTCCCTCGGTGGTGCTGATGAGCGCACCGTTCCCCGGTCCGCCGGCGCTTCCGTTCAACACCGCGGACAGCGAGCCATCGCCGGTGCCACCGAACACTGAAAGTCAACAGCTGGCGGCCGCGCTGGCGGCGCTCGATCCGCCCAGAGCGCATTATCAACAATACTTGAGCACACGGGAGGCGAACGATGACATGTGGCACCCGCCTCAAGGCTTGCACGCGTTTCTCCGCGCATTTTTCTACGTCAAGAGCGCTGACTGGCCGGGAAACAAGCCGCATCCGTTGAAGGCGCGAACCGCCATCGAACTTGCGAAAATGCCCACCTATTACGTCATGGATCTCGGCAAGACGATGCCCCAGACCGTCGCGCCATTCCAACCTTCCGCCGCCGAGGTCCTGGCCAGCAAATGGCTCACCGATCCGGAACTTGCAGTGTACGCGGAGGAGTATGGCCGCACTGGGTTTCAAGGCGCCCTGCAGGCTTATCGCGTCTATTCCGATCCTGCCCTGAACGCCGAGCTCCGCCTGTTTTCGGGAAAGACGATCGATGTCCCGTCGCTGTTCATCGGCGGGCTAAGCGATTGGGCGACCTATGCGGCGCCGGGCGCGGTCGATGTCATGAGGACGAAGGCGGCGACGAGGATGCGTGGCATCGAGCTGATCGACGGCGCCGGTCACTGGATCCAGCAGGAGCAGCCGGCTCGGCTCAGCGCGCTCCTGCTGGCCTTCGGCAAGGAGGTAGGTGGCGCGGATCACACCGGCGGCTAGGTCGGGGAAGGCCTATCGTCTCGATCGAGATGACGGTCTATCGTCTCGGGAGCGGCACGAGCTCGGCGCCGGCCATCTCCGAGTAGATCAGGAACTTGAACGGATTGAACTGGTAGGTCGAGCGTAGCCCGTCGAGCGCGCGCCGGCGCTGCTCGGTGAGCCCCGCGCTACCCGGATGGGCGGCGAGCCCGAGCTCGGCGATCTTCAGCGCCATCCCGAAGTCGCCGCGTTCGTTGAGCGTCGCCGCGGCGCCGGAGAATGTCGCTTCGCGTCCGCCGGCGAGCAGGTCGACCGCGCGGCCCCACTCGGCGCGCGTGAACACCTCCATGCCTTCGCCGTCGGGCTTCCAGTAGCCGGTGCGCTGGACGTAGTCGCGCTCGACCAGGTTGTCGCGCATCAACAGGAACGGCACGACGGCGCCGGGCTGCGCGGCGAGCACCGCCGGCATCAGGTTGTCATCCAGGATGTCGGCCAGCGCGCGGCCGTCGTGGATCTCGGCGAGCGTCCGGGTGTGGACCTCGGCGAGCGCGGCGCCGAGCGGCTCGAGCACCTCGAACGTGAAATTGGCGGTCAGCGGCGGATGGCCGTGGATCAGCCGGCCGGGGCCCAGCGTGCGGAGCTGGGCGATCGTGTCGAGGAGGCCGGCGGCAGAGCCCTCGGCGACGAACGGCGCACCGAGGTACGGCATGAACACGTCGCCGACGAAGGTCAGCTTGGCGTCGGGCAGCTGGACCAGCAGGGCATCGCCGGTCTCGCCGCCCCGGGCCGGGTGCAGGACGAACCGCGTACCGCCGAGCTCGAGCGTCTCGGTGCGCTCCACCAGGCGGGTCGGCGCGGCGTGGTACGGCCCGTGAGCCTGCGTGCCGAAGAAGAAGTGGAACGGGACCGCGACGCTGTTGTCGACGGCCAGCTCGTCGGCGAACCGGGCCTGCGCGATGATCTCGGTGCCGGGGCCCTGCAGCGCCGCGAGCCCGCCGATGTGATCCCAGTGCGCGTGGGTCACGATGACGTGGCGGATCGGCGCCTGGGTGCGCGTGCGGAGCGCCGCGACCGCGGTGGCAGCGCTCGCCGTGGTGGTGCCGGCGTCGATCGCGACGATGCCATCGCCGGTGACGACGAACGCGAGATCGGCGAAGTCGTAGCCCTGGGCGACATAGACGCCGGGGCTGACCTCCACCAGGGCCGGCGGCACGAACCGGAAGCCCTCGGCGGCCGTGACCGAGGCGTCGGCGAGCAGCAGGTCGCCGTCGGCGGTGCCACCGGCGCGTGACCGCGCGCGCTCGGCATCGGCGGGTCGATCGACCGCGGCGTAGGCCTTGCTCAGGCCGCGCCAGGCGCCGCGCTGGAACCCGGGCGGAAACTGATCGGCCGCGGCGAGCATCGCCTCGAGATCCTGGATCGCCTGCGGGGCGCGCTGGAACCGCGCGGGCAGCTCCGCGAACACGATGCCTCGCAGGTAGCGCTCGAGCCCGCCGCGCCGGGCGGCGCGATCCAGCTTGCCGATCGCGTCCTCGACCCAGTCGACCCGCTGGAGCAGCGGGATCTCGGGCGCGGTTCGCGCCTGGAACAGCCCCGTCAGTGCGGTGAACAGCGGCCGCTCGGGCGACTGCCGCGCTCGCGCCTCGAAATAGCTGTATCCGGCGCGATCGTGATGGCCAGATAGATATTCATTGGCGAGCATCATCACGGTCGGCGTCGCCGGGTCGCGCCAGCGCACCGCCTGTTCGAGCGACTCGAGCAGGCGCTGCCGGGTCAGCCGGGGTGGTTGCGGCGGGCGCGGGGGCGCGACCACGCTGCAACCGAGGACGACCAGGAGGCATCCAGCGAGAACAAACCTTTGACGGTGTCGGGACATGATTGCACCTATGTGTAGATACACGTATCAGGGTAAAAAAAAACCTTAGTCCGCCGGAGCCGCGATCGCAGTCACCGCGGTGAGCTCGTCGATCAGCTTGCGCCAGCGCGGCTCGCCGAGCGCGCTGATGACGTGGCGCTGGGCGCGGTCCCACAGCGGCAGGGCTTGCTCGAGCGCCGACCGCCCCTTGGCGGTGAGGCGGACGAGCCGGATCCGGCGGTCTCGGGTCGGGGCACTCTCGAGCAGACCGTCGGCGTGCAGCGGGACGAGGTTGCGGGTCAGCGTGGTCCGATCGAGGCCCAGGATCGAGGCCATCCGGGTCACCGGCATCTCGCCAGCGACCGACACCGCGACCAGCAAGCTGAACTGTGTGCCGCGCAGCCCGGTCGGCGCCAGCGCCTCGTCGTACAGGCTCGATAGCGCGCGCGATGCCCGCCGGACGCCGGCGGCCGTGCAGTCGCGCGCGGCACGCATGCACAGGTCCTGGAGCGCCGATTTCACGAGAAGAGTGTAGATGCACATGAATGGGCTGTCAACCGGGGGCGTGGAGCGGATCGCGCACAGACCGTGACGCTGCTCCGCCGCCCGCCGAACTCGCCGCCTGGACTGCCGGCGGCAGTTTCCACTCTTTCCCATGCCATATCCACCGCCGCGCCTCTTGCGCACGCGCGGTTCCATGTAACGTCTGCGCGTGCTGTCGTCCTGGATCCTGCCCCGCCGCTCGGCCCGAACGGTGGTCCTCCCAGCCCGTGTTCACACGGTGCCTCCGCCCCTCGCGCGGCGCGCGCCTGGCTGTTGTGGCCGGCACGCGCCATGGCTGCTCGGGCTCGTGCTCGCGAGCTGCAGCGTCGAGACCCAGTATGTGCCGCGCACCCCGCACGCCGTGGCGCTCGGGATCAAGAATCACCAGCTGGCGCTCTACAAGGACGGCGCCCTGCTCGCGGTCGGTGAAGCCGGTGCGATGATCCGCTGCCCACCGGCGATGGCCGACCTATCGGCCGCGGCGGATCACGCGCACGCGGCTCGCGCCTATTCCCTGGTTGGAGGCGTGATCACCAGCGTGGGATATGTGATGCTTCCGGCGTTTCCCGTCGGATCCGTGTTCACGGCGCTCGGGATCGATCGGGAGCGCGCCGCCGAAGCGGCCCTGGTCGACGCGGTCAACCGCCACAACGACGCCGCGGACTGCGTGCAATGAACCGCGCCGCCGGCATCGCCGCGATCGCCGCGGTCGTCACGTCAACCACGGGTTGCGGAGCTCACCAGTCGAGCTTCCACCGGATGCGTCCGAGCGCCGGCGAGCTCGTCTGGGTCTACGACGATCGGCTCCAGGTCACGCTGGACGGCAAGGTCGTCGCCGAACAGACCGACTGGGACTCGCTCGCCTTCGCGGTCGCCTGCGTACCGCGTGCGCGGGCCTGGGCCGAGGAGGCCGCCCACCGCGACCGGGCCGGGCGCACCCAGACGTGGATCGGCGCCGGCGCGCTGGTCACCGGTCTCGTCGTCGGAGGCCTGCTGATCTCCTCGGATCCGAACAACGCCGATCGCGTCCTCGGCGGGCTCGGCGCTGTGCTCGCCGGAGCCCTCGGAGGCGCGATCCTGCTGGGCCATGGAAGCGTGCTGCGGGGCCGCGCCGATGCGGGCGCGATCGACGCGGTCAATCTGTACAACGACGAACGCGCGGGCTGCACACCGCGTCCGTGATCGAAGCCGCGCCGAAGGTGGCGCGTCACGCCGAGCCGCGGCGCGCTGAGCGGCGGGCGCGATCCGCTGCGCCGGTACTTCGGACCCAAGCAAGCAATGCGCTACACTGCGTCACGGCACGGCCGCCGCGATCCTGGCATGGTAGCGGGGATGTCTCCTCACGAGCTCCTCGGGTGCCGCGTCACCCTCCGGATCCGCCGGCTCACCCCGGCGGGTGCAGCCCTGGCGATCGACGGATCGGCCGACGACGACGCGACGATCCTGCTGCCCGACGCCGAGCTCCCGACCGCCGCCCGACCGGGCGACCCGCTCGCGGTGTTCGTCTACCTCGACTCCGAGGATCGCCCGGTGGCGACCCGGGCGGTCCCCAAGCTGGCGCTCGGAGAGGTCGCGTTCCTCGAGGTCACGGCGTGCACCGAGATCGGCGCGTTCGTCGACTGGGGCCTGGGCAAGGAGCTGCTGGTGCCGTTCGCCGAGCAGTCCAAAGATCTGTACGTCGGCGAGCGCCAGCCGTTCGGGCTCTACGTCGACAACACCGGCCGGCTGGCCGCGACCATGTTCGTGACCAAGCTGGTCGACGGTCCGCCGCGCCGGGTCGCGCTCGACGAGTGGATCGCCGGCGAGGCCTGGCGCAACGAGCCCGAGATCGGCCTGTTCGCCATCCTCGAGCGGAGGTTCGTCGGGCTGGTCCCGGCGAGCGAGCCGCACGGTCTGGGCCGCGGCGAGCCGGCGAGGTTTCGCGTCGCCAGCATCCTGCCCGACGGCAAGCTCGTGCTGTCGCTGCGGCAGCACGCGTATCAGGAGGTGGCGGCCGACGCCGCGCGAATCCTCGCGGTGCTGACGGCGGCAGGCGCGCCGCGGGTGAGCGATCGCTCGAGCCCGGCGCTACTCCGCGACCGGTTCGGCATCAGCAAGAAGGCGTTCAAGCGGGCGATCGGCCGGTTGCTCAAGGACCGCGCCGTGGCGCTCGACGACCAGGGCTTCGTGGTGGTCGTCGCCAGGTAGCGCCGGGTGGCGCGCCGGGTGGCGCGAGTGTCCGCCGCGCGGACTGTGGGCCTGGGCGGCGGGCGGAACGCCGCCGGTGACGTCGGCATCGCCGATCGCGCCGCGCAGCCACAGCGTGCGGTCGACCATGACGCGAAACACGTGGAGCATCGCGGCCGCGATCGCCGGTCCGGCGTCGCCCTCGAGCACGCCGAGCGCACGCGCGATCGCCTCGAACGTCGCCAGCCCGCCGGTGCGGTGCTCGGCGCGCAGCCGGTACGCCGTCGCGGCGGCCTCGGGCAGGCTCGCGCACGGCAGCTCCGCGAGCCCGGGCACCCGGCGCCGCAGCTTGCTCGCCTGTCGCCAGGTGCCGTCGGGGACGATCAGCAGGATCGGCCGCGCGGCCCCGGCGTACGCCGCGATCGGCGGCGCGTCGTCGTCGGGAAACAGCACCACGGGCTGGACCTCGTCGCCGATCGCCAGCCGCTCGTTCGGGCGATCGCGCTGACCGATGATCGCGACGGTCGCGCGCGCGAGGCAGCGCGCCGCGAGCTGGCCGGTGTTGGTGGGCTTGGGGGCCTCGCGGTGGTGAACGACCACGGCGAGCCGGGTCCGCGTCACGAGGCGCGGCACCAGCGCGCAGATGCACAGCGCCCGGTGCATGCGGCAGGTGGCACAGCGGTCGGGGTTGTCGCGGCGGCTCATCGCGGGCACACCATGCGCTGGCCGGCGCGCGAGCGCCATCGGTGAACGGATCGAAGCTAGGTCAGCTCCAGCGCGTGGCCGATCGTCGAGTCGATGTGGTCCGGCACGTGATCGAGCTGGTCGCCGGTGCTGAGCGTGCCGCTCGGCTCGATCACCATCAGCGACGCGCCATCGCGCGATTCGGGCCGGTGCTCCATACCGCGCGGCACGACGAACACGTCGCCGAGCCCCAGGTGGACCACGCGCTCACCGGCCGGCTCGCGCAGCGCGATGTCGAGCGCGCCGTCGAGCACGACGAACAGCTCGTCGGTGGCGTCGTGGCGATGCCAGATGTGGGTGCCCCGGACCTTGGAGATCCGCACGTCGTAGTCGTTCACGCGGGTGACGATCCGCGGGCTCCACAGCTGAGCGAACGACGCGAGCGCCTGGTGGAGATTGATCGGATGGCCTGTCATGGCGTCATGATCGGGGGTGCGCGGCGCGGCCGTGAGTCGTAGGAATGCCGTATGCCGAAACGATCCTCGCATCCGCATCGGGTCGCCCTGCTCGTCAGCGATGGCTGCAATCCGTTCGAGCTCAGCATCGCGGCCGAGATCTTCGGCTTGCCGCGGCCCGAGCTCGGGTTCGCGCCCTACGAGGTCGCGATGTTCTCGCCCGCCGGCTCCGCGGTGATGCGCGATGGCCTGTTCACGATGACCGGGACCCGGCCGCTGCGCCAGCTCGCGTGGGCCCAGACCTTGGTCGTGCCCAACCGCCCCGATCCGATGACCGGGCCATCGCCCGCTTTGGTCCGCGCGGTCGCGGCGGCGTACCGCCGGGGCACGCGCATCGTGGGCCTGTGCACCGGCGCGTTCACCCTGGCCGAGGCCGGGATCCTCGATGGCCATCGCGTGACCACGCACTGGAAGTGGGCGGCTGCGTTCGCCCGGCGCTACCCGGGCGTCGAGCTATCGCCCGACGTGCTCTACGTCGACGCCGGCCAGGTGCTGACCTCCGCCGGCAGCGCCGCCGCGCTCGATCTGTGCCTGTACGTGGTGCGCAAGGACTTTGGCGCCGCGGTGGCGCACAGCGTGAGCCGCCGGCTGGTGTTCAGCGGGCAGCGCGACGGCGGGCAGCGCCAGTTCATCGAGCGGCCTCCCGCACCCGAGGTCTCGCCGCGGTTCCGCGCGACGCTCGAGTGGGCGACCGCCCATCTCGATCAGCCGATCACGGTCGCGCTGCTGGCCCACCGCGCCGCGATGAGCGTCAGCACGTTTCACCGCCGGTTCGCCAGCGAGCGCGGCACCTCGCCGCTGCAGTGGCTGCACGGCGAGCGGATCGAGCACGCGCGCCACCTGCTCGAGACCACCCAGCTCGACATCGCGGCGATCGCGCAGGCCTGCGGGATGGGCACGCCGACCAACCTGCGTGTCCACTTCCGCCGCAAGGTCGGGCTCGCGCCGAGCGACTACCGCCGCCTGCATGCCGGCGCGCCGCGCGCGGCCCCGCCGTGACCCGCCGGCGTCAGGAGGCGGTGGGCTCGACCTCGTTCGCCTGATCGAGATCCTCGGCGTCGGACGGCGCCGGCCGCACCGTCTTCAAGCCTGCCATGACGTGGCGAAACAGCGCGCGGGCGGCGCCCGGCGGGCGGCCGGTGTCGCGCTCGCGCCTGGCCGCGTCGATCAGCCGCGCCAGCTCGTCGTCGCTGCCGCCGGGAAACTCCGCCGCGGCGGCCACGCCTTCCTCGATCAGCCGGGCCCGCCAGCGCTCGGCGAGGTGGAGGTCCGCCACGTCGGTGGCGCCACCCTCGTCGAGCTTGGCGAGCTGCGCGGCGAGCGCCACCAGGTCGAACCGCCGCAGATCGCCGGCGAGCGCCCGCTCGGCCCGCCGGCGCGCGATGTGCGACGTGATCGCGCGAGCGCGCGCGATGGCCTCGCCCAGACCGTCCTCGAGCTCGAGCCGCTTCACCGCGGAGTCCGGAAGCTTCATCAACGTGTGCGAGATCCTCGTCGAGCGGTCTCCAGCCTTGCGTTGCTTGCCGCGCGCGATCTGCCGCGCACTTCTGGTTTCATCGTCGCGAGCGCTCATCTTGCCATCTTCGCACGCGCGGGGTCGCGCGTCAGCGCGCGCGTCGTCGCCGATGCGTGGAGCGCTGAGGCTGAGGGCGTTGCGTCGATCGAGCGGCGCGCTACAGCGCGTGGCGCGACAGGAACGCGAGCACCAGGTCGCTCGCGCCGGGGCGGCACTCCCAGAAGTAGGCGTGGCGCGCCCCGGGGAGCAGGTGGAGCTCGGCCCCCGGGATCCGATCGGCGATGAGCGGCGCGTTCTCCGGCACGTTCACCCGATCGTCGGCGCCGTGGATCACCAGCGTCGGCGCGGTGATCGCCGGGAGCTTGGCCCAGGCGTCGTGGGCCTCGCTCGCCTGGTAGTGCAGCTGGCGCGCGTACGCCGGCACCGGCCGGCGCTGTGCCCCGGCGGCGACGTCGTGGAGGAACGCCTGGTGCGCCTCGGCCCACGCAGGGGTCACCAGGTACGGCAGCATCCGCAGCGGATCGCCGCTGGTGAGCGCCGGGGTGACCTCCGGCGGGCGCGGCACGCCGTGTGCGTTGCCCGGGGTGGTGCAGCCGAGCACCAGGGCGCCGACCCGCGCCGGGTGGTCGATCGCGAGCCACTGGCCGATCCGGCCGCCCATCGACACGCCGTAGACGTGGGCGCGCGCCACGCCGAGCTCATCAAGGATGGCGATCGCGTCGCCGGCGAACCCGCGCGTCGAGTACGGCGGCTGCGCCGGCTTGTCGCTCTCGCCCGTGCCGCGGTGATCGAACACGATCACGCGGTGGTGGGCCGCGAAGTCGTCGCGCGCGCCGGCCCACACGCCGCGATCCTGGGCCTGGCCGGCGACCAGCAGCAGCGGCGGTCCGGATCCCGTCACCTCGTAGTACAGGCGCGTCCCATCGGCGGCGCGAGCGAACGGCATGACGGCGGCATACCACGGGACCCCACGCGGGCGGCTGACCCGTCACCCGAGGCCGCGCGCCCAGCCGACCCGCTCGACGGCGGCGCAGCCGCGCAGCGTGCACCGCGGCAGCGCGGGGGGCGGGCGCCGCGCCCGCGACAGCATCGCGCCGGCGACGATGATCACCGCGCCGAGCGGCGCGTTCCACGTCAGGCGCTCGCCGAGCACCACGACGCCCAGGCCGATCGATACCATCGGGATGCAGTAGGTCACCGTCGAGGCCAGCGTGGCGCCCGCGCCGCGGATCAGGTCGTAGTTCAGCGCGTAGGCGACGCCGGTGCCGAGCGCGCCGAGCGCGACGATCGCCAGCACGACGTGGCCCGGGACGTGCGCCGGCATCGCGGTCGCAAGCGGCGTCACCACCGCGAGCTGGAGCGCGCCGAGCGACATCTGGCCGGCCGACAGCGCCACCCCCGAGTAGCGCGCGCCCGACAGGAACCGCCGGAGGTACACGCCGCCGAGCCCGTAGGCCAGGGCCGCCGCCAGCACGAGCAGCACGCCCGTGGCGTCCGGGGAGACCGCGCTGTCCCACACGCCGAACACGACGATCACGCCGGCGAACCCGGCGACGAGGCCCAGGCCGCGCGCCACGCTGGGCCGCTCGTCGGGCAGCGCCAGCACCGCGATCAGCACCGTGAACAGCGGCGTCGTCGCGTTGCAGATCGACGCCATCGCCGACGGGATCCGCTGCTCGGCGTAGGCCATCAGCGTGAATGGCACCGTGTTGAGCAGCGTCGCAGCGACCGCCATGTGCGCCCACACCCGGGGCTCGCGCGGCAGCGGCAGGCGGCGCACCGCGGCCAGCGCCAGCAGCGCGAGCGCGCCGAACACCATCCGGCCCAGCACGACCTGCAGGGGGGCCAGGGCCTCGAGGCCGACCTTGATGAACAGGAAGCTGCAGCCCCAGATCCCGACCAGCCAGAGGTAACGCGCGCGCATGCAGCCACCATGGGTCCGCGGTTCGTTTAGATCCAGTTAGCGATGCTTGGATCGATCGCGTAGCATCGCTGTATGCTCAGCCTCGAACGCCTGCGCGCGCTGCACGCGATCGCCACCTACGGCTCGGTCCGCGCCGCCGCCGCCGCGCTGCGCGTGACGACCTCGGCGATCTCGCAGCAGATGGCCAAGCTCGAGCTCGAGCTCGGCGAGCAGCTGCTCGATCGCAACGGCCGCGGCGTGCGGCTCACCGACGCCGCCGCGCGGCTGGTCAAGCACGCCGATCGGATCATGTCGGTGGTCGCCGAGGCCGAGGCCGACTTCGAGGCCCATCGCGGCGTCGTGGTGGGCCAGCTGTCGATCGCGGCGTTTCCGACCGCGATCCGCGGCCTGGCGCCCGGCGCGCTGGCCGGGCTCCGCGCGCTGCACCCGCAGGTCGACGTCGCGCTCGCCGAGCTCGACCCCGACGAGGGCGTCCCGCTGGTCAGCCGCGGCGATCTCGACCTGCTGATCGTCCAGGACTGGTTCAACGCGCCGCTCACCGTGTCCGATGGGCTGGTCAAGTCGCCGCTGCTCGACGACCTGTGCGACGTCGCCCTGCCGGTCGATCACCCGCTCGCCCATCGCAAGCTGATCGATCTCAAGGACATCGCGCACGAGCCGTGGATCAGCTGGAGCCGGCGCTCGATCTGCAACGACTGGCTCGTGCTGACGCTGCGGTCGCAGGGGGTCGAGCCGGTGATCGCACACCACGCCGCCGAGCAGCAGTCGCAGCTCGCGCTGGTCTCGGCGGGCCTGGGGCTCTCGATCCTGCCGCGGCTCGGGCGCGGCCGGCTGCCCGACAACGTGCGCGCCATCCCGGTGCGCCCGGCGCTCAGCCGCCACGTCTACGCGATCTGGCGATCCGACGCCGCGCGGCGGCCGGCGATCCGCGCGGCGATCGAGGCGCTGCGCGCGGTGGCGGCGCAGATCTGAGGCGGCCGCGACCGCGAGCTTTGGCCACGAAACGCCCGCGATTTCAGTGGTGCAGCAATTCACGCCACCTCGCAATCTGCGGCGCCAGACCCTGGGCCAGCCGCCCGGGCACGAACTACCCAGGCGACAATATTGCTGTTTCGCCCGGCGCAGATAGGGCGCCGTGCCGCCGCGCGCGGCTGGGGCAACGCCGCATCACGTAGGGATTGGGCTCTCCAAGATCCACGCACGCGGCCATCCGGATCCGCCCGCCGGCCCCGCGGCGCATTCACGAACTGAGGGCACACGGTCGATACACGTCGCTGCCATGAACGACTTCCACATCGCGCTCCTGTGGCTCCGCTCCCTCGAGATCGTGATCGGCCACTCGCCGGTGATCATGCTCTCCGAGCTCGAGATCCACGATCTGTTTGTCCGCTACCGCTCGCCGTACAAGGCCTGAGCCTCGCACCCGAGCTCGACCATCGCAGGGCGGCGGGACGCGTGGGCCCCGACGAGACCAACCGCACAGCCACCCGGACGCAAAGCCTGGTAGAACCAACCGCTCCTCGGGCGAACCGCCGCTCGAGCGCGCCATGAACCTTCCAGGCAAGGAATCGACGCCAGCGCCGGCGACGCCGCTGCGCCCCTACCACGATCGGCCGACGAGCTGGCTCGGCCGCCTCGTCACGCTCGTGCTGATCGCCCTGCTCGGCCTCGCCGCAGGCGAGCTCGGCGTGTGCTACCGCGATGGCGGCGCGTTCCCCCACGTCAACCTCTACGTCGCCGATCGCGAGCTCGGGGTGCGGCTGCGGCCGGGCGCCACCGAGACGATCGCCGTGATGGGCGAGCCTCCGACCCATCTCCGGATCAACCGCGACGGCTACCGCGGCGACGAGCTGCCCGCGCCCGGCGCCGACGCCGTCGTCGTGGTCGGCGACGCGCAGGTGTTCGGGCTCGGCGTCGAGGACCGCGACGCGTTCGCCGCCGTGCTCGGCAAGACGATCGGCGCGCCGGTCGTCAACGCCGGCGTGCCGACCTACGGACCGCTCGAGTACCGCCAGGTGATCGCCGAGCAGCTCGCCAGGCGCCACCCCAGGACCGTCGTCGTGGCGATCGACTTGCTCGACGATCTGCTCGAGGCGCAGCAGCCCACCACGGCGCGCGCCGCGGTGCAAGATGGCTGGGTCGTGCCCAGGGACGCGCCGCCGTCGGCGCTGGGCGACCTGCCAGGCCACGCGCTCCTCGCCCGCCGCTCGCATCTCTTGGTCGCCGTGCGCGCCTGGCGCCACGCCACCGCCGAGCCGCCGGGCGAACGCGGCGCGCCCACCGAGGCGAGCTGGAGCGCGCTGGTGGCCGCCGGGGCGCAGCTCCAGCAGCGGCCCCCGGGGCCCACCGCCGCGGGCGATCCGCCGCTCGGCGGCTGGCTCCGCGACATCAAGCAGCTCACCGACGCCGGCGGGGCGCGGCTCGTCGTCGTGATCCTGCCGCTCGATCTACAGGCCTCGCCGGCGGCCTGGAAGAAATACGCCGCCGCGCCGGTCGACCTCGAGCCCAGCAAGGCCTTCACCGCCGCGCTCCTCGAGCTGTGCCGCGCGATCGGCGTCTCGGCCCTCGACGCGACCCCGGTGCTCGCGACCGCCGGCCCCGGCGCGTTCTTCGACCACAGCAGCTACCTGACCCCGGCCGGTCACGCCGCGGTCGCCGCCGCCCTCGCCCGCACGCTGGCCGAGCCGCCGCCACCCAGGCCGTGACGCGCAAGCCTTGCGCGTTTCACCCGCGGCTCCGCCGCCGGCGCCGGCACCGCGCGCACGCGCTACACTGGCGGGGTGTCGCGCGAGATCAGGGCTATCCACGTCGCGATCGCGTGCTCGGTGATCGGCGCCGCGATCAAGCTCGTCGCCGGGGCGACCACCGGATCGATGACGATGATCTCGTCGGCGGTCGACTCGGTGGGCGACCTCGCGGTGTCGCTGGCGAACCTGTTCGTCGTTCGGCTGTCCGAGCGCGAGCCCGACGAGGACCACAACTACGGTCACGCCAAGATCGAGGGCCTGGGCGCGATGTTCGAGGGTGGCTTCATCTTCGCCGCCGGCGGCTTCATCATCTACGAGGCCATCCACAAGGCGATCATCGGCGAGGTCAGCCACGACAGCCGGCTCGGCATCGTCGTGATGCTGCCGATCCTGGTGATGACGGTCGCCACGGTGACCTACCTGCGACGCGTGGCTAGGGCGACCGGGAGCCTGGTCATCAAGGCCGACGCGGCGCACTACGCCACCGACGTCTACGTCAACCTCGGCGTGCTGGTGGCGCTCGCGCTCGTCTGGATCACCGGCGAACCGCTCTGCGACACGGTGATCTCGATCGTGATCGCGGTGTACATGCTGTGGTCGAGCGGGCATATCGTCCGCGAGGGGTTCGACGTGGTGATGGATCGCAGCCTCGACAAGGCGACCGTGGACCGGGCGACCCGCGTGCTCGCGGAGTGCGCGGCGATCGAGTCGTTCCACGAGCTCAAGACGCGCTCGGGCAAGGTCCCGCACGTCGACTTCCACGTGGTCGTGCGGCCCGAGATGACCGCGCGCGAAGTTCACGACCTGTATCTGGCGCTGCGCACACAGCTTCGCGCGATCGCCGGACCGACGACGAAGATCTTGATGCACGCCGACCCGGCACATCGGTGAGCGTACATGCTCCAACGCGACCTCAGGCCCGGCCTCCAGCCTTCACCACGCGCCGAGTCGCAGCCGGCACGTCTCGGCACGAGATCGTGGCTCCATGTCGCTTCCAGCCCTCTCTCAATAACCACGTCCCGGGCCTGTACACCCACAGCGTCTCGTACGTGGGCGGCCACCGCCACAACCATACCTCGTCGCCATACTCGGCCCAGTCCGGGAACATCGCCGCGCTGGAGTACCAATCGATCCGCCAGCCACGCGCGACCTCGCGGACATCTTCTCCATGCTTGCGCCAGTTATTGAGCACGTACGACAGCGCGTGTCTCGCCTGCCGCGGCGACGTGATCATCGCCGCGTGATAGCGATCAGGGAACACCGTCCCTCGCCGGCGCGGCCCGGGCAGCGCGTGACTCAGCGCTGCGTTGATGTGCTTCGCGGCGGAGATTTGAAACCCCTGCATCCCCTTCGCCAGCGCCTCTTTGCCATTGGCTTCCACGAGCAAATGCACGTGTGTCCGTTGCAGGCTCAAGTGCACGATCCTGATCTTGCCAGACCGCGCTGCCGTCAGCGTCGCCTCGCGGACCGCGTGATACAGACGACGGCGCCGCAGATTCCCGACCGCCGCGACGACGCGCAGCACGACGTGGACCGGATACCGCGCCGGTAGCGCGGGCCGCACCTTGTGCGGTGCTCCTGCGCGCGGGCCCTTCGGCGGGCGACCAGCGCCCCGCCGCTTGCCGCCTCGCTTCTTGAACAGCCCGAGCTGCACCGGACTCTGCTCGGCGCCCTGCCTGCTTCGACGCTTCACCGGGGTCGTCCGAACCGCCACGCATCCACTCTATTCACCGAACTCCACTCACACAATAGATATCGCCGATTTTTTCATGAGAGGCTGTCAGGGATACGTGTCTCATCAACCTACGCTCGAGCCCACCCGATCAGCCTGTGTTGGTCAAAGGCACTTGATGCAGCAGGTCCAGCTCGGCCTGTGGATACGGCCGCAGCTATGAATAACCGTATGCACGCAGACGAGAACACAGACGTCCGGGCGACGGTTATTCACAGCTGCTTGAAGAACGCGACAGCTCGACCATCCCGATCGGTCGCGTTCTTCACCGTCTCACACAGGCCCTACTGCTACGAGCCGGATTTTTTCGGGATTGGAGAAGACGAGAGGCTCGCAACGCGCAAGCAGCGGCCCTTCGTCGTTCCAGACGAACCGACGTGTCGCTTTGCGGCAGCGGCTCGCGGCAGCGGCAGCGGCAGCGGATAGCGGATAGCGGATAGCGGCAGAGGATAGCGGATAGCGGATAGCGGATAGCGGCAGCGGCTCGCGGATAGCGGATAGCGGCAGCGGCTCGCGGTTCCGGCACCGCCACCGTCAGCGGAAGCACCGGCAGCGGCACCAGCAGCACCGGAACCAGCGGCACCAGCAGCACCCTCTTCGTTCTCGCATTCCGATCCGAATCAGGAATGAAATTCCTCCGAAAACGGCTTTGGCGCGGGGCAATGGGCTGTGGGCGGCGGCGACGTCGCTGGTGCGCTGCGGGATATGCCGAGTGCCGCCGTCCATCAGGCCGTCCGCTTGCTCTCCCG
>Ga0302262_10000415_pt1 | contig 17571 bp, 13 predicted proteins | sample II_Fen_E3_4_FD_194557 | JGI IMG/M metagenome (GOLD analysis project Ga0302262, IMG submission 194557) | Peat permafrost microbial communities from Stordalen Mire near Abisko, Sweden - II_Fen_E3_4 | ecosystem: Environmental > Terrestrial > Soil > Wetlands > Permafrost | place: Sweden: Abisko...
CGCCTCGATAAAGGGCAAGGCGTTATCGCGCCAGAAATACGGGGTGTCGCAAGGCTGCTGATCCACGCTGTTCATGCCGGTGCTGATCCGTAGGGGCAATCGAGGGACGAGATTAGCCCATTGCTTCGAGCAATTCACGCAGGCGATCCAGTGCCGGGTCGATATCCAGGGTTTCGATGGCGCCGAAACCCATGATCAGCCCCGGCCGCACTTCTGCTTCTTGATAGAAACCGGCCAGGGAGTAAAGCCCTAGCCCGGCTTGGCGTGCGCGTTCGATCAGTTGATCGATATCCAGTGCGGTATGACACAACAGCGCCATATGGAAACCCGCCGTGGACGGCACGGCCGTAAACCAGGGTGAAAGATCGCCATTGATACGCGCCAGAATACGCTCCCGCCGCCCGGCATAGACGCCATGGCAGCGGCGGATGTGTTTGTTCAGCGAGCCTTCGCTGATGAACTTGGCCATGGCCCATTGCGGCAGAATGCTGGTGTGCCAGTCAGTCAACTGCTTGGCATGCACAACGGCGGTGAAGATCGCTGGCGGAAGAATGGCGTAGCCCAGGCGCAGTTCCGGCAACAGGGTCTTGGAAAAGGTCCCGACGTAGGCGACGACGCCGTGCGGGTCCAGGCCTTGTAGCGAGTCGGTGGGCCGGCCCTCGTAGCGAAACTCGCTGTCGTAGTCATCTTCAATGATGATCGCGCCGATCTGCCGGGCCTTTTCCAGCAGGGCCTGACGCCGCGCCAGGCTCATGGGCATGCCCAAGGGCATCTGGTGCGACGGCGTGACATAGATGAAGCGCGCGTCAGCGGCAATGGCCTCGACCCGGATGCCTTCGTCGTCCACCGGCACGTTGCAGATCTTTGCGCCGAGGGCGTCGAACAGCAGGCGCGCGGGGCTGTAGCCGGGGTCTTCCATGGCCACCGTGCAACCGGGCTCGATCAACACCCGGGCAATCAGGTCCAGCGCCTGCTGCGCGCCATTGCACACCAGGACGTCGTCGGCCACGCATTTGACCCCGCGCGCGAACGCCGCGTGCCCGGCGATGGCCGTACGCAGTTCGGGCAGCCCTTCCGGCTGGCTGTAGAAGCCCCGGGCCTGGGTCATCTGGCGCAGGGCATAGTGCGTGCAACGGCGCCAGTCGTCATGGGGAAACTGGCTGCGGGTGGTCGCGCCACCGATGAAGTCCCAGCGCTTGATGTCCTGGCGCATGGGATGGCGCAGTGGCATCGACAGGGCCTGCCATTTTTCCAGCACGGCGGCGCTGTTCAGATTGCAGGCGCTCTGCTTGTTGGCCCTGGGTGTATTCAGGGTGTTGACGAACGTGCCGCTGCCGACCTTGCCGACCAGAAAATTTTCGTAAGTCAGGCGGCTGTAGGTGTCGGAAATGGTCTTGCGTGACAACCCCAGTTGCGCCGCCAACAGACGGCTGGGCGGCAGTTGCGCACCGGCGGCCAGGCGCCCGGACTGGATACTGTCGCGCAGTTGTTCATACAGCTGATTGGCCAGGTCTTTGCGGCCTTTGATGACGATGTGCAGTTCCATCGGTTATTCCGTTTGCTGGGGGCGCAGCGCTATATCGGCTGATTGTGCGCTTCGAGCAGCGCCTGCAACCAATCCATGAATACCCGGCAGCGTTCCGGCAGATGGCGGCGATGGGGGTAGAGCAGCGATACGCGCATGGGCGCGGGGCGAAAGTGCGGCAGGACCTCAATCAGAACGCCGGCGGCGAGCAATTTGCGCATGCCCATCAGCGGCGCCTGAATGATACCCAGGTCGCCCAGGCACGCGGCCTGATAAGCCTCGACGTTATTCACCGTGACGCTGCACGGCATGGCCACCGTCTGGTTGCGGCCATTGAGGTCATATTCAAAGGCCGTCGCGCCCGAGCCAAAGGCCAGCACATAGTGAACCAGCCGATGCTGCTGCAAGTCGGCCAGCTCCTTGGGAATGCCCCACTGCGCGGCATAACCGGCGCTGACGCAATTGGCCATGGGCAAATCACCGAGATTACGTGCCACCAGGGAGGTGTCCGGCAACTCGCCGACCCGTAGCACGCAATCGAAGCCCTCGCGGATCAAATCCACCCGCCGGTCAGTGCTGCTGATTTCCAGATGGATCTGCGGATGCCGGGCCAGGAACCCGCTCAGGTTCGGCATCACGATATTGCGCGCCACGGCGGTGGGCATGTCCACGCGCAGGCGGCCGCTGAGCACGGCGTCATCCTTGCGGAACAGGCCTTCCAGTTCATCCATTTGCGCAAGCATGTCCTTGCTGCGCTCATACAACACCTGGCCGTCGGGCGTGGCCTGCACTTTGCGGGTGGTGCGTTGCAACAGGCGGGCGCCGAGCAGGGTTTCCAGCATCTGGATATGCCCCGATACCGTCGAGCGCGGCAGGCCCAGGGCTTCGCTGGCCAGGCTGAAACTGGACAACTCAGTGACGCGGACAAAGGAGCGCAGCAGTTCCAGTTTGTTCATGGGTCGCTCTGCGTATTGTTCGACTTATCCGACTATTCATTTCGGATTTCGGGTGTTTATCCCTCGGCTGCCGAACAATAGACTTTTCCTCGATCGCTGCCTACCCAACCGAGGAACACCTATGACTGGCAAAATCGCAATCATCACCGGCGCCAGCCGCGGCCTGGGCAAAAGCATTGCCCTGCACCTGGCTGCCCAAGGCGTGGACATCGTCGGTACCTACCAGCGTCAACAAGCCGATGCCCAAAGCGTCCAGGCCGAGATCGAAGCCTTGGGTGGCAAGGCCCGGATGCTGCAACTGGATGTCGGCGACAGCCAGGCCTTCAGCGCTTTTCTCGCCCAGGTCGGCGAAGCCCTGACGGCGCTGGGCGCCAGCCGCTTCGACTTTTTGGTCAACAATGCCGGGATCGGCCTGTACAACAGCGTCACCGAAACCACTGAAGAGCAGTTCGACCAACTGATGAACATCCACTTCAAGGGGCCGTTCTTCCTCACGCAAAAGCTCCTGCCCCTGATCAATGATGGCGGCAGCATCATCAATATCTCTACCGGCCTGGCCCGCTTCAGCCTGCCGGGCTATGCGGCCTATGCCTCAATGAAGGGCGCGGTCGAAGTCTGGACGCGCTACCTGGCCAAGGAGCTGGGGCCGCGCAAGATCAACGTCAACAGCCTGGCGCCCGGCGCGATCGAGACCGACTTTGGCGGTGGCCGCACACGTGACGATGCCAACATCAATCAGCACATTGCCGAAATAACCGCACTGGGTCGCGCCGGCTTGCCTGACGACATCGGCGCGGCGGTCAGTATGTTGCTGGGCGAAGGCGGGCGCTGGATCACCGGGCAGCGGATCGAGGCTTCGGGGGGGATGTTTCTCTAACGCCGTAATGGAATCTGGATGAGATCTTGTGGGAGCCAGCAAGCCGGCTCCCACATAGGTGATTGTGCTGATGATCGGGTTATTTCTTGACCGGCACAATCTCGAGAATCTGCGCATTGGTGATCTGCACCAACACGTAGTTATGGCCGAGACGCACCCACTGGCTTTCCTTCTCGGGCTGTTTCAGGCCCTTGGCTTTCCAGTTTTTCACGGCTTCGGTAGGGCGCTGGTATTTTGCCGGCGCGCGGTCGCCGACTTGCAGTGAATGGGTGGTACTGCTCGCCGACTTGGGCACGGTAGGTTCTGCCGGGGTCTGGGCGAGGGCGGTTACGCTAACGGCGCTCATGCAGGTGGCCAGGGCCAGGCCTGCGATAAGGGACTTTCTGTTCATTGGAACTCCTTGTTGAGAAAACGCGCTCGGTGCGTGTTAACTCTCCGACCATCTGCGCAACGAATCATTCCCGCAGCCTGTAGGAGATCCTGCCGCAAACACAGTCAGTGGGACCGGCTTTAGCCGGGAAGAGGGCGGTATCGCCAATGCATCTCTATCGTCTGTATCGACGCCTTCCTGGCTAAAGCCGGTCCCACAAGGCTATTTATTTAGCGAGGGAAGCCGCAATACTCGCCGCCAACGGCGTGGTCGCCCGGCCTATCAGTTTGCTGAGCTGGTGGCTGTCGTCGAACAGCGCACCTTTGGCCGCCGCTGCGTCGGAGTTGGCCAGTAGCTCGGCAATCGGCTCAGGCAAACCGGCGCCAATCAGCGCAGCCTTGAAGTCGGCTTCGGGCAGGTCGGTATAAACCACTGGCTGGCCGGACTGCTTGGCAATCAGCGCGGCAAAATCCTTCAGCGTGTAGGAGTCGTCACCGGCCAGTTCGTAGACCTTACCGGCCTGATTGTCGCTGGCGGTCAGCACGGCCGCCGCTGCGGCGGCATAGTCGGCGCGGGCGGCGGAGCTGATCCGGCCTTCACCGGCGCTGCCAAAATGCGCGCCATGGGCCAGTGCCGGTGGCACCGAGGCGGTGTAGTTCTCGTGATACCAGCCATTGCGCAGCAACGCGAAAGGCACGCCTGAGGCTCGCAGGTAGTCTTCGGTCTCGCGGTGTTCCGCGGCCAGGCCCAGGGCCGAGGTGTCGGCGTGCAATACGCTGGTGTAGGCCAGCAGCTTGACGCCCGCGCGTTTGGCCGCGTCGATCACCGCTTGGTGCTGGGCGCTACGCTGGCCCAGTTCATTGGAGGAGATCAGCAGGGCTTTGTCGATGCCGACAAATGCGCTGTCCAGGGTCGCGGGTTCGGAATAATCGGCCTTGCGCACCACCACGCCGAGAGCAGCCAGGTCGCTGGCCTTTTCCGGGCTGCGCACGGCAGCCACGATCTGCGCAGCCGGGACGTTGTTCAGCAATGCTTGGATAACGAGACGGCCCAGTTGGCCGGTGGCACCAGTAACGAGGATCATGAGGGTGTTCCTTGAGTCGCATTGAAAGAGACATCAGCATAGACAGGGTGCTAACCTTTCGTAAGTACGTACAAAAAGGTAAGTGTCATGAGCGAGGTAAAAACCGGCGACGAGCCGTACATTTCCACGTTGCTGCAAGCCAAGGCCGGGTTTCTATTGGCCAGTGATTGCCCGTCCCGGGTGATCCTCAGCCATGTCTGCAGCCGCTGGGGCGTATTGGTGCTGGTGGTGTTGCGCAGCGGCATGCACCGCTTCAGCGAGCTGCGGCGCAAGATCGGCGGGGTCAGTGAAAAAATGCTCTCCCAGACCCTGCAAAACCTCGAGCACGACGGTTTTGTCGAGCGTAAAGCCCTGCCGGTGGTGCCGCCCCATGTCGAATACCGCCTGACGCCCATGGGCGAGGAAGTGGCCTTGCAGGTGGATAGCCTGGCCTGCTGGATCGAGAACAATTTGCCGAGGATCATCCAGCGGCGCGAGGCGGCCGATGCAGGCGAGCGCCTCGATGCGGCGTCTTGAACTCAGGCTGACTGGGCAATGCCCATGATCCGGTTACCCATCTGCACCCCCCAGTCGTTCATGCGCGCACCTTCGATCAACTGGCGTTGCTGCCAGGTGAACAGGGCATCGTCGAGGTCGTCGCTGCCCTGGAAGGCTTGCACCAGAGCCAAAGCATTGGCGGCGGCCTTGGCCGTGCTGCCCGCCGTGTGCGGGCGCGGGACAAAGGCCGCGTCGCCGGTGAGCAATACGCGGTCAAACACCATCCTGGGTACTTTGAAATCCTGAATCGCCTGCACAAAGATATCGTCGGTTTGCTCCACCAGTTTGCGAAACGCCGGGTTCAGGTGCTGTCGCGCCATCTCCCGCAACCAGGCGTCCTGGGTTGACGCCAGGCTGCCCGGTGGCACCGAATGGCTGCGGCGCACACCGTCGCGGTCGGTCAGCACCGCATCCAGTTGCGCGCCCTTGGCGGCCTTGAGATACCACAGCCAGTTATAGCGCCGCTCCTGCTCGGCCACTGAGCCATTGAGACCCGGCACCATGTAGTCGAGCATCAACGACTCCGGGTCTTGCTGGAAGACGAAGTTTTCCCGCAGCAACCGGGCGGCACACTCCGGCAGTTGTTGTTCCTCGATCAGCCCGCGCCAGACCACATAGCCCGAATACGAGGGCTTCATCCCCGGCAGCAGCAGATGGCGCACGGTGGAGCCCGCACCATCGGCGCCAATCAGCAGATCGCCCTCGGCCTCACGACCGTCGGCGAACTGCGCAATGACCCGCTGATCCCGCTGTTGCAGATCAACTAGCTGTGCGCCCCGGTGATAGTGATCTTCGGGGAAGTTGCTCATCAGCGTGTTGTACAGCGTGCTCCATGAAGTTTGCATCTGCGGCATCAACTGCTGATGGGCAATGGTGCCGTCCTGTTGCAGATACAAACGCTCGCGGGACATCACGCCGAGGGCGTGACCCGGCCTGATTCCGGCGTAGCGCAGGGCATGCAGCACCTCGGGTTGCAGCACGATACCGCCGCCGCGGCTGTCCAGTTCAGCGGCGGAACGCTCAAAGACGTCCACTTGCCAGCCGCTGGCACGCAGCAGTGTCGCCATGAACAGGCCGCCCAGAGAACCACCGATGATCAGGGCTTTTCCAGATGCAGAAGTCGTCATGAGCGTTGTCCTCAAGAGGCCAGGGTGGGGTAGTCGATATAGCCTTTGGCAGCGCCGCCGAAGAAGCTGGCGCCGTCGGCGTCATTGAGCGCGTGATGGCCGTGCAGGCGTGCGGGCAGGTCCGGGTTGGCGATGAACGGGCGACCGAAGGCGATCAGGTCGGCGCGACCTTCGAGCAAGGCTTTTTCGGCGCTGGCCTGGTCATAACCGCCCGCCAGCATCAGCACGCCGCGATAGTCATGGCGCAGTTGCTTGATGATGGCGTCCCAGTTCGGGTCGTAATTTTCATCCAGCACGGTGCCGACCATGGCCGGTTCGACCAGGTGCAGGTAAGCCAGGTTGAAACGGCTGAGCCGACGGGCGATATGACCGAAGGTCGCTTGTGGGGTGTCGTCGCCCATGCCCATGAAACGGCCCATGGGCGTCAGGCGCACGGCGACATGCTCGGCACCGATTTCGTCGACCACGGCCTCGACGACCTCAAGCAGCAACCGTGCACGGTTTTCGAAACTGCCGCCGTAGCGGTCATCTCGATGATTGCTGTTGCTGTTGATGAACTGGTCGAGCAGGTAGCCGTTGCCGGCGTGAATTTCCACGCCGTCCATGCCGGCCAACATGGCGTTGCGCGCCGCCTTGCGGTAGTCCTCGATGATCTCGGCGATGCCGCTCAGGCTGAGGGCTTGTGGCACCGGCACATCGCCCCAGACGCCATTGCCCTGTTCATCGAGAATAAAAGTTTTACCCGGCACCGGCAGGGCGCTGGGCGCAACCGGCAGGCCGCCGCCGGGCTGGAACTGCGGGTGGGAGACGCGGCCGACATGCCAGAGTTGCAGAAACATATGGCCACCGGCTTCATGCACCGCCTCACTGACGGCTTTCCAGCCGGCCACCTGTTCGGCGCTGTGAATCCCCGGCGTCCAGGCATAGCCCTGGCCTTGCTGGGAGATTTGCGTGGCTTCACTGATGATCAACGCGGCCGAGGCACGCTGGCGGTAGTACTCGACGTTCATGGCGGTGGGCACGTTGCCCGCACCCGCGCGGGAACGGGTCAGGGGCGCCATGGCGATGCGGTGGTCGAGGAGCATGTTGCCGATCTTGATAGGGGTGAACAAATGGCGAGTCATGGAGAGATTCCTTGAAATGGCTATGGGTTTTTTTCTGTGGGACTGGCTTTAGCCGGGAAGGCGTTCTCGCGGCTGAAGTCGCTCCTACAGAAAACGCGTAACGGTTTTCAGTACCTGGGCAAACACGCTGACGGGTTGGGCGCCGCTGAGCATCTGTTCATCGATACGGATGCTCGGCACTGACTGCACCCCGGCTCGTCGGGCCTCGGCTTGTTCGCGAGCGAGTTCGGCGACGCCTTCGCTGGACGCCAGGAAGCGCAGGGTGTCTTCACGGTCGTAATTGAATGCGCTGGCGATATCGGCCAATACGGCGGGTTCACCGATATCCAGCCCGAGGGCAAAGTAGGCGCGGAAAATCTCCCGTACCAGCGGCCGCGCATCAACGCCCGCCTGCTGTTGGCGCCAGACCAGACGGTGGGCGGCGAAGGTGTTCGGGGTTTTCTCGATCCGCTCATAATTGAACACCAAGCCTGCCGCCACCCCGGCCTGGGTGACCTGCGCATCCATGGCCTGGCTGCGCGCCCAGCTGCCGAACTTGGCCGTGCGATAGTCGCGGCGGTTCATGCCTTGCGTGGGCATGTCGGGGTTGAGTTGGTAAGGCACAAAATGCACCTGTACGCTGTCGTCCAGGCCGGTTTCGGACAGGGCGCGGTCGAGGTTGCTCTCGCCGATCCAGCACCAGGGGCAGATAAAGTCGGAAGTGATTTGCAGGTTCATGGCGGTCTCGGAGTAAGTGATTCCAGGCCTGTAGGTTAGGCAGCCTGGCTCATTCCGGGAATCCGCCGGTGGCGCAACGCTGCGTTGCGCAAAAAACAAAATGGGCGCTCAGACCGGGCGAAACACCATCACTTCTTCGAGGAACTCGATAAACGCATTGACCCGTCTTGAACCGCGATGGTTGGGCAAGTACAGCGCGGAAATGGCCGGGACGGCACTGTTGGGGGTGATCGCATAGGGCTCGAACAGGCGCGTCAGTTGCCCGGTGACGATATCGCCGCCCACCAGCCAGTCCGGTAGCAGGGCCAGGCCGATACCCGCCAGGGCCGCTTCACGCAGGACTTCGGTGTTGTTGCTCTTGACCCGGCCGCTGACCGGCACGCGCAGTTCTTCGCCGTCGCGCACGAAGTTCCAGATCTGCTGCGCCGAGCTGTAGTTGAAGCGCAGGCAGCTCAGGCCGGTGAGGTCCTGGGGCGACTGGGGCAGGCCATGCTCGGCAAGGTAGGCGGGGCTGCCGACCACGAAGCGCTGGAAGCTACCGAGGTGGCGGCTGACAACGCCATCCATGGGCGCCGCCGAGCCGAGGCGGATCGACAGGTCGATACGTTCGCTGACCAGATCGACAATGTCATCGGTCAGGGTGATATCCAGCTCCAGTTGCGGGTGGCGCTGCATCAGCATGCCGAGGTAAGGCACGATGCAGCGTCGGCCGAACTCCACCGGCAATGACACGCGCAACTGTCCGGCGGCCAGCTCGCCGCGGTCATTGATTTGCGCGTCGGCTTCGGCGACGTCTTCAAGAATCTGCCGCGCCCGCAGGTAATACGTCGCGCCCGCTTCGGACACCGTGACCTGGCGGGTCGAACGGTTGAGTAAGACCGCGCCCAACTCGGCTTCCAGGCTATCGATCATCCGCGTGACCGAGGACGTGGCAATGTTCAACTGCCGCGCCGCCGCCGAAAAGCCTTTGGCGTCGACACTGGCAACGAACATCTTCAGGGCGAGCAGTTTATCCATGTAAGCCTCATGCAGGGTTTGATGCAGCAAGGGGGCAAGTAATAGCAGGCAGCGAACGGGCTGTCTGGACCGAATGTGCTGAAAAAAACGGCTGTCGTGGGCGCGAGTTCGCGCCTGTCCGGCGTCCGCTTCTCTAGTGTCCTGTCTGCGAAATAAGCTGTTCCATTTTGACGGCACCTGTGGCTGCCCGACTGCGTTGCCGCTCCTCGCCATAGCCCGGCTATGACTCGTCGCGGCGCCTTGCCGAACAACCACAGGCACTCGTCAAAAAGAAACGTATTTCGAAGACAGGACACTAGCGTTTCTGCAACCAGCCGAGAAACCCGGCTTTGCGCACGGCGGTCGGCTTTTGCAGTAACACGCTTTCACTGCCATGTTGACGGATGGCCTGGAGTTTCTTCAGGGCCCGGGTGACTTCGGCCTGTTGCTCCATGGCGCTGCGCGTCACGGATTTGTCCAGACGATAGATCACGCAAGAGGTGAGGGCGGTGAAGCGGGCATCGGACGGGGTGTCGCCGAGGATACTTTGTTCGCCCATGACTTCGGTCGGGCCCATGCGGCCTGCTTCGATAAAGCGGCTGCCATCGGACACCGCGGCCGACACCACGCCGGTGGCGATCAGTAACAGGCTGTCGCTGACTTCACCGGCTTCAAGGACGACTTGCCCGGCGGCATATTCCTGCGGGACCAGGTTCTGCGCCAGGCGGTTTTTCTCTTCGGCGTTGACGGATTTGAAGATCTTCACGTCTTCCAGCAACGCCCGGGCACGGGACATGCCATTGTCGGTGCTGATATCCGACTGCCAGGCAATGCCAGCGGCTTCAAGGTGGCGGTAGGCGAGATCGAACAGCAGGTTACGCACCTCGATCTTGTTGTCCAGGGAACGGATCGAACCGGTGATGCTGTATTCGATGGTGGTCGGGCTGGCTTCCTTGACCATGGCCCTGGGTTTGGGCGACGGCAACAACGCGCTGCTGCCTTGCAGGGCGCGCTCCAGCGCATCAAGCACCCGGCGTGGGCGAATATTCGGCGACACCATGATATTGACCGACACACCGAAGCAGTCGCTGGGGCGGCTGAGGTTGACGATCTTGGCCTTGGCCGCCACCGAGTTAGGCACCACGGCTGTGCTGCCGCTGCCGGTCAGCAGATGGGTGGAGCGCCAGTCGATATCGACGACCTTGCCTTCCACGCCATCGATGCTGACAAAGTCATCGACCTGATAAGGCTTGGTGGTGTTGAGCACGATCCCGGAAAACACATCGCTCAAGGTGCTCTGCAAGGCCAGGCCGACAATGATCGCCATGGCGCCCGAGGTGGCGAGCAAGCCTTGTACCGGCAATTGCAGGACATAACCGGCGGCGGCCACGGCAGCGATCAGGAAGATCACCGCGCCCATCACTTCTTGCAGCAGGCGCCCGCTGTGGCCGATGCGCCGGGTCAGGAGAATGCCGAGCACGCCGGTCAGGGTACGCGCGGCCAGCAGCCACCAGAGGATGCTCAGCGCGATGGCGATCAGGTGGCGGGGCCCGTCGTCCGGCCAGGGCGCAACGTCCAGCGGGCTCATCCCCGCGCCAATGATGACGGCACTGTAGGCCAGGAACAGCGCGAGGCGCACGGCGACTTTGGCAATCCGGTATTTGTAGGGCAACAGATGCCAGCTCAACAGGTCGATCAACAAGACAATGACGCTTGCGACAAGCGGGTGGTTTTGAATGAGCGGCATGGCGATCTTCCTGGAGGGGCTGATACACAACAGCCCACTTAATCAGCGTGCGTGAGAACTACTGCGCTCGACAACACTGCGTGAAAAACAGGCGCGGAATGCTCATTTACAACCGTAAACTCCGCTTCCACGCCTGTTTTTGCCTTGTCTTGTCTTCGCTCGCTACGTTCTCACGCACGCTGATGCGGGCTGTATTTCACGAACGTGCTTTTTAGTTCAGGTGAACCTTCAGCTCGTTGGCGGCTTGACGCATGGCCGCCTTGACCTCGGGGATCTGGCTCAACGGATTGAGCAGGCCGTAGTCATGGATCATACCGTTGTAGCGCACGGCGCTGACATCAACCCCGGCGGCATCCAGTTTACGGGCGTAGGCTTCGCCTTCGTCACGCAGTACGTCGGCACCGGCGGTCTGCACCAACGCAGGTGGCAGGCCCTTGAGCTGTTCCAGGGTCGCCTGCAAGGGCGAGGCGTGGATCTGTGCGCGTTGCGCCGCGTCGGTGGTGTAGTTGTCCCAGAACCACTTCATCATGTTCCTGGTCAGGAAGTGGCCGTCGGCAAACTCATTGTACGAAGCGGTTTCAAAGTGGGCGTCGGTCACCGGCCATAACAGCAACTGGAAGCGCAATTTCGGGGTGTTCTGTTCCTTGGCCATCAGGGCGACCACCGCCGCCATATTGCCGCCGACGCTGTTGCCGGCCACCGCCAGGCGAGTGCCGTCGACGCCGATTGTCTGGCCATGCTCGGCGACCCAACGGGTGGCGGCGTAGGCCTGGTTGATCGCTGTCGGGTAACGCGCTTCCGGCGATGGCGTGTAGCCGACATAGACCGCGACCGCACCGGATTGCACCACCAGATCATGGATCAGGCGCTCGTGCGTCGGGTAGTCGCCCAGCACCCAGCCGCCGCCGTGGAAGAACATGAACACCGGTAAATCACCTTTGATGTGAGCGGGGCGAACGATTTTCAGGGCGACCGATTGGCCATCCACCTGAATCGTACGGTCGCTGACTTCAGTACCGGATACATCGACCTTGACCGATTTCTGTGCACCGGTCAGAACGGCGCGGGCATCGGCCGGGCTCAGCTCTTCAAGAGGTTTGCCGCCGCCAGCATTCAGTGCATTGAGGAACGCCTGGGTCTGATGTTCGACTTGAGTAGTCGCCGTCGCGGCGAAGGCCGAGTTGATGGCCAGTGCCAGTACGGTTACGGTGGCGGCTTTCTTGAAGATGTTCATGGACAATTCCTTGTGAGCAAAATGATCTGTGTGGGTGATTGCGCGGGCTGTTGCAGCGCGATGGGCATAGATTAATAGGATGTCTTGATGTGATAAATCCGCTGAAAAGCGTTTTACTGTCCACCTGGGCGTGACAATGAATCAGTTTGAAGATATGCGTATTTTTGCCCAGGTCATGGAGTCGGGCAGCTTCACGGCGGCGGCTGATCAATTGGGCCTGTCCAAGCAGTACATCAGCCGGCGCTTGATACAACTGGAAGAGCGCTTGGGCGTGCGCCTGCTCAACCGCTCGACCCGCCGGCTGGATGTCACGCCGTTGGGCCAGGCTTATTACGAGTCGGCCCTGCGCCTGGTGGCGGAAGTGGAACAGGCCGAGCAAAGCATTGCCGGGCAGAACCATCAGCCGCGCGGCACCCTCCGTCTGACCGCGCCGCTGTCCTTCGCCATGGCCCACCTTGGGCCGTTGCTGCCGCTGTTCTTGCAGCGCTACCCCGAGGTGTCGGTGGAGCTGGACCTGAGCGACCGCTCCGTGGACTTGCTGGGCGAAGGTTATGACCTGGCCCTGCGCATCGGCCTGCTGGAAGACTCGACCCTGATTGCCCGGCATATCGCCCATATCGACCGGGTCTACTGCTGCAGCCCCGAGTACCTGGCTTCACGCACTGCGCCGCAATCGCCGGAAGACCTTAAAAGCCATGACTGCCTGCCCTACGGCCACAGCCGCCAGGTGCAATGGCGCTTCGAGCGCAACGGCAAACCGCTGCTGGTTAACCTGTGCGGGCGCATGCGCGCCAATAACGGCGACTTGCTGCGCGATGCGGCGGTCGCAGGCTTGGGGATTACCTATCTGCCGCTGTTTATTGTCGGTCAGGCGCTGCAGGATGGGCGTCTGGTGCGGGTGCTGGATGAGTTCCGCACCGAACCGCTGGTGCTCTCGGCAGTGTATCCGCAGCACCGCCAGGGCTCGCGCCCGGTGCAGGTGTTGATTGAGTTTCTCAAGGAACATTTGGTGTTGTGAGATGGGACGTGTCATACATTTGTTTACAGATAGGGTCTTAGCTGCCATTTACAGTGCGGGTTAGCTGTAAATGGCTTGCAGCTGCCAGCAGCGACAGTTGCAAGACGCATTCGGAAACTCAGTAAGTTGGCTATAGGTCAACGTTATATGGCAATAACCAAGACATCTTTTGCATCAGCAGTAATGACGTAAGGGCGGTTACAGAAGCCGAGTGCAACATGGCTATGACTCGTCGCGGCGCCTTGCCGAACAACCACCGGTACTCGTCAAAAAGAAACGTATTTCAAAGACAGGACACTAGTGTGGGTGAGTGACGTCGTGCAAAGTATGGACCCGCGAAGGCTGCATCGCCACTGGCGCAATGGCAGTGGCTGGATTAATCGTCGATTTGTGAAGTGGGTAATTTAATGTTTTTTGTTCTGTCGATCGTGTTGTGTAAACGGTACTGTCGGCAGAACTATCCTCGTAACTATATATATCCACCAGCAGGCTGAAAGCTGATTAGTTGCCGACTTCATTTATTTGATTGGAGTAGGTTAATGAACGGTTCCGTAACCGGTGTTCATCATGAGTTCGTCAAAGCTGCGCTGCCTTATTGGTACACTAGCGCTACCCCTGAACAGCGTCAGCGCCTGCATCGGGATATTCTGGCAGGGCGTCTGCTACAGGTCGAAAAAGTTAACACCTTGAGTGCCTTGAAGGGGCTGCGCGAATTTGCCAAGGGCAAATTAGCCGATGCCTTGAGTGCACACGAGGCGTTCGGCCCTGGTCTGGATGTTGAGCAGGATGAAATCTGGATTGCCCAAGTCGAGAGAAGAACGGCTTCAGCAGGGTTTGTTGGCGTATCAGAAGGAGGCCCCACCGTTACCGCAACGGGTTATACCAAGACATCATTGTTGCAGGCGGCATTGCATAATTATCGAAGCGATGAAGTTCAGGAGGTGCGCGGTGAGCACTTTTCGAGCCTGCGCCGGGCTGCATCTGGCCCCGCAATACGGGCTTCGGCAGCCCGCTTTATGGAGTTTTGCCGAGGGCTTGATCTGGGCGGGCAGTATCAGAACCATCTGAACCATGTATTTCACCCGACGGCCGAGGCCGTGACAAAGGGGGCTCCCACTGCCGGGAATGTCAGGCAGGCATTCGACCGCTGCGCTCGCAATGCCCTGCATATCGCGGCCCATGTTGCGCTGATGCAAGGGCCGCTGAAGGCCGATGACTATCATGCGGTGCTGTCGGCCTGCGGTTATGAGGACGACCGCCTGCCGGCGACAGCGGTACAGGTTTCATACCTCACCCTGCTGGGCTTTGATTTGAGGGATGTGCTGGTATTCAAGCTGACGGACCGGGATGGCTATATCGTCTACATTCCTGACGATAACTATTCGGTATTCAGAAGACACACTTCGCTTGATGAGTTGATGAAGTGGCTTAGCCTCAGGCTTGGCTACGCCAGTTACCAACAGTTCTTCGCCGGTTTGGTCGACTATAGCCAGCAACAGCGGTTTCTGGTCCACCTCAAGAGAGGCCTGCAAACTTTTCTTCCGGAGCATTTAGGGGGCGAGCCGGATCTGAACTTACGCCTGCAGCCCGTTACCAACCTCGCGACCGATTACTTTTCTTTGACGGCCATGCAACGTATCCGCGACGAGGCGCGGGTGATGGCCGTGCCCACCGCTGATCAGGATGGGGCTGAAGATGCCGAGTTGCTCAAGCAGCGCCGGGAGAAGGCCCTGAATATTCTGGGTATCGCCGGGCTCTTCATACCGGGGGTGGGTGAGATCGTTGCCGGTGTTGTCGGCATCCAGTTGCTGGGCGAGGTATTCGTTGGTGTCGCCGCCTGGCGGCAGGGCGAAACAGAGGAAGCGCTTGAGCACCTGTCCAGTGTTGCGCTCAACGTCGCGGGATTCTTCGTCCTGCACCAGGCCAGTAAGGTACTGTTGCCCGCCGTATTGTCCGCGATCAAGCCCTCGGCGTTTGTCGACAGCATGCAGCCGATCAAACTGAGTAATGGTGAAACACGGCTCTGGACGAGTGATCTTGCGCCGTTCGCCGCCGATGTGCGGCTGCCTGACGAGATACAGCCAACGGCCGAAGGCCTGTTTACTCACCAAGGCCAGCAGTACATCAACCTGGAGGACCGGTTGTACCCGGTGGAGCGCGATACGACCCTCGACCAATGGCGGGTCAAGCCAAGGGGCAGTGAACCTCTTGCGCCGCTGCTCGAACACAATGGCGCCGGCGCCTGGCACCATGAAGGTGAGAACCCTGGCGCCTGGGACGGCTTGACGTCGTTCAGGCGCCTTGGTGGCCGGTTTGCAGCGCTACCCGCGTCGGATGCCGGACAGGTAATGAAGATCTGCGGCATGGACGAGTCATTGTTGTCCAGCCTGCATCTGGATAACCAGCAGCCCCCTGCAGCGTTGATCGATACCCTTGAGCGTTTCGAGCTGGACCGGCAGGCCTCGACGGTTGCCGGGGAAGGTGAAGATCTGGCACAGGTGTTTGACCGTTTGAATCAGCGTCGCGAAGCCACTGACGATCCTGGGGTACAACTGCTGCAAAGGGATTTTCCGGGTTTGCCCACGCTGTCTGCGCGCGAGGTACTGGCCCAAGCCTCAGAGCAACAGCGGGCCGGGATGTTGGCCACGCAACGTATCCCGCTGGCCATCAATGGACGGGTGCGCAGTGCCTTGCAGACGTCGCGGCTCAATCGCGCCCTCGAAGGCTTTTTTCTGCGCAGCAGGGCTCTGGAGCCAGATACCGAGAAACTTGCGGTGCACCTGCTGGAGCAACTGCCGGGTTGGCCCAGGGATGTGCACATCGAGATCCATGACGGGTTATCCGGCGGCCCGTCCACGCCCGGCAGCCTGCGTATCAAGCGTGGCGAGCACGGCTCTCTGTTTGCCGCAGTGCTGCATGCCTTGCCCGCCGAGTTGCGCGAGGCCATTGGCTTTGTCGATCCCGAGGTGGATGCGCAGGCACTGGCCCGGCGCATCAGCGATGAGGCGAGCCACCAGCGTCAGCGTTCAGCGAAGTTGCTTGGGATGCGTAACATCAAGCCCGGTTTCACCGGCCCCGAACGCCTGGCCGATGGCCGCTTGCGCTACTCATTGAGCGGGCGTGGCCGGCTGAGTGCGAGCATGCGCGCTGATGTCGAACGCCGTAATCTGGCTGGCGATCTTGTAAGGCTGTACCCCGATGCGCTGAACATTGATCGTTACATCGCCGACCAGGAAGCGCTGGGCAGGACGGTCGAGCAGATGCGGCAAGAGGTTCGAGGGCGCATGAGAGAGCTGCTGAGTCTTCAGGAAACCCTGGATGGCTGGGCGAACCCGGTGGGGCCGGATATTGCGATCACCCCTGTGCAGCGTGTCGTGCGTGAAGGGGTCAGTGACGCCATTGTCGGCGCCTGGCGAGTCAGCACGTCACCGTTGTCGACGATGCGGGGCGTGCGTTCGCTGACGCTGCGCAGTATCGACATGGCCGAGCTGTCAGGGTTGCCTGAGCTTCCCGAGCACTATGCCCGGATCGGCGAGATTAACCTGGATTCCGTGACCGCCAGCCCTGAACAGATTGACGGGTTTTTGCGTCGATTTGCCAATGTTACCGAGTTGAGTATCAACAATGTTGCGTTCACCCGGTTGCCCGGCCAACTGAGCGAACTTGAGCACTTGTCACGCCTGAGCCTGACGGGGGTGCGCGGGATGACTATCGACCAGAGTGTCATGGATCAATTGGTGCAACTGCGCAACCTGCGCATGCTGGACCTTAGCGAGAACAGCTTCGGCGAGATCAACCGCTTTGAGCACTCGCAGTTACGCGATTTGATGCTCAGAAACTCACAGCTCACGCAATGGCCACAGTGGGTGGACGACCTTTCACTCAGCTCGCTGGATATCAGCTCGAACGAGATCGAACATCTGCCTCTGCGTGTCATCGAAAACCAGGGCCAGGCGGCAGCGCCGCTGGTGATCCATGCCTATGGCAACCCCCTTGATCAAAATGAGCTGAGCCAGTTTTGGGACAGTAATAACGGTCGCTTCGGCGGCAGTTACCGGGTGGAGACCGGTGAGTTGGCAGTGCTGAATTGGGAGGACTCCAGTGACGCCGGTTCAGAGGCCTGGAGCGACTGGAGTTGGCAGACCGGGCATCACAACTCGCCGTCGTCATTGACGCCCGAGCCTGACGTGAGCATCTGGCTGATCGATGAATCGGGGCGCGAGGCAGTAAACGCCAGCCTGCGCGGCACCTGGCAAGAC
>Ga0302262_10000419_pt1 | contig 17516 bp, 17 predicted proteins | sample II_Fen_E3_4_FD_194557 | JGI IMG/M metagenome (GOLD analysis project Ga0302262, IMG submission 194557) | Peat permafrost microbial communities from Stordalen Mire near Abisko, Sweden - II_Fen_E3_4 | ecosystem: Environmental > Terrestrial > Soil > Wetlands > Permafrost | place: Sweden: Abisko...
CGCGCCAACCGCGCGTACTGGTCCTGACCCCGACCCGCGAACTCGCCGCCCAGGTGCATGACAGCTTCAAGGTCTATGCCCGCGACCTGAAGTTCGTCAGCGCCTGTATTTTCGGCGGTGTCGGCATGAACCCACAGGTCCAGGCCATGGCCAGGGGCGTAGACGTGCTGGTGGCCTGCCCGGGCCGTCTGCTCGATCTGGCCGGCCAGGGCAGTGTCGATCTGTCCCACGTCGAGATCCTCGTGCTCGATGAAGCCGACCGCATGCTCGACATGGGCTTTGTCCATGACGTCAAGAAAGTCCTCGCCCGCCTGCCGGCCAAGCGGCAGAACCTGCTGTTCTCGGCAACGTTCTCCAGCGACATCACGGCCCTGGCCGGCAAGCTGCTGCACAACCCGGAACGCATCGAAGTCACGCCGCCCAACACCACGGTCGAGCGTATCGAGCAACGGGTGTTCCGCCTGCCTGCCAACCACAAGCGTTCGCTGCTGGCACACCTGATCACTCACGGTGCCTGGGAACAGGTGCTGGTCTTCACCCGCACCAAGCACGGCGCCAACCGTCTGGCCGAGTACCTGGACAAACACGGCCTCGCCGCCGTGGCAATCCATGGCAACAAGAGCCAGAACGCCCGCACCAAAGCCCTGGCCGACTTCAAGGCCGGTGAAGTGCGGATCATGGTCGCGACCGACATCGCCGCCCGCGGCCTGGACATCGACCAGTTGCCCCATGTGGTCAACTTCGAACTGCCCAACGTCGACGAAGATTACGTCCACCGCATTGGCCGTACCGGCCGTGCCGGTCGTACGGGCGAGGCGATCTCGCTGGTCGCGCCGGATGAAGAGAAGCTGCTGAAAAGCATCGAGCGCATGACCAAGCAGAAAATCGCCGACGGCGACCTGATGGGCTTCGATATCACGGCAGTAGAAGCTGAGAAACCCGAAGTGCGCGAACGTCCGGACGTGCGTAACCCACGTGCGGCCCGTGCGCCACGCGGCGACGGCCCGGGTGCAGGCGGCGGTGGCGGTGGTCGCAAGGACAAGGGCAAGGATAAAGGCAAGGAAAAGCCGGCAGCCGCGGCGGGCGAACGCCCGGCGCGTCAACCGCGTGAACAGAAGCCGCGTGAAGGTACGCCCCGCGGCGACCAACGCGCCGCCGCTGCAGCGCCACGTCCAGCCCCGGACCGTGCTCCCGATGAATTCCTCGATGATGAGGTCGACAACTTCGGCAACCGCGCCGACTACGTCAGCCCGTACCAAGGCAAGAATCAGAGCCGCGGTCGTCGCCCAGGCGCACCAGCTGCACCGGGTGCCGCAACAGGTGCTGCTACCGGCGCGCCACGCGGCGGTGCAAACCCTGGCCGTCCGAGCGGTCCGCGCAGCAATACCGGCGCCGGTGCTGGCACCGGCGCACCGGCAGGCAAACGCAGCGGCCCCCGCACCGGCTCGGGTTCCGGCCCGGCCCGCGATGGCCAGGCGCGTCGCGAGGAACAACCACGTAACCGTCGCCCGGCTCGTGGTGATGACCAGCCACGCCAGGAACCAGCTGTTCGGGGCCCGCGTGATGGCCAGCCGCAACCGAAGATCGTGCATAAGGAATCGAAAAGTGATCGCTTCCCGTCGCCCGAGCAGCTCGATCAGTTGCCAAGCCGCCCACGCGGTGAAAAGCCGGCCCTGCTGACGCGCAATCGCGATAGCTGATTGCTTTAGCTGCGCCCACAAAAAACGCCCTTATGGGCGTTTTTTGTTTTCTGGTCAAACCCAGCGCAATTACTTGGCTTTGATGCCTTCAAACGAGATGTTCAGCACCAAGGTGTCGGACTTTGGACTCAAATCCATCACCTTGCCAAAGTCAGCACGCTTGATCGATGTCGTGCCATTGAAGCCCGCACGGTAACCACCCCATGGGTCCTTGCCTTCACCATTGAACACAGCCTTGACGACAACCGGCCTGGTTACCCCTAGCAGGCTCAGATCACCCGTCACGTCGGCCGTCAGATTGCCCGCAGCATTTTTCCCCGTGGTGACGACTTTGGTAGAAACGAACCGGGCGTCCGGGTAAGTCGCGACATCCAGGTAATCCTTGCCGATGATGTGCTTGTCACGCTCGGCATGGTTGGTGAAAAGGCTGGAGGTTTTCACGTCAATGCTGATTTTGCTCTCTTCAGGTTTGAGCGCATCGAAACTGAATGTGCCGCTCCAGTCCCGGAAGGTACCGTGAATGAAACTGAAGCCCAGATGGCTGATAGTGAAGTCGATGAAGGCATGTTGGCCTTCCTTGTCGATGATGTAATCAGCGGCCATTACCTGGCCAGTGGCCAACAATGCGCTACCCAGTGCCAGAGCGGCGAGAGACTTCTTCAACAACATGCTTTTTTCCTTCCTGATTAAAAGCGGTACAACTAGCCGAGACCCAGCATGCGCTTGAGGGTCACGTCACGATCGATAAGGTGATGTTTCAGCGCTGCAAGACCGTGGAGCCCCGCGAAAACCACGAGAATCCAGGACAGATAGAAGTGGAACGCGCCCGCAGCACTCGCCTGATCTGGCAGGCCGCTGATCAGTGCGGGCACATGGAACAGGCCAAACACCGGGATCCCCGCGCCGTCGGCGGTGGAAATGAGGTAACCGGAGAACATCACGGCAAACAGACCGACATACAGAAACAGATGACCGAACGTGGCGCCGATGCGCGTCCACTTGCCATAACTGGCCAGTGCCAGCGGCGGCGGGCTGAGCCAGCGCCAGAGCAGACGAATCACCATCACGGCAAACAGCGTCAGGCCGATGCTCTTGTGCAGGTCAGGGCCTGTCTTGCGCCAGGTGTCGTAGTAGCTCAATCCGACCATCCACAGCCCTAGGGCGAACACGCCCAGGACGACAATGGCTACGCCCCAGTGCAGCAGCATGCTGACCAGACCATATTGGGAGGAGGAGTTCTTTAGCTGCATCGATGTAGGTTCCAAAACCGGTTAACCCATCGAGTAAAAACATGTATTCCAGCTAAAACAATCAAATTTATAGATTGTTACAATCAGCGCAAAAAAAACGCCGACTAGAAGGTCGGCGCTTTTTTAATCAGATTTGGTGCAATTACTTGGCTTTGACACCTTCGAACGAGATGTTCAGCTCCAGGGTGTCAGATTGTGGACCCAGGTCCATCATCTTGCCGAAATCGGAACGCTTGATCGACGTGGTGCCGTTGAAACCAGCACGGTAGCCGCCCCACGGATCCTTGCCTTCACCGTTGAACACAGTCTTGACCACGACTGGCTTGGTCACGCCGTGCAGGGTCAGGTCGCCGGTCACGTCAGCAGTCAGCTTGCCATCAGCATTCTTGCCAGTGGTCACGACTTTGGTGGAGACGAACTTGGCGTCCGGGTAGGTCGCGACGTCGAGGAAGTCTTTGCTGGAGATGTGCTTGTCACGTTCGGCATTGTTGGTGAAAACGCTGGCGGTTTTCAGGTCGATGCTGATTTTGCTGTCTTCAGGCTTGGCTGCGTCAAAGCTGAACTTGCCGGTCCAGTCCTTGAACGTGCCATGGATGAAGCTGTAGCCCAAGTGGCTGATAGTGAAATCGATGAAGGCGTGCTGGCCTTCCTTGTCGATGGTGTAGTCAGCTGCCATGGCCTGGCCAGCGGTCAACAATGCGGTACCCAGTGCCAGAGCGGCGAGAGACTTCTTCAACATGCTTTTCTTCCTATTAGGGTTGAACAACTAGCTGCGACCCAGCATGCGTTTCAGGGTCACATCACGATCGATAAAGTGGTGTTTCAGTGCAGCAAGACCATGCAGCCCCGCGAAAATCACGAGAACCCAGGCCAGATAAAGGTGTACGACACCCGCGTTGTCCGCCTGGTCCGGCAGGCCGCTGATCAGCGCCGGCACGTCGAACAGGCCAAACACCGATATCCCCACGCCGTCGGCGGTGGAAATGAGGTAACCGGCAAACATCACGGCAAACAGACCGACATACAAAAACAGGTGGCCGAAGGCAGCGCCGATCCGCGTCCACTTGCCATAACTGGCCAGTGCCGGCGGCGGCGGGCTGAGCAAGCGCCAGACCACACGAATCAACATCACTGCAAACAACGTCAGGCCGATACTCTTGTGCAGTTCAGGGCCTGCCTTGCGCCAGGTATCGTAATAACCCAACCCGACCATCCACAGTCCCAACGCGAACAAACCAAACACGGTAATGGCCACGCCCCAGTGCAGCAGGATGCTGACCAGACCGTATCGAGAAGAGGAGTTTCTTAGTTGCATCGCCGATACCTTGTAAAAGTTGGTCACAGACTAGCTTTTTATCTATCGAATGAAAGCGCAAATTCTTGCTCTGAACCATCGAACAATTTGATTGTTACAGTGCAGCTGCAAGACGCTTGCCGAGCATCCCGATAATTGGATGCTGGCAATACAGCGCCATGACCGCCGGTTTCAGGATGCGGATGAACGGCACGAAATGCCCTACATGTGGAAGCGAACTCTGTGAGACCTGCTCCCATAGGAAATTCGGAGATAAAAAAACGCGGCCCGTAGGCCGCGCTTCTTTAATACAAGAACCGGATCAGTTCTTCACATCAGTGGCCGGTGCCGGGGCCGGTTTGGCTGGCTCGGCCTTCTTGACCGGCGCCTTATGGGCAGGTGCCGCTTTGGCTGGTTCTTTCTTGGCGGCGTCTTTCTTCACCGGCTCCTTCTTGGCCGCGTCTTTCTTCACCGGCTCTTTGCCCGCGGGCTTGTGTGCCGGGGCTTTCTTCGCTGGCTCAGCCTTGGCCGGCACAGCCGCAGGAGCCACCACCGGTGCGACAACGGCAGGGGCTGGCGCCGGAGTCGGAGCAGGTGCTGGCACGGGTACAGGAACCGGCTCAGGCGCCTTCTCGGCAGCCTTGCCGCCGAACAGGCGGGAGAAGAAGCCCGGCTCGTCTGCGGCCTTGTTGCTTTCAACCGGCTTGACCGCTGCAGGTGCCGCTTTCTGCGGGCCGACATTGATCGGCGCGAGGGTTTTGCCAGCGGCCAGGTCTTGAAGTTGACCGGCTGCACGCTGACCGCTGCGCAGTGCGCCTTCCAGCGTGCCTGGATACAGGGCGTCGGTGTGTTCACCGGCAAAGGCTACGCGCTGGATCGGCTTTTCCCACAGGCGCCAGTATTTGCTGATCTGGCCCGGACCATAGGCCAGGTACGCACCACTGATCGAAGGGTCGGTGCTGTAGCGGCGAATTTCATAACCGGTAAAGGCACCGCGCGCTTGCGGGTAGAAGGCGTGGAAGCGAATCAGCACCTGATCCACCAGTTGCTTGTCGCCAAAGGCCTGCATGATCCGCGCGTTGTCGCCGGACAGGTTGATGATCACGTTAGCGCCGCCCTTGAGCGCAGGCTCGATCCAGAGCATGCCCAGGCCAGCGTTGCTGAAGACTTCACCGGACATACGCGCCTTGCTGTCCCAGACCGGGGTCTTGAACTTGAGCATAATCTGGTCGCGCCAGCCGTAGTTGGTGCCCTTCAACGCCCCCTGATGCTGGGCATCGAGGGCCGGCGTCATCTGAATGTTGCCCAGAGCGCGCAACGGCACCGCGAGCACCACGTATTCAGCCTGATAACCGACGGCACCGACTTTGACGGTGACACCGTCTTTGTCTTGGGAAATGGCCGAGACCGGCGAGTTGGTCTTGATGGTCTTCAGTTGCCTGGCAAAGGCATCCGCCAGCAAACCACTGCCGCCAGGCAGACGGGCGGCGCGACGGTCACGGTCATCAATACCGCGATAAACCCGCGACTGCTGGGCGAAATACAGCAGCGACAAGCGCGACGGCTCGTCGTAGCGGCTGCGGATCTCCTGATTGACCAATTGACGCGCCGTCGCAGGCAGGTTCAGGCGATCCAGCCAATTGGCCACGTTGACCTGATCGAGGGCGAACAGGGTGTTGTTCGACGCCGGGTTTTGCGGGTCCTCGATGGAGCGCGCGAGGTTATCCAGGGTTTCTTCGTAACGTTTGAGCGCAGCGGCCGTTTCCGGCTGCTTGACGGCCAGATCGGCGGCCGTGAAATACACGCCGTCGATCAGGTAGCTGGGCGTGCGCACGAACTCGGGAGCCGGTACGCTTTGCAGCTTGAAGTGGTCCAGATACTGATTGAGCACCGGCTGGACCTTGGCATTGCCGATCCACTCACTGTTCGCCAGCGCCGAGCGACCACCCATGGCGGGCTTGGCTTCCAGCAGCGTGACCTGCCAGCCCTTGGCTTGCAGCTCGTAGGCCGTGGTCAGGCCAGCCATGCCGGCACCCACCACAATGGCGGTGTGTTGTTTTTCAGCTGCCAGCGCAGACGCACTGACCAGCCCTACCATCAACAGCGCACAGGCGCGCAGCCAACCAGAAAGCATTCGGCAAACTCCGAGATAAACGTAGGAAGCATCGGACGAGGCAGGCTGTGTGAAAACGTCACGAGCGAAGGCAAGACAAGGCAAAAACAGACGAGGAAGCGGAGTTTACGGGTTGTAAATGAGCATTCCGAGTCTGTTTTTAACGCAGTATTGCCGAGCGCAGCAGCTTTCACACAGCCTGAGAGGGTCCAGGATCGGCGCGAAGGATACGCCAGCGGTGCAGGCCCTGCCAGCAATGTCCGTCGGACGTCGATGCTGATTAGTGGTTGTTCCGCACGCGGGCATTGCATAGGCTTGCGCGATTGTTCGCCCTCGCGTCATGCGAGTCGCTACCAGGAGATTACCGATGGGCCTGAATAACCAGTGGATGCAGCGCGACCTCGCCGTTCTGTGGCATCCCTGCACCCAGATGAAAGACCACGAACACCTGCCGCTGATTCCGATCAAGCGCGGCGAAGGAGTTTGGCTGGAAGACTTCGAGGGCAAGCGTTATCTGGATGCCGTCAGCTCCTGGTGGGTCAATGTGTTCGGCCACTCTAACCCGCGTATCAATCAGCGCATCAAGGATCAGGTCGACCAACTGGAGCATGTGATCCTCGCCGGGTTCAGCCACCAGCCGGTGATCGAGCTGTCCGAGCGTCTGGTCAAGCTCACGCCTGAAGGGCTGACCCGCTGCTTCTACGCCGATAACGGTTCGTCCTGCATCGAAGTCGCGCTGAAAATGAGCTTTCACTATTGGCTCAATCGTGGCCAGCCGGAGAAAAAACGCTTCGTCACCCTGAGCAACAGCTACCACGGCGAGACCATCGCGGCGATGTCAGTGGGCGATGTGCCGCTGTTCACCGAAACCTACAAGACCCTGCTGCTGGACACCATCAAGGTGCCGAGCCCGGACTGCTATTACCGTCCCGAAGGCATGAGCTGGGAAGACCACTCGCGCACGATGTTCGCCCTCATGGAGCAGACCCTGGCGGAAAATCACGCCAGCGTCGCGGCGGTGATCGTCGAGCCACTGATCCAGGGCGCGGGCGGCATGCGCATGTACGACCCGATCTACCTCAAACTGCTGCGCGAAGCCTGCGACCGTTACGGCGTGCACTTGATCCATGACGAAATCGCCGTCGGTTTTGGTCGCACCGGCACCATGTTTGCCTGTGAGCAAGCCGGAATTCGCCCGGACTTTCTCTGCTTGTCCAAGGCCCTGACGGGCGGCTACCTGCCATTGGCCGCGTGCCTGACCACGGATGACGTGTACAGCGCCTTCTACGACGACTATCCGACCCTGCGGGCCTTCCTCCATTCCCACAGCTACACCGGCAATCCGCTGGCGTGCGCAGCGGCGCTGGCGACCCTGGATATCTTCGAGCAAGACAACGTCATCGAAAACAACAAGGCCCTGGCCCAGCGCATGGCCAGCGCCACGGCGCATCTGGTCGATCACCCGCACGTTGCCGAAGTGCGCCAGACCGGCATGGCCCTGGCCATCGAAATGGTCCAGGACAAGGCCAGCAAGACCGCTTACCCATGGCAGGAACGCCGCGGCCTGCAAGTCTTCCAGCACGCCCTGGAGCGCGGCGCGCTGCTGCGTCCTTTGGGCAACGTGGTGTACTTCCTGCCGCCTTACGTGATCACCCCGGAACAGATCGACTTCCTCGCCGAAGTCGCCAGCGAAGGCATCGATATCGCCACGCGTAAAGGCATCAGCGTGCCGGTGAGCAAGGATTTCCACCCCAACTTCCGGGATCCGGGTTAAATCGCCCCGCCCGTAGGAGCGGCTTTAGCCGCGAGGAATGCGCCGCCGTCGCTCGCGGCTAAAGCCGCTCCTACGAGCCATCTTCCGACCAAATATTTCAGAGACGCACCATGAGACTGTCCCGCTTCTTTATCGACGCCCCCCTGAGCCTTGGCGAGCACGAGTTGCCGGAGGCCCAGGCCCATTACATTGGCCGGGTCCTGCGCATGGCTGAAGGCGATGGCCTGCAACTGTTCGACGGTTCCGGCACGGAGTTTCGCGGCACCTTGCTGGAAGTCGGCAAAAAGCGGGTACGGGTCCGGCTCGACGAAAGTTTCGCCGGGCAGGTCGAGTCGCCGCTGCGCATTCATCTGGGCCAAGGCCTGTCCCGCGGCGAACGCATGGACTGGGCCATTCAGAAAGCCACCGAACTGGGGGTCAGCGAAATCACCCCGATTGTCAGCGAACGCTGTGAAGTGCGGCTCAAGGACGAGCGTGCAGAGAAGCGCCAGGCGCACTGGCAGCAGATTGCGATCAGCGCCTGCGAACAATGCGGCCGCTCGGTGGTGCCGGTGATTCATTCACCCGTGCCGCTAAGTGACTGGCTCAAGCACACCCGCGCCGAGCTCAAGCTGGTCCTGCACCCGGTGGCCGAGCCACTGATCAGCCATGAAAAACCCGCGTCGCTGGCTTTTCTGATCGGCCCTGAAGGCGGCCTCAACGACGCCGAAGTCGATCAGGCCCAGGACGCCGGTTTCTACGCAGCCCGCCTCGGCCCACGGGTCCTGCGCACTGAAACTGCGCCGGTGGTAGCGCTCAGTGTTGCCCAGCAGCTGTGGGGGGATTTCTAAAAGCCTCGGCCCGCCGTAGGAGCGGCTTTAGCCGCGAGGGTGCCCTCCCGGCTAAAGCTCCTACAGGACATAGAAAAAAATCGCGATGAAGTGCAGCAGGCTCCCCGCGACGACAAACAGGTGCCATATCCCATGCCAGTGGCGGATATGGTCGCGGGCAAAGAAGATGATGCCCACGGTGTACAGCACCCCGCCCGTCGCCAGCCAGATAAAGCCCGCCATGCCCAGCGCAGCAATCAGCGGCTTGACCGCCACCAGCACGATCCAGCCCATCACCGCGTAGATCACCAGGGACATGATGCGTGCCTCGGAGCGCGGCTTGATTTCTTGCAGGATGCCAATCACCGCCAGCGTCCAGACAACGCCGAACAAGGTCCAGCCCCACGGCCCGCGCAGCGTGACCAGACAAAACGGGGTGTAGCTGCCGGCAATCAACAAATAGATCGAAAAGTGATCGACCTTCTGCATGATCACCTTCGCCCGCCCGCGCACGCTGTGGTACACGGTGGACGCGCTGTACAAGGTCACCAGTGTGACGCCGTAGATCGCCATGCTGACGACCTTCCAGACATCGCCATGCAGGCTGGCCACTACCAACATCCAGATCGCCCCGACAAACGCCAGAATGGCACCCACCAAATGGGTCCAGGCGTTGAACTTCTCTCCGTAATACATCCGCGCACTACCTCAATCAGAATCGCCAAGGCTCAAGGCTCCGGGTTATCGGAGAAAAGCGCAATGGTCTGCGCGCGACCGATTGCCGCAAAAGTACAGCCATGGCCGCGTGACTTGGGCACAATCGACGGCACTCGGAAAAACAAAAAAGAAGATGCGCCATGCAGATCGACGACGAACTGACCCTGAAGAAGCTGGAGATTTTTCTCGCCTTCATGCGCACCGGCAATCTGGCCCGGGCGGCGGCGGAATTACACACCAGCCATGTCAGCGTGCATCGGGCCATCCACTCGCTGGAAAGCGCCCTGCGCTGCCCGCTGTTCAAGCACGAAGGGCGCAACCTGACGCCGCTGGAAAGCGCCTATGTGCTGGAAGAACGCGCGCAAAAGCTGATCCAGGATGTCCTCGCTACTGTCGAGCTGACCCGTCAGGCTGCCGGTTTCTCGGCCGCCCGCTTCAAGCTCGGCGCCCTGTACTCACTGACGGTCAAGACTGTGCCGCAGTTGATCATGGGCCTCAAGCTGCGGCGCAGTGAACTGAATATCGACCTGATCCTCGGCTCCAATATCGACCTGTTCTACAAGCTCAAGAACATGGAAGTGGACGCGATCCTGGTGTCCCTCGATGAGAGCGTCAACGATGCCGATTGCGAGCATCTGCCGTTGTTCAGCGACGATATCTTTCTCGCCGTGCCGGCTGACTCGCCATTCTCGCAATACGCCGAGATCGACCTCGGCGACCTGCGCGAAGCCACCTTCATTACCCTGACCCAAGGCTTCGCCACCCACCGCGATGGCATTCGCGTATTTCAACAGGCCGGGTTCGAGCCGAAGGTGGCCATGCAGGTCAACGATATCTTCACCTTGCTCAGCATGGTCAGCTCCGGCGTCGGCTACGCCCTGCTGCCGGGACGCATCGCCGCCGTCTACGAAAACCGCATCCGCCTGATCCCGCTGCAAGCGCGCTACCGCATGCAGCAGCACATTGGCATCGTCTTCCTCAAGAGCAAGGAACGCGATCCCAACCTGCTGGCACTGGTTGCCGAGTGCCGGATGTATGCCAATCGGTTGCTCTCGGCGAACAACCCGTAACCCACTGAGTTATTGAATTCTGTGGGACCGGCTTTAGCCGGGAAGACGGCGCCAGCCTCACAGACGCCTTCCCGGCCGAAGCCGGTCCCACAAGGCCCGCATCAACCCATTATTCCGCGCACGATAAAGAACAACACCGACGGCCCCAACAAACAGCCAAGACCAGTATGGAAGGTGGCAGTCAGGGCGCCGTAAGGCACCAGGCGGCGGTCGGTGGCGGCGAGGCCAGCCGTCACGCCGCTGACCGTACCGGCGAGGCCACCGAAGACCATGGCCGAGCGCGGGTTGTCCAGGCCCATCCAGCGGGCGGCCATGGGCGTGCCAACCATAACCATGATCGCCTTGATCAAGCCGGTGGCGATGGACAGGGCCATAACATCGGAGCTGGCACCAATCGCCGCGCCGGTCACCGGGCCGACGATATAAGTGACGGCGCCGGCGCCAATGGTGGTCATGCTCACCGCATCGCGGTAACCGAAGGCATAGGCGATGCTGGCGCCGACGATAAATGGCAGCAGAGTCCCCAACAGCAGCGCTATCGCACCGACCAACCCGGCCTTGCGCGCCTCGCTGGCCTGGACCTCGAATGCCGTGGCGACGATCGCGAAGTCACGCAGCATCGCCCCACCCATCAGGCCAATCCCGGAAAACAACGACAGATCGGCCAGACCTTTTTGCCCGCCAGTCAGGGTGCCGCCGACCCAGGCGAGGATCAGGCCGATGACAATCGCAATGGCCGAACCATGCACGCGCCCGAAGGTGAGGTGCTTGGACAGCAGCACCGATATCCACATGACCACACCGACCACGGCAAACGCAGTGACCAGCCCCTGGCTGATCAGGTCTTTCTGAATGAGATCCCACATATCAGCGCGCTCCGGGGGTGGTGGCAGGGGTAATGGCAGCCGTTGTGACCGCCACTGCCGGAATGACCGGCAATTCTTCTTTGGGCAGGGGTTCACCCTTGTTGGTGCGGCTGATCAGGGCAATGGTGCAACCGCACACCAGTACCGAACCAATCGCGGCCAGGACTGCCACCGGGCCGCCCTTGAGCGCGGTCACCACGTTCTGTTGCGCGGCCATTGCCACCACCACGGGAATGTACATCGCCCCCCAGAAGCCGACGCCCAGCTCACAGCCTTGGCTCATGCCGCCGCGTTTTTGCATGTACAACCGCGCACAGATCAGCAGGATCATGGCAAAGCCGACCCCGCCGACATTGGACTTCACGCCCAATAGAACACCCAGCAAATCGCCGAAAATCACCCCCGCAAGGGTGCAGATAGCCAGTAATGCCACGCCGTAGATAATCATTATTGTGGTTCCTCACATTGCCTTACGAAGTTGTTGTTTTTGTCCTTCGAAACAGCATTCGTTTTAAAGAGTGCGACGTTCCTCCTCACGCGATAACGCGACCAGACTGTCGAGGCGCGCGCCCTGAAAAGCGACGACCGTGCCTTGTTCAAACACCTTGCGCGCCAGCCCGGTCAGCACCGTGCCGGGCGGCCACTCAATCTGCAGCCGGGCGCCGCGTTCATAGGCGGTTTGCACGGTGCTGCGCCAGTCGATGACTCGGCACATGTTGAAAGCCAGGTCATCGCGCAGTTTGTTGGCCGTGCTGATCGGCCGGGCGCTACTGCCACTCAGGTAGCGCCGCTCGGGCGCCTGCATCGGCACTTGGGCGAAGGCGGCGGCCAGGCGGCGGGCGGGCTCATCGAGCAAGGCGCAGTGCGACGGCACGCTGACCGCCAGACGCCGGGCCTGAGCGCCTTCGGCACTGGCCAGGGCGGCAACGCTGGCCATGGCCTCAACGCTACCGGCAATCACGAATTGGTTGTCGGCATTGATATTGGCCAGGAATACCGGCATCTCGGCGCCATGCACCCTGGCGACCAGAGTTTCCACCCGCGTCTGGTCCAGGCCGATCAGGGCGGTCATGCCGTAGCCCTGTGGATAAGCCTGCTGCATCAGCTCACCACGCAAGGCCACCAAACGCACGGCATCATCAAATGCCAGCGCCCCGGCGATTACCGCTGCCGGATAGGCACCAATCGACAGCCCGGCGACGTAGTCCGGCGCGCAATCCTGCTCCAGCAACAGCCGGGCGCAGGCAACGCCCGCGATCAGCAGGCAAAGCTGCACGGCGCGGGTCGATTGCAGCGCTTCGACGGAATCTAGCCCGCGTACATCTTCGCCCAAGGCGGCACTGGCCTCATCGACACAGGCTTGCACGACCGGCGCGTCCGGCAGCCGCTTGAGCATCTGCGGCTGTTGCGCGCCCTGGCCGGGAAATACCCAAAAGCTGCTCATGCCAGTGCCTCCATGTCCTGCCACGGATTCGCGACCAAACAGGCGCCGGTCAGGCTTTTCAGCAACACCTGACGTGCCGACCCGGCCCATTCGCGCAGCATCACCGCGCCAACAGGGGTTTGCAGTTGCACGTCGATGCGACACGGCGCCGATTCAAGACGATCCAGCAGATCCGCCGCCCACGCTCGGCTGACGGCAACGGGCGTGCGCAGGATCAAGTCCAGGTCACTGCCCTCATGCAGCGCCGCAATGCCGCTGGCCAGCTCAAAACCGGCGCTGCCGGTAACGCCCCATGCCAGACCGAGTGAGGTCATCAACGGGCGGATTTGCTCCAGCGCACGCAGGGCAGGCCACTCCCGTACATTCAAATTGGAATCATCCGGTGGGAGCGAGCTTGCTCGCGAAGGGGTCAGTAAATCCGACACGTATGCCGCGCCAGGGGAAAAAGCTTCGCGAGCGAGCTTGCTCCCACAGGTCCCATGGATGAGTTGTTCGGGGCTTACGCGGCGGGTGATATCCGCCTCAAGCATGCTCGCGGCATAGCGCTGTTCACGCGCCGGCCCGCGGATACCGACGGCCACTCGCCCTTTCGCCATCAAGGCGCGGCGCACCACCACCGGCTGGCCCTGGGCAATGACGTCTACCGCCCAAGCGGGCGCGTCCAGCGGCAGCGCGTCCAGGCGCATGCCCCACAGCAGGTCATGGGGCTGCACGGTGTTCATTACCACTGCGCCCGCAGCAGTTCGCGAACCCGCGACGACGCTGCCCGATTGCTCGCACCCAGGCGACTGCGCAGGTCAGTGCCATTGGCGCGCACATCGTTGATCGCGCTGATCAACACCGCCTGCACCTGAACCAGATCAGCACCGGTGGGGTGTTCGATCTGGCTGACCGAGAGGCTTTCCCAAAGCAGGCCAAGGCTGGCGTAGCTGTCGATGTCATAGGCCATCGGCGGGATGCTCGCGGCAAGTTTTTCCAGTTCTTCGACGCTGCGCAGCGTTACTCGCGCCGCCGATGCCTTGCCCATGGCATGAACCATCACACCGGGGTCGCGCAGGGCGATCAGGCGGTTGGCTTGATAACCATGGGCCAAAAACGCCCCGGACATGGCCTTGCCCACCAGCAAGCCAATCACCGGATGCCCGGCCAGGCGCGCACGGGCGTAGCTGTCCACGGCGGCGGCCAGAGCCTGGTGAATGCCGAGCGCCTCTTCGCGACGACCATAGGCCTGGCTGGGCACATCGACGATGGCAATCAGCGGACGTTTCAGCGGGCGGTTACGATCCTGCTCAATCAGATCGTCCACGGCTTTGGCCAGCCCCCAGCCTTCGAGCAGGCCGACCTCACCATTGCGCGCTCGCGGAAAACGATTGTCGGAATCCGCCACCACGGCCACCAGCCGCACCGGTTGTTCGCCGAGCAAAGTGTCGGCAGCCAGCACCGAGGCAGGCAAGCCAGGGACGGCCACGGCATCCACGCTCAAGGCGTTGAACCAGTTCAAACCTCGTTGCGAAGCACTCATTGCGGCTCTCCCCGATAAAGATGGCGGACGGTCTGTGGATCAATCTGGACGTGGGTGTCGACACTCAGCAGGCGTTCCAGAAACAGCGGGTACTGGCCGCTACGCAGGTGTGCCGGCAAGCCCTGTTTCAGCCATATATCTACCTGTTGGCGGATTTTAGTCACGTCATCGGCGACATAGCCGTCCACCAAACCACTGGCAAAACGTTGTTCGCCGCCGATCAGGCTCCAGATGAAAGGCCGGTCGCGGGAGTCGTATTCCTCGATGCCCGCCTCTTGCTCGATCACTTGCGGACCATTGAGGCCAAGGCGCGCTTCCTGCGTCACCAGCAAGTAGCTGCATAACCCGGCGGCGATGGACATGCCGCCAAAGCAACCGACGCTACCCGCCACTACACCGATCACCGGCTGGTACTGGCGCAGGTCGACAATCGCCGCGTGAATCTCGGCGATGGCGGCCAGCCCGAGATTGGCTTCCTGCAAGCGCACGCCACCGGTTTCCAGCAGCACAATGGCGGCCGTCGGGATGCCGTTGCGGTTGTCCTCGGCCGCCAGTTCCAGCGCACCGGCCATCTTCGCGCCGCCGACTTCGCCCATGCTGCCGCCCTGAAACGCGCCCTCGATGGCAGCGATGACCACCGGCAAACCGCCGACCGTGCCCTTGCCGACCACCACGCCATCGTCGGCCTGGGGCACCACGCCTTGCTGCGCCAGCCAAGGCGACATCAGGCGATCGAATGGCCCGACCAACTCACGAAAACTGCCAGGGTCGAGCAACGCCTTCGCGCGCTGGCGAGCGCCCAGTTCGATAAAGCTGTGTTGCGTGAGCAAATGCGCGTTGTCAGTCATGGCCTGGCTCCTTCTTGGTCGAGTTCTTCAAAACCTTGCTCAAGACGCAGACGCACCACCCCCGGCGTCGCGCCGAAGTCATGGATATCGATGGCCATGGCGGGCGGCAGTTGATCGCTGAACATACGCTCGAACAAGTGCTGCCAACGCGCAGCGGCGCCGTTGACCGAGGTCACCACCTGGATCGACAACTTGCCCGGCAGGCCTGGCTCCAACAGCACTTCCAGATCGCCCGAGCCGACGCAGCCAACCAGCGCACGACCGTGGGGCGGTTGCCCGGCGGGGAATTCAAAAGACAGGGTTTCCATGATCAGACACTCCTCGATGGATAGCCGAGCGCGGGCTCAAGGCTGTCGATAAGCAGGCAGGCAGCGAGCAGGTCTGCCGCGCCGCCAGGGGATGCGTTGAGGCTCAGCAGTTGCTGATCCAGTTCATGCAGGCAGCGACGCCCGCTCAGGCTGGCGCTGCCACCGGCGTCCAGCACCCGGCGGGCGCCGTCCTGCATGGCCTGCAAGCCTTCGGGGCCGGCGCGATAGAGCACGCAGGTATCGCCCAATGTCATCATGATCGCCAGCAGGGCATCGAGCCGGGCGTTTTGCTCGCCCGCACCGGCCAGGCGACTGCGCTGCAATTGCGGCAGACCGCAGTGCAGCACGGCAGGGAAACCCCGTTGCGCCTGCTCCCGCGCACCGGGCACGCCATAACGCTGGGCGACCTGACGGCCATGACTGTCATCGTGTGCCGGAACATGGCGGTCAGCGATCAACGCCAGCCGCGCCGCCCGCCCACTCAAGGCGGTGGCCGAGCAATCCTCGGGGTCGAGCGCAGCGGCGGTTACCAACAGCCCCAAGGCCCAGATCGCGCCGCGATGGGTATTCACCCCGGCGGTGGTGCGCAACATCGTCGCCTCGCCTTCACGACCGATGCGACCCAAGGCTTCACGCAGGGGCACGCCGATCTCGCCCATGTCCACGGCAGCCTCGGCCATGGCCTTGAACATCGGCCATAACGACAACGCCGACGCGTGCATCAAGCCCAGATGCAGATCGTCATGGGCGCCGCTACCGCGCCGGTCCACCAGCGCCGGTTTCGGCGACAGGTCGGCTTCGTCGATCAGTGCATCAACGGCCAGGTCAGCCAGACAGTCGGCCAACGACAGATAAGTAGATTCCAGTTTGAGCGCGCGCATCACCAGCTCCTGAATTTTGCGGGCGGGTTGTACAACCCACCGGACCATTCGACCAGTTCAGCGATGCTCTTGGCCGCCAGCAACTCGCGGCTGGCATCGGTACGGCGAATGCCCAAGTCTTCCGGCAAGGCAATCAGCCCTTCACGGCGCATGCGTGCGGTGTCCTTGGGGTTATGCCGCAAACCAATCACGGTGACCCCGGCCACGGCGGCAATCATCGCCTGGCGCTCTTCGAGGCTACGGGCCTTGTACAGATAGGCGATGCCTTCTTCGGTGAGCAAGTGGGTCACGTCATCGCCGTAAATCATGATCGGCGCCAGCGGCATGCCGCTTTTTTTCGCCACTTCGACGGCATCCAGGGTCTCGACGAAAGTGGGTTTACCGCCCTCCTGAAAGGTCTCGACCATCTGCACGACGAGTTTTTTGCCGCGTTCCAGATAGGCTTCAGGGCCATCGCCGCTGTGCTGGCGCATATCCAGCCAGGCCGGGGTCGCATGGCGCCGACCGCGGGGGTCATGGCCCATATTCGGCGCGCCGCCAAAACCGGCGAGGCGACCACGGGTCACGGTCGAGGAGTGGCCGTCGCCATCGACCTGCAAGGTCGCGCCGATAAACAGGTCCACGGCGTATTGGCCGGCCAGTTGGCACATCATCCGGTTGGAGCGCAGCGAGCCGTCGCGCCCGGTAAAGAACACGTCTGGCCGCGCGGCGATGTAGTTTTCCATACCCAGTTCAGTGCCGAAGCAATGCACGCTCTCGACCCAGCCGCTTTCGATGGCCGGAATCAGGGTCGGGTGCGGGTTGAGGGTCCAGTTGCGGCAGATTTTGCCCTTCAAACCGAGGGACTCGCCGTAGGTCGGCAGGATCAGTTCAATCGCCGCCGTGTTGAAGCCGATGCCGTGGTTGAGCGACTGGACGTT
>Ga0302262_10000420_pt1 | contig 17511 bp, 13 predicted proteins | sample II_Fen_E3_4_FD_194557 | JGI IMG/M metagenome (GOLD analysis project Ga0302262, IMG submission 194557) | Peat permafrost microbial communities from Stordalen Mire near Abisko, Sweden - II_Fen_E3_4 | ecosystem: Environmental > Terrestrial > Soil > Wetlands > Permafrost | place: Sweden: Abisko...
AAGACCGGGATCAATCACCCGTTGGGCAAGAACATGATCGGTGCCTTTTATCAGCCCAATGTGGTGCTGATCGACACGGCTACCCTTAATACCTTGCCTGAACGCGAGCTGTCGGCCGGGCTGGCCGAGGTCATTAAATACGGTTTGATCTGTGACGAACCCTTCCTGGGCTGGCTCGAAGAAAACATGGACGCGTTGCGCGGTCTGGATCAGGTTGCGCTGACGGCGGCCATCGAGCGCTCCTGTCGGGCCAAGGCGCGGATTGTCGGTGCAGACGAGCGTGAAACGGGCCTGCGTGCCACCCTTAACCTCGGCCACACCTTCGGCCATGCCATCGAAACCCACATGGGATATGGCGTCTGGCTGCACGGTGAGGCGGTGTCGGCGGGAACAGTGATGGCGCTGGAAATGTCCTCGCGCCTGGGCTGGATTAGCGGGCAGGAGCGTGATCGTGGTATTCGCCTGCTGCAACGCGCCGGGCTGCCGGTGGTGCCGCCGCAGGAAATGACCCCGGAGCATTTCCTCGAACACATGGCCGTCGACAAAAAAGTGCTTGATGGCCGTATGCGTCTGGTGCTGCTGAGCCGCATGGGCGAAGCGGTGATTACCGACGATTATCCGAAAGAAGTACTTCAGGCCACCCTGGCGACGGATTACCGTGCCCTGGTGGATCAGCTTAGAGGCTAATGATAAATCCATGACGAGTTTGCACGCCGACGAGGCCTTCCTCGGCCATTACCAGTTGAGTCATGACCCCTTTGCACCGCGGGTGCCGGGCTTCAAGTTCTTCCCTGCGCAACGCAAGCCGGTTTTGGGGCAGCTTCATCATCTGGCGCGTTATAGCCAGTTGCTCCTGCTGGTGACTGGCCCTCAGGGCAGTGGCAAGACGTTGCTGCGTCAAGCCCTGGTTGCCAGTACCAATAAGCAATCCGTGCAGAGCGTAGTGGTGTCAGCCCGTGGCGGCGGCGATGCGGCGGGCGTCATGCAGCAAATCGCTCAGGCCCTGGTGACCTCCCATGCCGATATGCGCACCATTCAGGCGCAGGTCGTGCAACTGGCCCTGACCGGCCAGGAAGTCTACGTCCTGGTGGACGATGCGGAACAACTCGGGGATTCCGCGCTCGAAGCCCTGCTGGTGTTGGCGGCCGGGACTGCCGAAGGCCGCCCGCATGTGTTCCTGTTCGGCGAAGCGTCGTTGATCGATCGTCTGGAAACCCTCTGCGACAAGGTCTCCGGTGAGACCGAGGGCGAGCGCTTCCACGTTATCGAATTGCAGCCTTACACCGAGGACGAAACCCGGGAATACCTGGAGCAACGTCTGGAAGGCGCCGGGCAAGGGGTCGAGTTATTCACGGCCGAGCAAATTACCGATATTCACGAACATTCCAATGGCTGGCCCGGCGCAATTAACCAGGTCGCCCGAGATTCGATGATTGAAGCAATGATCGCCAGTCGTACGGCGGTCAAGCGTCCAAGTATGGGGTTCAAGATGCCGAAGAAACACGTATTGGCTTTAGGGGCCGTGGTTGTGGTCGGCGTGCTGGCCGCCTGGCTGATGCCGGGGCGTGGCGGTAATAGTAATAGCGCCGCACCGGGCGGTACTGCGCCCGCCGCTCAGGCGCAGTTGCCGTTGGGGCAAGGCAAGCCGGTTGCACAGCAGTCCAATAACGGTGGCCCGGCCATCGAATTCGCCGGTAATTCGCAGCCAATGCCGCTGCCGTTGGTCGGCAATTCCCAACCCGTGATGCGCGGTCCATTGGCCGAAGCGGCCGGTTCCGGTGATGGCGACGATGATGGCGTGCCGACCGGTTCGCCGGCTCAGCCGCCGACCGTTACCACGGCGGCGCCGCCCCAGGGCGCAGTCGCCAGTGCCGCGCCGCAGGTGCCGCGCTCGTCCATTGCTGCGCCTGCCGGGGCTGCTGCGGCTGCCGCTTCCGCTGCGGCCGCACACCCGGCGCCAGCGCAAGCCGCCAAGCCGGCGCCAGCCGCAACGCCTGCACCGGTGCAGGTCGCAACGGCCAAGCCGGCGCCAAAGCCGGTTGAGAAACCGGTCGAGAAACCTGCGGAAAAACCTGCTGCCAAACCGGCAACGGGAGGCAACTGGTACAGCAGCCAGGCGCCTGGCCATTACGTCGTGCAGATCCTTGGCACCAGTTCCGAAGCGACCGCCCAGGCCTATGTGGCCGAGCAGGGCGGCGAGTACCGTTACTTCAAGAAAACGCTGCAAGGCAAGCCACTGTTTGTCGTCACGTATGGCAACTTTTCCGACCGTGCCGCCGCGCTGGCAGCTATCAAGGTCTTGCCAGCCAAGGTTCAGGCTGGTAAACCTTGGCCCCGTACCGTCGCCAGTATCCAACAGGAACTGGGCGCCACCCGCTGAAGTCGCAGCGACCTTACCCAGGTCGCTGGCCCAGCTCCCCTGATTTGCCCTTCGGCGCGCTGCTTTTCGGTAGCGCGCCTTGTGGTGTCTGCGTTACAGGCACGGGGCAATTCAGATTGCGTTAGTCAGATTGGCCAAAAATCGCTTTGACTATCACAATATCTGCCTGTAAACCTTTCATAAATGCGACACAAAATTTCGACTGGTCGTCGTTATATTTGTGAGCGCTTGTGTCGGTGTGTACAATGACCTCCCATTTGCCCCCGCTAAGCTGGCGAACGTTCAGCGTGGAAGGTAATCGGTTGAATTAAAAAGAAATTTGCCTCGCATAGAGGCAGCCTGGTGAGAAAGTGTCTATGAAAGCAGGTCTGTACCAACCGGATGAATTCAAGGATAACTGTGGTTTCGGCCTGATTGCTCACATGCAAGGCGAGCCCAGTCATCATCTGCTGCAGACGGCTATTGAAGCCCTGACCTGCATGACCCACCGTGGCGGGATCAACGCTGACGGCAAGACCGGTGACGGCTGCGGGCTGTTGATTCAAAAACCCGACGCGTTCCTGCGCGCCATTGCCAGCGAACATTTCGGCAAAGAACTGCCGCGCCAGTACGCCGTGGGCATGGTCTTCCTCAATCAGGACGACGCCAGGGCCGAAGCTGCCCGCGAGAACATGAACCGCGAAATCCTCGCCGAAGGGCTGGATCTGGTCGGCTGGCGCCAAGTGCCGATCGATACCAGCGTACTCGGTCGCCTGGCCCTTGAGCGCCTGCCGAAGATTGAGCAAGTGTTCATCGGCGGTGAAGGCCTGAGCGATCAGGAATTCGCCATCAAGCTGTTCAGTGCGCGTCGCCGTTCGTCGGTATCCAATGCCGCCGATACCGATCACTACATCTGCAGTTTTTCGCACAAGACCATCATCTACAAAGGTCTGATGATGCCGGCCGACCTGACGGCCTTCTTCCCGGACCTCAGCGACGAGCGCCTGCTAACCGCGATCTGCGTGTTCCACCAGCGTTTCTCGACCAACACCCTGCCGAAATGGCCGTTGGCGCAGCCGTTCCGCTTCCTCGCCCACAACGGCGAGATCAATACCATCACCGGCAACCGCAACTGGGCCCAGGCCCGGCGCACCAAATTCGCCAATGACCTGATGGACCTTGATGAGTTGGGCCCGCTGGTCAATCGCGTTGGCTCCGACTCCTCCAGCATGGACAACATGCTCGAACTGATGGTCACCGGCGGCATCGACCTGTTCCGTGGCGTGCGCATGCTGATTCCGCCTGCGTGGCAGAACGTCGAGACCATGGACCCCGATCTGCGGGCGTTCTATGAGTACAACTCGATGCACATGGAACCGTGGGACGGCCCGGCCGGTGTGGTAATGACCGAAGGTCGCCACGCGGTCTGCCTGCTCGACCGGAACGGTCTGCGTCCGGCGCGCTGGGTCACCACGAAGAACGGCTACATCACCCTGGCGTCGGAAATCGGCGTATGGAACTACAAGCCCGAAGACGTCATCGCCAAGGGCCGTGTCGGGCCGGGGCAGATCTTCGCCGTGGACACTGAAACCGGGCAGATCCTCGACACCGACGCCATCGACAACCGCCTGAAGTCGCGCCACCCCTACAAACAGTGGCTGCGCAAGAATGCCCTGCGCATCCAGACCACCATCGACGACCATGACCATGGTTCGGCGTTCTACAGCCCGGATCAGCTCAAGCAGTACATGAAGATGTACCAGGTCACCTTTGAAGAGCGTGATCAGGTCCTGCGTCCATTGGGCGAGCAAGGCCAGGAAGCGGTCGGCTCCATGGGCGATGACACGCCGATGGCGGTGCTGTCGCGGCGTGTGCGCTCACCCTATGACTACTTCCGCCAGCAGTTCGCTCAGGTCACCAACCCGCCGATCGACCCGCTGCGCGAAGCGATCGTCATGTCCCTGGAAATCTGCCTCGGCGCCGAGCGCAACATCTTTCAGGAGTCGCCAGAGCACGCCTCCCGCGTGATTCTCAGCTCGCCGGTCATTTCCCCGGCCAAATGGCGCTCGCTGATGACCCTGGAGCGTCCGGGGTTCGAGCGGCAGATCATCGACCTCAACTATGAGCAGGGCGTCGGCCTCGAAGCGGCCGTGCGCAACATTGCTGATCAGGCCGAAGAAGCCGTGCGTTCCGGGCGGACCCAGATCGTCCTCACCGACCGCCATATCGCGCCGGGCAAGCTGCCGGTCCACGCCTCGCTGGCGACCGGTGCTGTGCATCACCGTCTGGTCGAGAAGGGCCTGCGCTGCGACAGCAACATCCTGGTCGAGACCGCGACTGCGCGCGACCCGCATCACTTTGCCGTGCTCATCGGCTTCGGCGCTTCGGCGGTCTATCCGTTCCTGGCCTACGAAGTGCTGGGCGACCTGATCCGTACTGGCGAAGTGCTGGGCGATCTGTACGAAGTATTCAAGAACTACCGCAAAGGCATCACCAAGGGCCTGCTCAAGATCCTCTCGAAGATGGGGATCTCGACCATTGCCTCGTATCGCGGTGCGCAACTGTTCGAAGCCATCGGCCTGGCCGAAGAAGTTTGCGACCTGAGCTTCCGTGGCGTGCCGAGCCGCATCAAGGGCGCGCGTTTCGTCGATATCGAAGCCGAACAGAAAGCCCTGGCGGCCGAAGCCTGGAGCCCGCGCAAGCCGATCCAGCAAGGCGGCCTGCTCAAGTTCGTCTACGGCGGCGAATACCACGCCTACAACCCGGACGTCGTCGCGACCCTGCAAGCCGCCGTGCAACAGGGCGACTACAGCAAGTTCAAGGAATACACCGCGCTGGTGGACAACCGTCCCGTGTCGATGATTCGCGACCTGCTTCAGGTCAAGCTCGCCGACCAGCCGTTGGCCATCGACGACATCGAACCGCTGGAGCAGATCCTCAAGCGCTTTGATTCGGCCGGTATTTCCCTCGGCGCCTTGTCACCGGAAGCCCACGAAGCCCTGGCCGAGGCCATGAACCGCCTGGGTGCGCGCTCCAACTCGGGCGAGGGCGGCGAAGATCCGGCACGCTACGGCACCATCCGCAGCTCCAAGATCAAGCAAATTGCTACCGGTCGTTTTGGCGTCACCCCGGAATACCTGGTCAACGCCGATGTGTTGCAGATCAAGGTGGCCCAAGGCGCCAAACCGGGCGAAGGTGGGCAACTGCCCGGCGGCAAGGTCAACGGCCTGATCGCCAAGCTGCGCTATGCCGTACCAGGCGTGACCCTGATCTCGCCACCGCCGCACCACGACATCTATTCCATCGAAGACTTGTCGCAGCTGATCTTTGACCTCAAGCAGGTCAACCCGGCTGCCCTGGTTTCGGTCAAGCTGGTCGCCGAAGCGGGTGTGGGTACGATTGCTGCCGGTGTGGCCAAGGCCTATGCCGACCTGATCACCATCTCCGGCTATGACGGCGGCACCGGCGCATCGCCGCTGTCGTCGATCAAATACGCTGGCGCGCCGTGGGAACTCGGCCTGGCCGAAACCCACCAGACCCTGCGCGGCAACGACCTGCGCGGCAAGGTCCGGGTGCAGACTGACGGCGGCCTGAAAACCGGCCTCGACGTAATCAAGGCGGCGATCCTCGGTGCCGAGAGCTTCGGCTTCGGTACGGCGCCGATGATCGCCCTGGGCTGCAAATACCTGCGCATCTGCCACCTGAACAACTGCGCCACTGGCGTCGCGACCCAGAACGACAAGCTGCGCAAGGACCACTACATCGGCACCGTCGACATGGTGATCAACTTCTTCACCTATGTTGCCGAAGAAACCCGCGAATGGCTGGCCAAGCTGGGCGTGCGCTCGCTGGAAGAGCTGATCGGGCGTACCGACCTGCTCGACATCCTGCCGGGCGAAACCGACAAGCAGAAAAATCTGGACCTGACGCCGTTGCTGGGCAGCGATCACATCCCGGCCGACAAGCCACAGTTCAGCCTCGTCGAGCGCAACCCGCCGTTCGACAAGGGTCTGCTGGCCGAGAAGATGGTCGAGCTGTGCAAGCCGTCCATCGACAGCCTCAGCGGCGGCGACTACGCCATGGATATCTGCAACTGCGACCGCTCCATCGGTGCTCGGGTGTCTGGCGAAATCGCCAAGCAACACGGCAACCAGGGCATGAGCAAGGCGCCGATTACCTTCCGCTTCACTGGTACGGCCGGGCAGAGTTTCGGCGTGTGGAACGCCGGTGGCCTGAACATGTATCTGGAAGGCGATGCCAACGACTACGTCGGCAAAGGCATGACCGGCGGCAAGCTGGTCATCGTTCCGCCTAAAGGCAGCCCGTTCAAGACCCAGGACAGCGCCATCATCGGCAACACCTGCCTGTACGGGGCAACCGGTGGCAAGCTGTTTGCGGCCGGCACCGCGGGCGAGCGTTTCGCCGTGCGTAACTCCGGTGCGCACACCGTGGTCGAAGGCACGGGCGATCACTGCTGCGAATACATGACGGGCGGTTTTGTTTGCGTATTGGGCAAGACGGGCTACAACTTTGGTTCCGGCATGACCGGTGGTTTCGCCTACGTGCTGGACCAGGACAACACCTTCGTTGACCGGGTCAACCACGAACTGGTGGAAATCCAGCGGATCAGCGGCGAGTCGATGGAGGCTTATCGCACCCATCTGGAGTATGTCCTGGCTGAATACGTCGCGGAAACCGACAGTGAGTGGGGCCGTAACCTCTGGGAAAACCTGGATGACTACCTGCGCCGCTTCTGGATGGTCAAGCCCAAGGCTGCCAGCTTGAAGTCGTTGCTCTCCAGCACCACGGCCAACCCGCAATAAAAGCAGCTGCGAGCGGCGAGCTTCAAGCCGCAAGTTAACAGCAGTGCGCGAGTTGCCTGCGATCATGATTCTTGCAGCTTCAGGCTTGTCGCTTGAAGCTGCCCGTAGAGGTTCCAGAGTATGGCCGAACGCCTGAGTAACGACTTCCAGTTCATCGAAGTCGGCCGTAAAGATCCGAAGAAAAAGCTGCTGCGCCAGCGCAAGAAAGAGTTCGTGGAAATCTACGAACCGTTCAAACCTCAGCAATCGGCCGATCAGGCCCATCGCTGCCTGGGTTGCGGCAACCCGTATTGCGAGTGGAAGTGCCCGGTCCACAACTTCATTCCCAACTGGCTCAAGCTGGTCGCCGAGGGCAACATCCTCGCTGCCGCCGAGCTGTCGCACCAGACCAATACCCTGCCGGAAGTCTGCGGCCGGGTCTGCCCGCAGGATCGTCTGTGCGAGGGTGCCTGCACCCTGAACGACGGCTTCGGCGCCGTGACCATCGGCTCGGTGGAGAAATACATCACCGACACCGCCTTCGCCATGGGCTGGCGGCCGGACATGTCCAAGGTCGTGCCGACCGGCAAGCGCGTTGCCATTATCGGTGCCGGCCCGGCGGGTCTGGGCTGTGCTGACGTGTTGGTGCGTGGCGGCGTGACTCCGGTGGTGTTCGACAAGAACCCGGAAATCGGCGGCTTGCTGACCTTCGGCATTCCCGAGTTCAAGCTGGAAAAAACCGTACTGAGCCATCGCCGCGAAGTGTTCACCGGCATGGGTATCGAGTTCCGGCTCAATACCGAAGTCGGCAAGGATGTCACCATCGATCAACTGCTTGAAGAGTACGATGCGGTGTTCATGGGCATGGGCACCTACACCTACATGAAAGGTGGCTTTGCCGGTGAAGACCTGCCAGGCGTGCACGACGCCCTGGATTTCCTGATCGCCAACGTCAACCGCAACCTGGGCTTTGAAAAGTCGGCGGAAGATTTTGTCGACATGAAAGGCAAGAAAGTCGTGGTCCTCGGTGGCGGCGACACGGCGATGGACTGCAACCGCACGTCGATTCGCCAGGGCGCCAAGTCGGTGACCTGCGCCTACCGCCGTGACGAAGAAAACATGCCGGGCTCGCGCAAGGAAGTGAAGAACGCCAAGGAAGAAGGGGTGAAATTCCTCTACAACCGCCAACCCATCGCCATCGTCGGCGAAGACAAGGTTGAAGGCGTCAAAGTGGTCGAGACTCGTCTCGGCGAGCCGGACGCCCGTGGCCGTCGCAGTCCCGAGCCAATCCCTGGTTCCGAAGAAGTCATCCCGGCCGACGCTGTGGTCATCGCTTTCGGTTTCCGCCCAAGCCCGGCGCCGTGGTTCGAGCAGTTCAGCATCGACACCGACAGCCAGGGCCGCGTCATTGCGCCGGAACAATCGCAGTTCAAGCACCAGACCAGCAACCCGAAGATCTTCGCCGGTGGCGACATGGTTCGCGGTTCCGACCTGGTGGTAACGGCGATCTTCGAAGGCCGCAATGCGGCTGAAGGGATCCTGGATTATCTGGGCGTCTAACGACACCCTGTGGGGCGGGCTCTTGTGGGACCGGCTTAAGCCGGGAAGAGATCGGTGAATCCGATGCATCTGCTGCGTCAGAAATGCCGCCTTCCCGGCTAAAGCCGGTCCCACAGAGTTGGCATCCGCCGTGACAAATTGACTCGATAGATAAAAGGTTCGGCTCTTACCGTGCCTTTTGCGTCGCGCTCTGAGAAAATGCCCACACTTTTTTTCCGGATGCCGACATGACTGCCCTGAAGAACGACCGTTTCCTTCGTGCCCTGCTCAAGCAACCCGTTGACGTCACGCCGGTATGGATGATGCGCCAGGCCGGTCGCTACCTGCCTGAATACCGCGCCAGCCGCGCCAATGCCGGCGACTTCATGAGCTTGTGCAAGAACCCGGAGTTCGCCTGCGAAGTCACCTTGCAGCCTCTGGATCGTTACCCGCTGGACGCCGCCATTCTGTTTTCCGACATCCTCACCGTGCCGGATGCCATGGGCCTGGGCCTGTACTTTGAAACCGGCGAAGGCCCGCGCTTCAAGAAAACCGTCAGCACCCTGGCTGATATCGAAGCCCTGCCGATCCCGGACCCGCAGAAAGACCTGGGTTACGTCATGGATGCCGTCAAAACCATCCGCCGTGAACTCAATGGCCGCGTGCCCCTGATTGGCTTCGCCGGCAGCCCATGGACCCTGGCGACCTATATGGTCGAAGGCGGCTCGTCGAAAGACTTCCGCAAGTCCAAGGCCATGCTCTACGACAACCCGCAAGCCATGCACCTGTTGCTGGACAAGCTGGCGCAGTCGGTTACCTCGTACCTCAACGGCCAGATCCTCGCTGGCGCGCAGGCAGTGCAGATTTTCGATAGCTGGGGCGGCAGCCTGTCGTCAGCGGCCTATCAGGAGTTCTCGCTGGCTTACATGCGCAAGATCGTCAGCGGCCTGATCCGCGAACACGACGGCCGTAAAGTGCCGGTTATCCTGTTCACCAAGGGCGGCGGCCTGTGGCTGGAAAGCATTGCCGAAGCCGGTGCCGATGCCCTGGGCCTGGACTGGACCTGCGATATCGGCCAGGCCCGCCAGCGTGTCGGTGGCCAAGTGGCGCTGCAAGGCAACATGGACCCGACCGTGCTCTACGCCAACCCGGCCGCCATCCGCAAGGAAGTCGCGCGCATCCTCGCCAGTTACGGCAGTGGCACCGGTCATGTCTTCAACCTTGGCCACGGCATCACCCCGGAAGTCGATCCGGCCAATGCCGGTGTCTTCATCGAAGCGGTGCATGAGTTGTCGGCGCAATATCACCAGTAAAGGTGATATTTCCTGGGGCCAGCTTTTGTAGGGCCGGCTAAAGCCGGTCCCACCGTTAAATCGGTCCATGCGTCGCCAACGGCGGCAGCTTCGCCAAGCGGACTGCCACCGCCAGCGCAACCAGCAACAACACGCCAATAAACACGCCGATGCCATTCCAGCCGGCGTAGTGCCAGAACATCCCGCCACCCGTGCCCGCGACGCTCGAACCCACGTAGTAGCTGAACAGATACAGCGACGACGCCTGGCCCTTGGCCTTGACCGCGCGGCGGCCGATCCAGCTGCTGGCGACCGAGTGCGCGCCGAAGAAGCCGAAGGTGAAAATCAGCACGCCAATGACGACGACCGGCAAGGGCATGAACAGCGTCAGGGCGACGCCGATCAGCATCATCACGATCACCGCCCACAGTACTTTGCGGCGGCCCAACTGGTCAGCCAGCGCGCCGACTTTCGCCGAGCTGTAGATGCCCGACAGGTAGACGATCGAGAACAGCCCGACCACGGCCTGGCTCAGGTTGTAGGGATCCGCGAGCAGGCGATAGCCGATGTAGTTGAACATCGTGACGAAGGCTCCCATCAGCAGGAAGCCTTCGAGGAACAGCAAAGGCAGCGCCGCATCGCGAAATTGCGCGACAAAGCCATCCAGCAGGCTACGCGGATGCAAGGGGCGGGCGCGAAAGTTGCGCGACTCGGGCAGGATCCGCCAGAACACTCCGGCGGCCACCAAGGCAATCAGGCCCATGACCGACAGGGCCACGTGCCAACTGACGTAATCGGTCAACACCCCGGTAATCATCCGGCCGCACATGCCGCCGATGGCATTGCCGCCGATGTACAAGCCCATGGCCAGGCCGATGTGCTGCGGGTGGATCTCTTCGCTCAGGTAAGTCATCGCTACGGCGGCCAGGCCGCTGAGGGAGAGACCGATCAGTGCGCGGGTAACCAATACGCCTTCCCAGGTCGGCATAAAGGCGCTGGCAAGGGTGAACAGCGCGGCGGAAAACAGCGCACACACCATCACCGGCTTGCGCCCCAGGCGGTCGGAAACCGGTCCGGTGATCAGCAGACCCAAGGCCATCATGGCCGTGGACACGGACAGGATCAGGCTGCTTTGCGTGGCCGTGATCGAGAAGTCCCGGGACAGCACCGGCATCATCGGTTGCACGCAGTACAGCAGGGCGAAGGTGGCGAAACCGCCAGAGAACAGCGCCAACACGGTGCGGATAAACGCTGGCGTGTCTTTTTCGATATAGGTATCAGCCAAGGGAATCGCCGCTGCGATCTCGACGGTTTCTTCGGCAGACAGGGCTGGCGCTACAGCAGTTCTCACGGGGGGACCTCTGGTGTGGTCGGGACGGCAATGGGCAAAGAATATAGGTGGCTAATGATTCCTTCCAATATATTATTCGACCTGTTTGATAGGTTTAACGACTTAATGGAAGGCCCATGGAATTACGTCATCTGCGCTACTTCATCGCCGTTGCCGAGGAACTGCATTTCGGCAGGGCTGCCTTGGCACTGGGCATCTCCCAGCCGCCATTGAGCCAACAGATCCAGGCCCTGGAGCAGGAAATCGGCGCGCGTCTGTTCGAGCGCACCAATCGTCGGGTCGAGCTGAGTGAGGCGGGACGTCTGTTTCTGGTCGAAGCACGGCTGGCACTGGCGCAAGTGAACAAGGCCGCGGACGTCGCCCGACGGGCGCAACTGGGCGAGCTGGGTGAGCTGAAGATCGGCTTCACCGCCTCGGCGCCGTTCACTTCGCGTATTCCCCAGGCGATTTTTGCCTTCCGCCAGCGCTTCCCGGAAGTGCATTTGGCGTTGCAGGAAATGAGCAGCCGCGAGGTCGCCGAGCAGCTGGAAAATGAGTCAATGCAGGTCGGCATCATGCGACCGTTGCCGTTGCCCGATACCTTGGTGGCGGTCGAGTTGTTTCGTGAGCCATTGGTGGCCATCTTGCGCACCGATCACCCCTTGGCCACAGGCAGCGAACAGGGGCTGTCGCTGTCGGCACTGGCTGCGGAGCCTTTCGTGTTCTTCCCGCGCTCTTACGGTAGCGGGCTGTATGCCCAGTTGCTGGACCTGGCCCGACAGGCGGGTTTCAGTCCGATGTTCGCCCAGGAGGCGGTCGAGGCCATGACCTTGATCGGCCTGGTCGCCGCTGGCCTGGGCGTGACGGTATTGCCCGCCTCCTACCAGCGTATGCGCATCGACGGGGTGGTTTACCGCACCCTGCTGGATCCCGACGCCACCAGCGCGGTCTGGCTGGTACAGCGCAAGGATCAGCAGTCGCCGAGGGCCAAGGCGTTTGTGGAATTGGTCACTCGTCAGGCCGGATGAGTGCGTGAAACGCTCGCCCTTGTCATCGGCATTGCTTAGACTCGGTGTCTTTTAGCCATTCAAGTAACAGGGAGGTCGTTCCATGCGTCGCGTGGTGTTCAATCAGAAGGGCGGTGTTGGCAAGTCCAGCATTGCCTGCAACCTGGCGGCGGTCAGCGCTCACGAAGGGTATCGGACGCTGTTGATTGATCTCGATGCCCAGGCCAATTCCACCCAGTACCTGACCGGCCTGACGGGGGACGAGATCCCCATGGGCATTGCCGATTTCTTCAAGCAGACGCTGTCCACCGGGTTTGGCAAAAAAAATCATGTGGATATTTACGAAACCCCCTACGACAACCTCCACGTCGTGACGGCGACCGCCGAGCTGGCCGACCTGCAACCCAAGCTTGAGGCCAAGCACAAGATCAACAAGCTGCGTAAGTTGCTCGACGAACTGGACGGCGACTACGAGCGGATCTACCTGGATACGCCGCCGGCCCTGAACTTCTATGCGGTTTCCGCGTTGATCGCGGCTGATCGCGTGCTAATTCCCTTCGACTGCGACAGTTTCTCGCGTCAGGCCCTGTATGGCCTGATCAAGGAAATCGATGACTTGAAGGAAGATCACAACGAGGGTCTGGAAGTCGAAGGCATCATCGTCAACCAGTTCCAGCCCAGGGCCAGCCTGCCGCAGCAGATGCTCGACGAGTTGATTGCCGAAGGGTTGCCGGTCCTGCCGGTGTACCTCAATGCTTCGGTGAAAATGCGTGAATCCCATGAGGCCAACACGCCGCTGATCCACCTCGACCCGCGCCACAAGCTGACGCAGCAATTCGTGGAGTTGCATCACTGGCTGGAAAACAACGCGCAACGTTGACCGAAGTATGGCGTTTTTCTGTGGGAGATCCCGCCGCTCCCAGACGCCGCGCTGTCGCGCAGCAAACAGAAATGCGGGAGTGGCCGGGTTGGAGTTCTGCTTCAGCCGCGAAGGCGGTATTACAGGCGATAGAGATGTATCAAATGTACCGGCCTCTTCGCGGCTAAACCTGCACACAAATCGCCCTTTGGCAAGAACACCTACAGGCTCAGACGTTTCGACAGAACGGCGAAAGCGTCATGGGATTGAACGTGCCTTCGCGGATTGCCCGATGAATGCTGTCAGCGGCTGCCTTGGCTTGTTCGGCCATGTCCGGTGGAATATCGATGGTGGCTTCCATGTCGGCGCCAAGGGCTTGCTGGGTGGCGATCACGGTATGACTGCCCGGTTGGCAGGCGCACTGCACGACATTGCCGTGGGTCGACACCGCGACGAATTCATCGACAAAGGTGGGGTTGCCCTGGGCGATATAGCCGACACTCTGGCAAACCCCGCACCACACGGGGTCGCCCATGCGCGCGACCCGTTGCAGATCGACCAGATGGCTGGCCGAGGCACTCATGACAAAACCGCCGGTACTGGTTGGATCGCCTTCCCTGACTACATAAGACATAACGATTGATTACCCATGGTGTGAGTCGGAAATCGCGATGCTAGGTGCAAACCGGGGCGGCGGGGGCCTCGAACAACGGTTTAGGACAAGTCCTACAGAAAATTCAGCGTGATCAATGAATGCCGTGGCTGCCCAGCCACGCAATCAACTGCTGCAGGGGAAAGGCGCCGCTTTGTCGGGCCACTTCCTTGCCGTTCTTGAACAGGATCAGGCTGGGAATCGAACGAATGCCCAACTGCGCGGATAGCTGTTGATTGGCCTCGCTGTCCAGCTTGGCCAGGCGGCAACGCCCGGATAACTGCCGTGCGGCCTGCTCGAAGGTTGGCGCAAACGACTTGCACGGCCCGCACCAGTCGGCCCAGACATCCACCAACAGCGGCAGGTCGCCCTTGATCTGGCTGGCGTAATCGCCATGGGTCAGGTTGAACGGCGTATTCAGCAACACCGGCTGTTTGCAGCGTCCGCACTTGGGCTGGTCGGCCAGACGCTCATTGGGGATGCGATTCAGGCCGTTGCAGTGTGGGCAGGGGATGATCAGTGGTTCGGACATGGGCGGCTCCCGTGACGAAAATGGGCAATGCCCTCTATCTGGAGCCGCGAGGGCGGGATATCAACCGTGGAGTGAATGCAGCGACGCTTCCAGCAGGCCTTGGCCCATCTCCAGTTGGCGGTTGATGGTCGAGACCAGCAAGCGCATCTGGCTCAGATCGGCATCGACGGTTTCGGCGCACAACGCCCTGGAGTTGCCGAGTAACTGGGCCAGTTGCTCCAGCGCTTCGCGCACGGGGATGCCCGATTGCACGGCGAAACAGCTGCCAAACGGCGTATGGAGAGTGGTGGGTGGTTGATTCATGGACCTGTCCTTAAGTCGAGTGCCACCCTTGTTGCAAGGGTGGCAGCTATACGCAGGTTGACGGACCGGGGAACAAAGACAACAAACAAACCGGCGCACCTTGAGAGTGCCCCACGTATAGCCGCCATATCGGGCCATGAATTGTTGTCTTTAATAATCAGCAGGCCGTCAAACCTGATCACGGGGCATCCGTGACGGCGGCGAGAATAAGCGCGAGCGCGGGCAGGAACAATACATCAGGCAAATAACAGAATATTCCTACGTCTCTTTGTGTTTAATTCCTACGCCGTAACTTCGCTCGCGGATTATCCGTTCGGGGAGTTGTTTACATTTTCTTTATTGCGATAGCCTTTTTGCAGTCTTTCAATAAAAGGTGGTCGAGATGAAACTATGTAATAAGTTGAAGTGGCTCACAGTTGTCGGGGCTATTGCTGCTTCCGGTATGGCCTTGGCGGGACCGGAAGTAAGGGTTACGTTCAAGAATAATGGTAGCGAAGAGGCTAGCTATAGTGCAGTTGGCAGTAACGGCACGATGACCTATACCAATGCGCAGCCCAAACCGACTACCAGCGTGGCGCCCGGAAGCCAGGATCTCTATGGCGTGCGTAGTAGTGTGTCGCCAGATATGGGCTATGCGGTGGTTGATTATCGGATGGGTAGCAAAACCTGTCGTTTTTCCACAACCTATACTCGGAACTTCGCCCACGGCGTCCGCACACCTAAATGGAATAAGAGTGCAGTAGCCGGAGGCGGTGCGCGGTGTGATGTAAGGATCACATCCGTCGACTATTCCAGTCATAACTGGTCTGTCGAATTCACCATGCGCTAGTGTCCTGTCTCAGAAATAAGCTGTTCACTTTTGACGGCGTCTGTTGTCGCCAGGCTGCGTTGCCACTCCTCGCCATAGCCCTGCTATGACTCGTCGCGGCGCCTTGCCTGGCAACAACAGCCACTCGTCAAAAGGAGAACGTACTTCTGAGACAGGGCACTAGCGTTATTGCCTGAGCATTTCAAGTAAATGCTCAGGCCTTTTCTCAAGGAAGGTCGATATGATTAACAGTATTCAAGCTGCTGGAATAACCACGCCTGTTGCAATCAAGATATCGAGTGCCGCAAGCGTAATTACTGAAGAGCCAGCATGCGCCAAGTCTACTGATACCTTGCCTGCCTCACCCAAACTATCCAGCCTTTCCCGTCAGTTGAGTGAAAGTGCCGAACGGGCACGAGTTCGCGACAACACATTAAGCCGTCAGCAATTGGGGGATCTGGGCCGTGAGATCGAACTTAAATTGATGAATGGCTGCGTTCCCGAAATACAAGCCAGGCGCGCCCTTGAGTTGCCTGATACGGATGATCCGGAGCGACTGGAGCGCGCCCTCCAGGCGGCCCGTTTTGTCGCCAATAACTATGAGGCCGACTCACGTGTTACCAACCCGTTCGCCGGGCTGTCCCGTGAGCAGTTGACCTTGATCGTTTATGACAGCAGTGGCGCCTATACCGTCAATGAGCGGGACGCGGCCTGGAAAAGCGTCAAGCAGATCGAGATTCCATGGCGCAAAAAAGTGGTAACCGAAGGTGAGCTTGAGAGAAACCAGACCGGTGGCGCCCCCAATTTCTTGAGAGAGTGCCTTGCCCACTACCGAGCCTTGCCGAAGATTGAGCAGGCAATGCACCCCGCTGACTACGAGGCCACTACTTTGCGCTGGATCGAAGAAGACCTAGAGGCGCAGCGAACCGGTAAGAAAGACCTATCCATGCTCACCCTGGTCGAACTCCTCGCCCGCATGAACAGCAAACTCCCTGGTCAAGCAGTAGCAGGTGGTGAAAGCCCCTCTTCCACCGCCAAGGCCAGCGAGGCCAAGGCGCCAGACGAGATCACGACGAACAACTGATCTCCAGATGCTTGCCCCAATCCGGCGGCCGCTGTGCGTAGGCTTGCATCCCGGCCTGTTCGGTAAAGGGGTTGCACAGTACGCGGTGCAGGCGGCGGACTTCTTCGTAGTCGTCGGCTTCGGCGGCTTCGATGGCATTTTGCGCCAGGTAGTTGCGCAGGATGTACAGCGGGTTAACGGCGTTCATGCGCGTCTGGCGCTCGGCTTCGTCGTGGTTGTCTTGCGCGCTGCGGGTCTGGTAGTCGTCGGCCCAAACGTCGAAGCCGCGCAGGTCGACGAAGTCGTCGCGTAGCTGGCGCACGGCGTCGGCGGCGGGTTGCTCGCCCAGGCGGCGGAAGAACAGGGTGTAGTCGACGCCGCTGTTTTGCATCAGTTTCAGCAGGCGGCTGATCAGCGCTTCATCGCCGTCCCCGACGCTGGTCAGGCCGAGGCGACGGCGCATCAGGTCCAGGTAGTGGGCCTGATACAGCGGCAGGAACAGGCCGATGGCTTCGCGAAGGGCGTCCACTTCAATGAACGGCGTCAGAGCCTGGGCCAGGGCGCTGAGGTTCCATTGGCCGATGGGCACCTGATTGCTGTACGAATAACGCCCTTCATGGTCGGAGTGGTTGCAGATGAAGTTCTGCTCGAAATCATCGAGGAAGGCGAACGGGCCGAAGTCGAAGGTGATGCCCAGAATCGACATGTTGTCGGTGTTCATCACGCCATGGCAGAAGCCATAGGCCTGCCATTTGGCTATCAGTTCGGCGTTGCGCTCGACGATTTCCCTGAACATCGCCAGATACGGCTCGGGCTGCTCGCGACAGTGCGGGTAATGCAGCTCCAGCACGTGATCGACCAAGGTTTTCAACTGGTCATGCTGCTGGGTGTAGTAGAAATATTCAAAGCTGCCGAAGCGCACATGGCTCGGCGCCAGACGCAGCAGCATGGCCGCGCGCTCCTGT
>Ga0302262_10000427_pt1 | contig 17421 bp, 17 predicted proteins | sample II_Fen_E3_4_FD_194557 | JGI IMG/M metagenome (GOLD analysis project Ga0302262, IMG submission 194557) | Peat permafrost microbial communities from Stordalen Mire near Abisko, Sweden - II_Fen_E3_4 | ecosystem: Environmental > Terrestrial > Soil > Wetlands > Permafrost | place: Sweden: Abisko...
AAGGCCGCCCACTGCGCTTGTTCCAGCGCCAGACTCAGGGCCAGGCGCACCTGGCTCAGACTCAGCCCGGCCAGCAACGGACGAACACTTTTATCGGCGCCGAAGTCGACCCGGAAGTACTGGGACAGGCCATTCCACCAATCGGCCCAATAGCTGTCCTGTTCTTTGCCGGTGGTCAGGCCGAACAGCGATTCGCCCTTGTCGGCAAACTCGGGGGCCAGTTCGCTGAGCTGGGCCACTTGATCGCGCAAGGCCGCCAATTGCAGGAACAGCCCGGTACGATCCGGTTGATCGATGCTGCGCAGCGCGGCGAGGCTCTTGGCCAGTTGCTCGCGGGCCGCAAAAGCACCCGGATCATCCTGCTCGCGGAGAATTTCGTCGGCACCCTGGACCAGAGCCTGGGCGCTACTGATGTCCTGCAAGGCCGACAGGCGCAGGCTGGCCAGGCGCAGCAAGTGTTCGGCCTCAGCCAGGCGCCAATCCTTGCGGCTGGCGCCAAGGACCGTTTCCAGCCGCTGGCTCAGGCGCTGCTGATCACCCTGCAGCTGAGTGACCAGCCGACGGCGATCTTCCAGCTCATCGGCACCGGGCAATTGCGCCAGCCGTGCAGACAACTGCTGCTCGCTTTGCGAGAGGGCCTGGGTCTGGGCGACGATGTCTTCCATCTGGTTATGCTGCTGTTGATGGCCGGACTGCAGGGTGCGTAATTGCAAGACCCCCCAACCGGCGACCGCTACACCGGCCGCGCCAAATAGCAGCGCGAGGATCGCCAAACCATTGCCGCGCCCGCTCGTACGCTGCGGGCGGGGTGCATCGGCCTCGGATGCGGGAGCTGTCGGCACCGGCTCTGCATCATTCTTGGGCAATATTGTTTCGCTCACGTATCCATCCTTTGCATGGGGGCGTATGTGCTTGATCAATACGCCTGAACGGCGGGTGCGGGATGTGCCCGCAACGCCGCCAGCAAAGCCGTGGCGTTCGCGCCACGGCAATCCACAACTGTTCGAGCCCCGGCGCTGTGCGCCAGTTCGGCAACCCGGGGACTCGGTACGAACAAAGGCAACCTGGCCAGCTCGGCCCAAGCATCACCTGCCAATTGCCGCAGATGTGCAAAACCCTGTCCACTGCTGACCACCAGCCCGTTCAGGCGTTCCTCCGATACCCGTTGCGGTAGCGCCAAAGGCGGGTAATCCGGCAGAAAGCGGCGGTACAGCGGCAAATAATCGACACTAACACCTCGTTGGCGCAAGCGCTCGGCCAACATTTCCCTGCCGTCTTCTCCACGCAGGATCAACACGCGTGCGCCGGGAATGTTCAGTGCATCCTGAAATGGCGGCAAGTCGAGGAGGGCTTCGCTGTCGTCGCCCAACGCTGGCCAGTTAACATCCAGGCCGTAATCGCGAAGCAACTGCCCCGTGCCCGCGCCGACACTGAACCACGGCTGGACAGGCGGCTGCGGCCACCACTCGTCGAGCAGGTCAATGCCCGCGCGGGCGGCCGGTTTGCTGACGACGATGACGGCGCAGTAGCGATGCAGCTCAAGAATCAGGCCAAGCTGAGCGTCAGTGATGGGTAATGGCGCGGTTTCCAGCAATGGCAGGCTGCTGCTGAAGATCCCGGCGTCAGCCAACGCCTGGGCCAGTGCCGCCGATTCTTCGGCGGGACGGGTCAACAGCAGACGCCACGCTGTCACTCCTGGCCCGCCTCACCGTAGACGGCTTGCAGAATCTGTTGCGCGCCTTGAGCCAGCAGGGCCTCGGCGACCTGTACACCGAGGGCTTCCGGTTCGGCTTGCGAGCCATGGGCGTCGGCGGTCAACAGCAGGCTGCCTGCCGGGTCACCGACCAGGCCGCGCAACCAGATCTGATCGCCTTCCAGCACGGCGTAGCAGGCAATCGGCACCTGGCAGCCACCATTGAGGTGTTTGTTCATCGCTCGCTCGGCGCTCACCCGCACGGCGGTATCGCGGTGATGCAGGGGCGCGAGCAGGGCGTGGATATCGGCATCGCTGCTGCGGCACTCGATGCCGACAGCTCCCTGGCCACCGGCGGGCAGGCTGTCTTCGATGCTGATGGCCGAGGTGATGCGGTCTTCGAAGCCCAGGCGGATGAGACCGGCAGAGGCGAGAATGATGGCGTCGTATTCACCGGCATCAAGCTTGGCCAGACGGGTGTTGACGTTGCCGCGCAGAAAATGGATTTTCAGGTCGGGCCGCCGCGCCAACAGTTGCGCCTGACGGCGCAGGCTGGAGGTACCGACAATGCTGCCCGCCGGCAATTGCGCAAGGCTGGCATAAGTGTTGGAAACGAAGGCGTCACGCGGGTCTTCACGCTCGCAGATACAGAACAACCCCAGGCCTTCGGGAAAGTCCATCGGCACATCCTTCATCGAATGCACGGCAATGTCCGCCTGGTTTTCCAGCAGCGCCGTTTCCAGCTCCTTGACGAACAAACCTTTGCCGCCGATTTTCGACAACGGCGAGTCGAGCAGTTTGTCGCCGCGGCTGACCATCGGCACCAGGCTCACGGTCAGGCCGGGATGCGCCTGCTCAAGACGGGCCTTGACGTATTCGGCCTGCCAGAGGGCCAAAGCACTTTTGCGTGTAGCAATGCGGATTTCGCGAGGGGACATGGATCAATCCGTACCTGAATAAATGCGGCGGATGATAACAGCTCAGCCCTCACCACTTGAGTGCTGTCGTTAAACATCCGCCGCCTACTGATCGCGGTCAATATTTCAGCGACCCCATGGCGTGTTCAGTGCCGGGACTACAGCTGCTGCATCATCTTGCGCACACCCGCGACATGTCGCCGGCTGACGATCAAGGCATCGCCATTCAGCCCCCTGAGAAACAACTGGAAATGCCCCAAGGGCGTGCGCTGCATACGCTCGATGCGCTCTCGGGACACCAAGGCATTGCGATGGATACGTACGAATCGATTGCCGAATTCGTCCTCCAGCGCCTTGAGTGGCTCATCGAGCAAGACCTCGCCGCCTTCATGACGCAGGGTCACGTATTTGTGGTCGGCGATAAAAAAGATCACGTCGTCCAACGGGATCAGCTCGATGCCTTTGCGGGTTCGCGCACTGATATGGCTGCGCGGACCACTGCCGCTCACGGCTGCCGGACGGGTCAACGCCGCCAGTTGCACGCGATTGGGCCGCTCGGCCTTTTTCAAGGCTTCCTGCAAGTCTTCGGGACGTACAGGCTTGACCAGATAACCGACTGCGCTGACCTGGAAGGCTTCCAGGGCAAACTCGTCGTGGGCGGTACAAAAGACCACAGCGGGCGGCGTATCGCGCTCGCATAATTTCGCCGCGACCTGCAGGCCATCAAGGCCTGGCATGCGGATATCGAGTAAAACCACATCCGGCTTAAGGTTGTCGATCAGTGCCAAGGCTTCTTCGCCATTGGTGGCACTGGGTTCAAGGACCCGATAACCCTCGATCTTGCCGACCATACGTTCAAGTCGTTCGCGGGCTAGGGGTTCGTCATCAACGATCAGGACATTCATATTGCTCTGGCTTCCTGCGTGAGTCTCGCACAAGGATAGCGTAGACAGGTGAAGTGACGACCGTCACGGCGCTCCACGCTCAGACTCGCGTGAGGGCCAAAAAGTGCCGTAATGCGGGCACCAATATTTACCAGGGCCTGTTGAGTACCGTTGGAAGTCTGCCGCGTGGCAACTTCTTCATAGGGATTGCTTACACACAATATGAACTCCCCCCGTTCATAGTTTGCCTGGACTCTGACCACGCCACCTTCGACGCGCGGCGCGATGCCATAAATCAAAGCGTTTTCCAGCAATGGCTGCAAGGTCAGTTGTGGAATCGGCAAGTCATCCGGAATTGCACTCACCGCCCAGTCCAACTGTAGACGCTCGCCAAGACGATATTGCTCAATCGATAAATATCGTTTTGCCAATTCCAGCTCATCGCGCCACATCACCAGATTACCCGGCCGGGCCAGGCTGGCGCGAAAAAGGTCCGACAGGTCAAGGACTGCCTGTTCGGCCTTGACCGGATCACTCGCCACCAGGCTGGCAATGCTGTTGAGCGTATTGAACAGAAAGTGCGGCTGGATCCGTGCCTGCAACGACTCAAGCCGGGCGCGCAGCTCGGCCTGCTGCTGCTTGCGCCACTGACTTTGCAGATAGAAATAGCGTAGCAAAAGTGCGGACATGATCAGGGCGATCAAGGCATAACGGATATAACGTTCGACGATACCGCCCGCAGTCGCCGGCCCCATCAGCTCGCAAAAATCCGTGACGGCCGTACACAGCAACGTCACGCCGACCACCAACAGGCAACACAGCCCCCCGGCGATGCCGGTGGGCAAGCGCGCCAGCCAGGGCCGCAAGCCGCATAACAGCGCTGCCGACAGCAGCACGATCCATTGAATGAACAGCGACATCAGCGCCAGGCGCACCCAGTCGAAATTCGGGTGCATGGGTTCGACCAACACCAGGACCATGACCAGCAGCTCGGCCAAAACGACGAGCACCAGCAGTGCCTGGGGCAGGCAGAGTTCAGGAATGAAAAATTCTTTGCCGGGGCCAGGGTCGGCTTTCAGCCAGTTGTTCTGCATGGGCCCAGTCTCGGCGCTGGCGACTGCCCCGGCAAGCGGTCCGGGGATAAATAACCGACAACCCTGTTATTATCCGCAACGCCCCGGATCAACCACGGGCACGTCAATTTCCAGCAGATCATCGAGCGAATCCATGAGCACCGACAAGACCAACCAGTCCTGGGGCGGCCGCTTCAGTGAGCCCGTCGACGCCTTCGTCGCGCGCTTCACGGCCTCCGTTACTTTCGACCAACGCCTTTATCGCCACGACATCATGGGCTCCATCGCCCATGCGACCATGCTCGCCAGTGTCGGCGTGCTGACCGATGCCGAGCGCGATTCGATCATCGATGGCCTGAAGACCATCCAGGGCGAAATCGAGGCAGGCACTTTTGAATGGCGCGTCGACCTGGAAGACGTGCATATGAACATCGAAGCGCGCCTGACCGATCGCATCGGCATCACCGGCAAGAAACTGCACACCGGGCGCAGCCGTAACGATCAGGTAGCCACCGATATCCGCCTGTGGCTGCGTGACGAAATCGACCTGATCCTGGCTGAGATCACGCGCCTGCAACAAGGCCTGCTGGGCCTGGCCGAACGCGAAGCGGACACCATCATGCCCGGCTTCACCCACCTGCAAACCGCCCAGCCGGTGACTTTCGGGCACCATATGCTGGCCTGGTTCGAGATGCTCAGCCGTGACTACGAGCGTCTGGTTGACACCCGCAAACGCCTGAATCGCATGCCACTGGGCAGCGCGGCATTGGCAGGAACGACTTACCCGATCGACCGCGAACTGACCTGCAAGCTGCTGGGTTTCGACGCCGTGGGCGGCAACTCGCTGGATGGCGTTTCAGATCGCGACTTCGCCATTGAGTTCTGCTCGGCGGCCAGCGTGGCAATGATGCACTTGTCACGCTTCTCCGAAGAGCTGGTGCTGTGGACAAGCGCGCAATTCCGCTTCATCGATCTGCCTGACCGCTTCTGCACCGGCAGCTCGATCATGCCGCAAAAGAAAAACCCCGACGTTCCCGAATTGGTCCGCGGCAAGAGCGGTCGCGTGTTCGGCGCCCTGATGGGCCTGCTGACCCTGATGAAGGGCCAGCCACTGGCCTACAACAAGGACAACCAGGAAGACAAAGAGCCGTTGTTCGACGCCGCCGACACCCTACGCGATTCGCTGCGTGCCTTTGCCGATATGGTCCCAGCCATCGTGCCCAAACACGAAATCATGCGCGAAGCGGCCTTGCGCGGTTTCTCCACCGCAACGGACCTGGCGGATTATCTGGTCCGACGCGGCCTGCCTTTCCGCGATTGCCATGAAATCGTTGGCCATGCCGTGAAATACGGCGTCGACACCGGCAAGGACCTGGCGGAAATGAGCCTGGAAGAACTGCGCACGTTCAGCGACCAGATCGAACAGGACGTGTTCGCCGTGCTGACCCTGGAAGGCTCGGTCAACGCCCGTAACCATATCGGCGGAACCGCGCCAGCCCAGGTCCGCGCTGCGGTAGTTCGCGGCCAGGCATTGCTGGCTGCTCGCTAACGCCTGGACTGGAACAATAAATACCTTGTGGGAGCAACTTCAGCCGCGAAAGCGAATAAGTTCGCTCCCACATCCATCATCCCGCAGCCCTCGCTACGGCCTGCACCCGCGCCAGAAACACTGGCATATCCGCCTCGCGATCTGCCGCTACTCGCTGCACATTCGGCATATCGGCCAGTCGCTGTTGGAGATCCTTCGCCCCCGGCACCTCAGCCAGCAAATCCAGCCCGAACAGCTGCTCAGCGACTTTCTGTGCCAGATCGACGCTATAGAGAAAGTAGATATCCGCCAGAGTGAACTGTTCGCCCGCCACGTAGGGTGCGAACTGTCCTCGCTGTGCCAACGCGACAAAGCCCTTGATCAGGTCCCGTCGGGCCTTGGCCTTGATCGCTTCCGGTGTCGGCCGTCCGCCGAACAGCACTTCGACGTAACAAAGCCGTGCGGGCAGTTCTATATACAGCTCGATTTCCTTGGCCAGCGTCCAGACCTGAGCACGGACAAACGGATTGTCCGGCAAGAGCGCCGGGCCGGGCTGTGTCTCTTCGAGGTAACCGAGAATGACGTCGGTCTCACTGATAAAGCCTTGCCCGGTTCCCAGCACCGGCACTTTGCCGCGAGCGCTGACGGCCAGGACTTCCGGGCTTTGGCAGCCCACCAGCGGGATCGTTTCGAAAGGCAGCCCCTTCTCCAACAGGGCGAGCTTGACCATATTGAAATAATTGCTTGCAGCGAATCCGTACAACTTCAACATCAAGGGCCTCCGTGGCCATTTACCGAACTATTTACGTAACTCATTGTTGCAATTAGATTTTATAGCGTTTTAAAGCCAATAGTTGCGGCAGAGCAAAGTCCGCGAAAATCAGGAAGATCCTTACAAACGCCACACCCCGACAGATGTAGTCCAAGGGGAATCCACCTTCAGCCAAATACCGTTAAACTGCCGACCTTTTCTGAGGAACGCCGTCATGACCGACCCAATCGACAACGATGAAGAAGAATTCGCCGAAGCCACTTTGATCCAGGCCATCGAAAATCAGCTCGAAAGCGGCAACCCGCCCGCAGCCCAGGCCACCTATAACAAGCTGACTCTGGTGGGCTATGGCCGTGACGACATCCTCGAAATGATGGCCCACGTGCTGGCCGTGGAAATCGATGCGCTGCTTGAAGCAGACCGCGCCTTCGATAGCGAATGGTATGAACAGGCCCTGCGCGCCTTGCCTGAGCTGCCGCCGCAAGCCCAATAAGATATCGGCTGCAAAAAAACCAGACGCTGACTACACTGCTAAAGCCCCGCTGCCAGATCTTCTCCGGGGCCGTCACGCCAAGCCAGCTTCAACGGTCATCCAGAACCGACGAGCACCGACCGCGTGCTCTCCCGCCCTGGTTCCAGGACAGACCGCCCGCTCGCGAGGCGTATTACTAGAAAAGTCTGGAGTACCTATGTCGTATACCCCCGAGTTGGTTGCCGAACTGGAAATTCTTGCACTGTTCAACCTGGGCAATACCCTTGAGGGGCTCAAAGTCCATCACGTGGCTGCCCCTTCTGCCATCGCCGCCGCACAACGACTTTTCGACAAAGGGCTGACGACCCAGGTCGATGGCGGTTATCTGACGAGCCTGGGACTCGAAGCCGCCGAACACGCCCAATCCCTGCTGACCATCCTCAACGTTAAAAAAGAAGCCGCCTGACCCCGCCCTGGAGGACACTGGGCTCGCACTGCAAAAAGTCGTCGCGAGCCCTTCATCTTTCCGAAAACCGGCCGATAAAATTTTGGCGCCAGAATAAAAACCACCTGAAAGCACGTGCCTGGCTTTCGGCTGCCTGATCCTGGAATGCCACCTTTCGAGCTTCGCCAGCCGGTTTAAAGTTGCGATGACACGTACTTCCGAGATTCGCCCCGATCTGGATGAGGGCATCGACCGCAAGGTTCTCAGCCAGCTGCGTAACCGCTTCCTGACTCTCAACGATGGGCGGCTTGCCCGCGCCATGGAAGGTCTGTCGACCCGCCAGCAAAGCGTCCTGACCCTTCTGCCGTTGTTCTTCCATGTCAATCATCCGCTGTTGCCCGGCTACGTTTCCGGCAGCACGCCAGCAGGCCTGTCGAGCTACGAGCCCAGCGCTCTGGTGCTGTCTGAAGCACAGCGGCTGACGCGCTCCTTCTCTTATAAGCTGCGACGCGGCACCCAGCCTGATCCGATTCATGGCCTGTTTCTGATGGGTAGCCTCGGCAGCCTGGCCCAGGCCGAGCAAAGCGACATGGATGTCTGGGTCTGCCATGAACCGGGCCTGGCGCCCGAAGGCATCGCTGAGCTGCGCAAAAAATGCACAGCTCTGGAAACCTGGGCCGCGACCCAGGGCGCCGAGGTGCATTTCTTCCTGATCGATCCGCAGCGCTTTGCGGTCGGTGACCGGGACGCCCAACTCAGTTCGGAAGACTGCGGCACCACCCAGCATTACTTGTTGCTCGATGAGTTCTATCGCACAGCAATCTGGCTGGCCGGGCGTACGCCGCTGTGGTGGCTGGTGCCGGTGTACGAAGAGGCGCGCTACGCCGAATACACCCACACGCTGCTGTCCAAGCGCTTTATTCGCGCAGATGAAATCCTCGACCTGGGGAATCTGGCCCATATTCCGCCCGGCGAATTCATCGGCGCGGGCCTGTGGCAGCTGTTCAAGGGCATCGAATCGCCCTACAAATCCGTGCTCAAACTGCTGCTGACCGAGGTCTACGCCAGCGAACACCCCAGCGTGCAATGCCTGAGCCTGCACTTCAAACAGGCGGTGTTCGCCAATCAGCTCCATCTCAACGAGTTGGACCCGTACATGATGGTGTACCAGCGTATCGAGGAATACCTCCGCGCCCGAGGCGAGCCCGAGCGGCTGGAGCTGGTGCGGCGCAGCCTGTATCTGAAGGTCAACAAGCGGCTCACCGGCTTGTCGCGTTCGCGCAGCGTCAGCTGGCAGCGCGATCTGCTGGAAAGCCTGACCCGCGAGTGGGGCTGGGATGAGCATCATCTGATGCTGCTCGACAGCCGCAATCAATGGAAAGTGCGTCAGGTCACCCATGAACGGCGCGCGCTGGTCAACGAACTGAACTACAGCTACCGCTTCCTGACCCAGTTCGCCCGCAGCCAGAAGGTCGCCAGCTCAATCAATACCCGCGACCTCAATGTACTGGGCCGGCGCCTGTATGCCGCGTTCGAGCGCAAGGCCGGCAAAGTCGAGTTCATTAACCCCGGCATTGCCCCGGACATGGCCGAAGACACCCTGACGCTGGTGCAATCGCCGAACAAACGTGAACCGGGCAAGTATCAGTGGGGCCTGTACAACGGCAGCCTGGGCGCCCATGAATGGGCGCACTTTGCCCCGATCAAGCGCAGCCGCGAGTTGCTCGAACTGTTGACCTGGTGCCATCGCAACAGCGTGATCGACACCAGTACGCGCCTGGCCCTGCATCCCGGCAGCAGCGACCTGACGGAGCAGGAACTGTTCAATCTGCTCGGTGCCTTGCAACAGACCGTCGAACTGCCGTTGCCCGTGGTCAGCGAGGAACGCCTGCTCAGCCCTAGCGTGCCGGACCAGATTCTGTTGCTGATCAACGTCGGCGTCGATCCGCTCAAGCACCACCGCGAGCTGAATATCCTGATGACCACCGAGCGCACAGACTCGTTGAGTTATGCCGGGGTCCGGGAAAACCTGGTGCTGACGCTGGACCAGATCACCCTCAACAGCTGGAACGAGACCCAGGTCAGCCGCTACGACAGCACTCACGCGTTGCTCGATTGCCTGAAGGAGCTGCTCAACAGCCTGCCTGAAGGACAGCCGCAGCCGACCATTCGCGTGCGCTGTTTCTGCCACAACCGCGCCCCGGCGATAGCCCAGCGCGTCGAAGAGCTGATCAATACCGCTCGATTGCTGCTGGCGCGCCGCCTGAATCATCGCTATCTGATCCAGGTCGAGCAGCATTACCACGTACTGGAAATGGTCCCTGGCCAGGTCAATCACGTAGCGCTGCCCAACTGGCCAGCGCTGATCGACTACTTGGGCAGCGAGTTGCCGGGCTATAGCCCGCTGCACCTGGACCCGCAGGCGCTGGACGATCACGACCTGACGCTGATCCTGCCCCACGGCCAGCCCGAATGCATCCAGGTGTTCTACCGGATCAACGAGCCCGACGCTGACCTTTATGTGCTCGATGAGCACAACGCGCTGTGGCACCAACGCCTGCCCTATCACGACGAACAAAGCCTGCTGCTGCCGTTGCAGCGTTTCCTGCAGGCACTGGTTTATCGACGCGGGGCGATGCTGCCGCTGGAGAATCCGCAAGAGCCGATTGCCCTGGAAACCCTGTACTACAAGGTGCAACCGTCAGGACCGGGACGCGCAAAGCGTATCGAGCCACGGCCACTGCCGACCGCCGCCGACAAGCCGTTCTACGATGTGCAGGCGATTGTCGAGGAAACCTCGCCGGGGCAAATCAGCGTGACCCTGTACTGCAACGATCAGGAAGTGTCCGAGCTGGAATATGGCGATCAGTTATTCGACGTCGCTGCCCAACAGATTCTCGAACAGCGCAACGAGCCGCAGCGCTATCGCTGCTACATCACCGACCTGGATCTTTCCGGGCTGCTCGGCGACTCGCACGGGCAAAGCATCCTGTTCCTGCGCTACAAGGCCGATCTGGAGAAGTCGCTGAACGAGGCGATGGCGCGGGCTTGATGACTGCGGGTGGGGCTTTGGGAGCGGATTCTGTGGGACCGGCTTCAGCCGGGAAGAGGCCGGTACATTCGACAGACCTTCAGCGTCGCAACCAGCGCCTTCCCGGCTAAAGCCGGTCCCACTAACTCGCGCTTATTCAGAGGGTAATGAGGCATCCGCCAGGCGCATTTGCGCTGCAAGCTTGATCTGCCGCCGCCGATCATCATCGGCAGAACGCCATTCGCGGATGTCGTCCACATGGCGAAAGCAACCCAGGCAGACTTTCTGCTCATCGAGCCGGCACAAGCTGATGCAGGGCGACGGCACAGCCGGGCTGACGTTACTGAACAGCGGCTTGGGCGGGCGCGCCGTCGGGGTCGATGCGGTATTCTCGGTCACTCAAAGATCTCGTCGAAATCAAGCTCGATGCCGGCTTGTTCCTGGACGAGGCGTACCAGCATTTCGCTGAGCAGTTCATGGCTGGAGTCGCAGACCCAGCGCTTTTCTTCTTCGTCGTAGTCGAAATGGAAACCGCCGGAACGGGCGGCCAGCCACAACTGGCGCAGGGGTTCCTGGCGACTGAAGATCAGTTGCGTGCCATTTTCGAACTTGACGGTCAGCACGCCAGCCGAGTTTTCCAGATCCAGATCAAGATCACTCTCATCGAAAATATCCTCCAGCGCCTGCTGGGTGGCATCGACCAGATCGTGAAAGCGGGCTTCGGTCAAACTCATTACGGCAACCTCGAAAAGTATCTACTGACGGCACAGCGACGCAAGATACGGTCGCTTCCGCACAAATGCAAAGCCTACCCACCAAGCGTAGGACTGCACGCCAATAATCCGCATATCTGTCATTAATCTTTTATAAGCGCGTCAAAGGCCCGCCGGACGGGCGGTTCGCCGCATAGGCAAGCTGACAGGTGGCCGGTATACTCGGGCGCAATTAACGCTTTCCAAGGATTTCGCATGAAGCGCCTGATCTCTTCCGTTGCCGCGCTCCTCGCGGTCGCTTGTCTTGTTAGCGCCTGTGGCCAGAAAGGCCCTTTGTATATGCCTGATGGCGAGACATCGACTGCCCAGCAAGGCAAATCGCAATCGCACAAGCATTCGACTCTGTAGGGACTGACAATGGACGCCTTCAACTACCGCGACGGTGAGCTGTTCGCGGAGGGAGTGGCATTGTCTGCCATTGCCGAGCGCTTCGGTACGCCGACTTACGTTTACTCCCGTGCGCACATCGAAGCGCAGTACCGGGCTTTTGCCGATGCCCTGAGCGGCATGCCGCATCTGGTGTGCTTTGCCGTCAAGGCGAACTCCAACCTGGGCGTACTCAATGTCCTGGCGCGTCTGGGCGCTGGTTTCGACATTGTTTCGCGTGGCGAACTGGAGCGCGTCCTGGCGGCAGGCGGCCAGGCTGACAAGATCGTTTTCTCCGGCGTCGGCAAGACCCGTGAAGACATGCGCCGGGCGCTGGAAGTCGGCGTGCATTGTTTCAACGTCGAATCCACCGACGAGCTGGAGCGCCTGCAAGTGGTGGCCGCCGAGATGGGCGTCCGCGCGCCGATCTCCCTGCGCGTCAACCCGGACGTCGATGCGGGCACCCATCCGTACATCTCCACCGGCCTCAAGGAAAACAAGTTCGGCATCGCCATTGCGGACGCCGAAGACGTTTACATTCGTGCCGCGCAGCTGCAAAACCTGGAAGTCATCGGCGTCGATTGCCATATCGGCTCGCAGCTGACCACCCTGGAACCGTTCATTGACGCACTGGATCGCCTGCTGGATCTGGTTGATCGCCTCGGTGATTGCGGCATCCACCTGCGCCATATCGATCTGGGCGGCGGCTTGGGCGTTCGTTATCGCGATGAAGAACCACCACTGGCCGAGGCGTACATCAAGGCCGTGCGCGCCCGCCTGGAAGGCCGTGACCTGGGCCTGATGTTCGAGCCCGGACGCTTTATCGTCGCCAACGCTGGCGTGCTGCTGACCCGGATCGAGTACCTCAAGCACACCGAACACAAGGATTTCGCCATCGTCGATGCGGCGATGAACGACCTGATCCGCCCGGCGCTGTACCAGGCCTGGATGGATGTCACGGCCGTGCAGCCACGTGAGGGCGAAACGCGCACCTACGACATCGTCGGGCCGATCTGCGAAACCGGTGACTTCCTGGCCAAGAATCGCGACCTGACCCTGGCCGAAGGTGACCTGCTCGCCGTGCATTCAGCCGGCGCCTACGGCTTTGTCATGAGCTCCAACTACAACACCCGCGGGCGTACCGCAGAGGTGCTGGTAGATGGCGAGCAAGCGTTTGAAGTCCGCCGCCGCGAAACCGTGGCTGAGCTGTTTGCCGGCGAAAGCCTGCTGCCGGAGTGACCCATGCTGCTGCGTTTTACCAAGATGCACGGCCTGGGCAACGACTTCATGGTTCTAGACCTTGTGAGTCAGCACGCACACATTTTGCCCAAGCACGCCAAACAGTGGGGTGATCGGCATACCGGTGTCGGTTTCGATCAGCTGTTGCTGGTCGAGGCCCCGACCAATCCTGACGTGGATTTCCGCTACCGGATCTTCAACTCCGACGGCTCCGAGGTCGAGCAATGCGGCAACGGTGCGCGCTGCTTCGCCCGTTTCGTACTGGACAAGCGCCTGACCGCCAAGCGGCAGATTCGCGTCGAGACCAAGAGCGGCATTATCACCCTGGACATCCGTAACGACGGCCAGATCAGCGTTGACATGGGCCAGCCACGGCTGGTCCCCGAACAGATTCCATTCCAGGCCAGTGAACAGGCGTTGAGTTATTCCCTCGATGTCGAGGGGCAGACGGTCGACCTGTTTGCGGTGTCCATGGGCAACCCCCATGCTGTCCTGCGCGTGGACGACATCAACGGTGCGCCGGTGCATGAGCTCGGGCCGAAGATTGAAAACCATCCGCGCTTTCCGGCACGGGTCAATGTCGGTTTCCTGCATGTCGTGGATCGCCAGCGCGCACAATTGCGGGTCTGGGAACGCGGCGCCGGGGAAACCCAGGCATGCGGCACCGGCGCCTGCGCGGCCGCGGTGGCCGCCATCAGCCAGGGCTGGATGGATTCACCGCTGTTGATCGACCTGCCCGGCGGCAGGCTATCCATCGAGTGGGCAGGCCCAGGCCACTCCGTCGTGATGACCGGCCCCGCCGTCCGGGTCTATGAAGGCCAAGTTCGTCTATGAGTGAGCATATCCAATGACCGATCAGCCTCAGACTTCAACCGAAAAGCCCAGCGAATCGCCCGCCGATCCCGCAACGCCCACCCTTGAAGCAGAGGCAGTCATTGCTTTCCTGCTCAAACACCCCGAGTTCTTCGCCGAGCACGATGAATTGCTGGTCTCGATGCGTATTCCGCACCAGCGGGGCGATACCGTTTCATTGGTAGAACGCCAGCTCAAGCTGCTGCGTGAGCGCAATATCGAGATGCGTCACCGCCTGTCACAGCTGATGGACGTGGCCCGGGACAACGATCGCCTGTTCGACAAGACCCGGCGCCTAAACCTTGCCCTGATGGACGCCACCAGCCTGGAAGAAATCGTCATTGCCGTAGAAGACAGCCTGCGTCAGGACTTCCTGGTGCCCTTTGTCAGCCTGATTCTGTTCAGCGACAGCGCCATGCCGGTAGGCCGCTGGGTCAGCAGCGCCGAGGCGCAGAAAACCATCGGCGGCCTGATGGGCGAAAAGACCGTGTGCGGCACCTTTCGCGAACACGAGCTGGCCTTCCTGTTTGGCGCCGAGCAAAGCAAGGAAGTCGGCTCCGCAGCCATCGTTACCCTGAATCATCTCGGCCTGCATGGCGTACTGGCCATTGGCAGCCGCGACCCTCAGCACTATAAAAGCTCGGTGGGCACGCTATTCCTCAACTACATCGCCGATGTGCTGAGCCGCCTGCTGCCACGCTTTACCCATTCCCTGCGTTCGGTGCGCTAGCCATGGAACGACAACTGGACGCTTACTGCACCCATCTGCGCAGTGAGCGCCAAGTGTCGCCCCATACGCTGGATGCTTACCGCCGCGACCTGAACAAGGTGCTGGCGTTTTGCGAGAAAGAGCGCATCGCCAGCTGGACTGCCCTGGATACCGCGCGCTTGCGCAGCCTGGTTGCGCGACAGCATCAACAGGGGCAGTCCTCACGCAGCCTGGCGCGGCTGCTGTCGGCCGTGCGCGGGCTGTATCACTACCTCAATCGCGAAGGCATTTGCCAGCATGACCCGGCCAACGGCATGTCACCGCCCAAGGGCGAACGACGCCTGCCCAAAACCCTCGACACCGACCGCGCCCTGCAACTGCTGGACGGCGCCATCGAAGATGAGTTCCTCGCCCATCGCGATCAGGCGATCATGGAACTGTTCTACTCTTCCGGCCTGCGCCTGTCCGAATTGACGGGCCTGAACCTCGAACAACTGGACCTCGGCGATGGCCTGGTGCAGGTATTGGGCAAGGGCAGTAAGACCCGTGTACTGCCGGTGGGCCGCAAGGCCCGACAGGCGCTGGCGTCCTGGCTGACATTTCGCGCCCAGGCCAATCCCTGCGACGATGCCGTCTTCATCAGCCAGCAGGGGCGACGCCTCGGCCCACGGGCCATTCAATTGCGTATCAAGGCTGCGGGTGAGCGTGAACTGGGGCAAAACCTGCACCCACACATGCTGCGCCATTCCTTTGCCAGCCATTTGCTGGAATCCTCACAGGACTTGCGCGCCGTGCAGGAACTGCTCGGCCATGCAGACATCAAGACCACCCAGATCTATACGCACCTGGATTTCCAGCACCTGGCCACGGTCTACGACAGCGCCCACCCCCGGGCCAAACGCAAAGGTTCTTCTGACAATGAGCATTAAGCTGATTACGTTCGACCTGGATGACACCTTATGGGACACCGCGCCAGCCATCGTCAGCGCCGAGGCCAGCCTGCGCGACTGGCTGGCCGAGAACGCCCCCAAGCTGGGGCCGGTGCCGGTGGAACATCTCTGGGCGATTCGCGCGCGACTGGTCGAGGCTGACCCGTCCTTTCGCCACCGGATCAGCGCGCTGCGGCGCCGGGTGCTGTTCCACGCCCTGGAGGAGGCCGGCTACGCCCCTGCCGAGGCACAGGCACTGGCGGACGAGAGCTTTGAAGTCTTTCTCCATGGCCGGCATCAGGTACAGATATTCCCCGAGGTCGTGCCCACTCTGGAACGCCTGGCCCAGCGTTACACCCTCGGCGTGATCACCAACGGCAATGCCGACGTGCGCCGTCTCGGGTTAGCGGACTACTTCGCTTTTGCCCTGTGCGCCGAAGACCTGGGCATCGGCAAACCCGACCCGGCGCCGTTCATGGAAGCGCTCAAGCGCGGCCAGGCCGATGCCAGCGCTGCCGTTCACATTGGCGACCATCCCAGCGACGACATCGCCGGAGCGCAACAGGCCGGCCTACGGGCCATCTGGTACAACCCCGGCGGCAAGGCCTGGGAAGCGGACACGTTGCCGGATGCCGAGATCAGCAGCCTGACCCAGCTGGAACAGGTGATTGCACGCTGGGACTGACCGCAAGAAAAACCTCACGCTCCGTAGGATCGCCGCCCGACCGGTCCTATAAAAAAGCAAAAAAAAAGCCCGCAGCGACAGCGGGCTTTTTTCATACGCTTGCCGAGCCCTTAGATCGGGCGGCTACCGTATTTGTTATCGGGCTTCTTGGGCGGATCGGCGACCACATTGGCCTCCACTTCCTGCACCTTGCCACCACGCGCCAGGAACTCTTCCATGGCACGGGCGAGCGCATCGCGCTCTTTGTTCTTGGCCTCTACGCTAGGCAGTTCGTCCACAGAGACAGCGGCCTTGGCCTTGCCTTTGGTGGGGGTCGCCGAGACTTCTGCGCTGTCATCAACCTCAGCGCCATCGTCTTCGGGAGCAGCTGCAAGCTCCTCACCGTCCTCTTCACCTTCCAGATCATCAACCAGATCGTCGTTGTCGTCGTCGCTCATGTTCTACCTCATGACTTGCGAAAGCAGATTAGTTATAGCCCAGCCACGCCCAATTTCGAACGTCGCCGGAAAAAATTCAATAACCGTCGGCACCCCGACGGTCATGCACCCTCGCCCTGCAAAGTGGCGAGGACACTACGGGCACCGCCAGTATCGCGATGCTCGCCAAGATAAACGCCTTGCCATGTGCCCAACGCCAATCGCCCCGCCGTGACCGGCAACAGCAACTGGCAGCCTAGCAAACTGGCCTTGAAATGCGCCGGCAAGTCGTCCGGTCCTTCGTCGTCATGTTCATATCCGGCAACGCCCTGGGGCACCAGCCGGTTGAAAAAACGCTCGAAGTCACGGCGTACCGCCGGGTCGGCATTCTCGTTGATAGTCAACGAGGCCGAAGTATGTTGCAGCCACAAATGCAGCAGCCCGACACGACATTCACGCAGCCCGGGCAGGCCTGCGAGGATTTCGTCGGTGACCAGATGGAACCCTCGGGGGCGTGCCCTTAGAGTGATTCTGGTTTGTTGCCACATACCGTTCTCCGCCTGTTCGGCGCGCATTCTAACGCGACTGAAGAAAAAACAAAGAGCGCAATAACGCTTGTGCTCCCAGCCACTGAATT
>Ga0302262_10000436_pt1 | contig 17331 bp, 11 predicted proteins | sample II_Fen_E3_4_FD_194557 | JGI IMG/M metagenome (GOLD analysis project Ga0302262, IMG submission 194557) | Peat permafrost microbial communities from Stordalen Mire near Abisko, Sweden - II_Fen_E3_4 | ecosystem: Environmental > Terrestrial > Soil > Wetlands > Permafrost | place: Sweden: Abisko...
CGGTCTCGATCACGCGCTCAGGAGCTTTGGCGATCAGCTTTTCAAAGTTGATCGACTTGATCCCGCCCGGGAAACCGGAGTGAGAGTAGTAGATCTTGTCGGTGGTCTTGGCACCGGTCACACGGATCTGCTCGGCATTGATCACGACGATGTAGTCGCCGGTGTCAACGTGCGGAGTGTATTCCGGCTTGTGCTTGCCACGCAGACGGCTCGCGATTTCAGTGGCCAGACGACCCAGGGTCTGACCAGCAGCGTCGACGACGAACCAGTCGCGCTTTACTGTTTCCGGTTTAGCGGTAAAAGTTTTCATTCTTTATAGCCTCAAGGGCCGCCCGTAAAAAATAGACGGCGGAGCATACTCATTAGTACGGTCTTTGACAAGTCAAAGGCCGCCGGGCACGAACGCTATAGGGGGCTCGGGTCAGCGCGTCCGATCGCAGCGGTGTCTTGAGTCGCGGGGCATCACTCCCACGACAAAGAGACGCGGAATTATGCAGATTGCGAAAAAAATTTCAACCTGCTTTTATGTTTCTCTTTCAGAGGAGATCCAAATGGACTATCGCCAACTGGGCAGAACCGACCTCAATCTCAGTGCAATCGGCCTTGGCACCATGACCTGGGGCGAGCAAAACAGCGAGGCCGAGGCCTTTGCCCAGATCGACCGTGCAAAATCGGCAGGCATCAATTTCCTCGATACAGCAGAGATGTATCCGGTACCGCCAAAGGCAGAAACCTACGCCAGCACAGAGCGCATCATCGGTAACTGGTTCCGGCACAACAAGGATCGCGGCGACTGGATCCTCGCCAGCAAGATCGCCGGCCCCGGCAATGGCATCGACTATATTCGCGGCGGCAGCCTCAAGCACAACCGCGAACACATCGTTGCCGCGCTGGATGCCAGCCTGGCCCGCCTGCAAACCGACTATCTGGACCTGTACCAATTGCACTGGCCGGAGCGCAGCACCAACTTCTTCGGCAAGCTGGGTTATACCCACAAGGACGAAGACTTCACGCCTATCGAAGAAACCCTCGAAGCCCTAGACGATCAGGTCAAGGCCGGCAAGATCCGCCATATCGGTCTGTCCAACGAAACGCCGTGGGGCACCATGAAGTTTCTGCAACTGGCCGAAAGCCGTGGCTGGCCCCGGGCAGTGTCGATCCAGAACCCCTACAACCTGCTCAACCGCTCGTTCGAGATCGGCCTGGCCGAAGTCGCGATTCGCGAACAATGCGGCCTGCTGGCTTACTCTCCCATGGCGTTCGGCATGCTGTCGGGCAAGTACGAAGGCGGCGCGCGCCCTGCCAAGGGTCGCCTGAGCCTCTACAGCCGCTTCAGCCGCTATTTCAACCCGCAATCGGAAGCGGCCTGCAGCCGTTACGTGGCATTGGCCCGTGAGCACGGCCTGGACCCGGCACAAATGGCGTTGGCGTTCGTGACCCGGCAACCGTTCGTCACCAGTAACATCATCGGCGCGACCTCTCTGGAGCAACTGGACAGCAACCTCGCCAGTTTCGACCTGGTGCTGTCGGATGAAGTCCTCGCCGGTATTGAAGCGATCCACAAGGATCAGCCGAACCCGGCGCCGTAAAACCTCTCAAACCCGTAGGAGCGGCTTTAGCCGCGAAGAGCGCGTCACGACCTTTCGCGGCTAAAGCCGGTCCTACAGGCCCCCGGCATTACAAACTGCGGGCAATAATCTCTTTCATTATTTCGTTGGTCCCGGCATAGATCCGCTGCACCCGCGCATCTGCCCAAGCGCGGGCCACCGGGTATTCCCACATAAAGCCGTAGCCGCCATGCAGTTGCACGCATTCGTCGAGCACCTTGCATTGCAGGTCCGTGGCCCAATACTTGGCCATCGCCGCAGTCGGCACGTCCAGCTTGCCCTGCAGATGCAACGCCATGCACTGATCGACGAAAACCCGGCCGATCTGAATCTCGGTGGCCATCTCGGCGAGCTTGAAACGGGTGTTCTGGAAGTCGGCAATCGCCTGGCCAAAGGCCTTGCGCTCGCGGGTGTAGTCCAGGGTCCACTGCAACGCCGCTTCGGCTGAACACAGCGCGCCAATGGCGACCGTCAGTCGCTCCTGGGGCAGTTCCTGCATGAGATAGGCGAAGCCCATCCCGGCCTGCCCCAGCAGATTCTCCTTGGGCACCCGCACGTCCTGGAAAAACATCTCACAGGTGTCCTGGGCCTTCATCCCGACCTTTTCCAGCGGCTTGCCCTTGGTGAACCCCGGCGTCGCCGCTTCCACCACAAACAGGCTGGTGCCTTTCGCGCCGGCCTTGGGATCGGTCTTGGCGACGACAATCACCAGATCGGACAGATAGCCGTTAGTGATGAAGGTTTTCGAGCCATTGAGAACGTAGTCATCGCCGTCCAGTACCGAGCTGGTCTTGACCCCTTGCAGATCGGACCCCGCCCCCGGCTCGGTCATCGCGATGGCCGCGACCATTTCTCCCGAGACCAGCTTCGGCAAGTACTTGAGCTTCAGGGCTTCACTACCGTAATGCAGCAGGTAAGGCGCGGCGATATCCGAATGCAGGGAAAAGCCGATCCCGGTCAGGCCCAACCGGTTGATCTCCTCGATCACCACGGCACTGTAGAGAAAGTCCGCCGCCATGCCGCCGTACGCTTCGGGAATGTGCGAGCACAACAGACTCTGCTCACCCGCCCGATGCCACAGTGCGCAGTCAATATGCCCCTGCTTTTCCCACTGGGCATGGAAGGGCACAGCTTCTTGCTCGAAGAATTTGCGCACGCTGTCGCGGAAAAGTTCGTGCTCGGAGCTGAACAGGGTTCTGGGGATCATGTCGGCACCTGGTAAGTGGAATGGCTTTGAGAGCCTATGCCGATGACCTGTACGACGACACTGGACACACCCGCCAAAAAATAAGACGATCCAGCCGCTAGTTGACCACTTTCCCATATAAGAACAAAAGATTATGTCAATCCAAACGAGCACACCCCTGCGGCGTGTCAGCATCCTGGCCATCGATGGCGTGTTCGCCTCGACCCTGATGCAAGCCAAGGACTTTTTCCACCTCGCCAGCCTGCGCTACAGCAGACAGCTGGGTCAGGGCCGCATGCCAGCGTTCGAAACCCGGCTGGTCAGCCCCGGCGGGCTGCCCGTGCGCAGCTTCAGTGATGTGGTAATGCCCGTCGAGGGTGACCTGGGCAATGCCGATATCATCGTGATCCCGGCCTTCTGGGACGACTTCGATGTATTGAATAAGCGCTACCCGCAGATACTCCCCTGGCTACGCGAGCAACACGCCAGGGGCGCAGTGCTCTGCGGCGAAGCCAGCGGCGTGTTCTGGCTGGCCCAGACCGGCCTGCTCGACGGCAAGGAGGCCACCACCTACTGGCGCTTCTTCGAGGAATTCGCCCAACGCTTCCCCAAGGTCCTGCTCAATCAGGAAAAACACCTCACCGACGCCGACAATCTCTATTGCGCCGGCGGCACGACTTCGGCCTGCGATCTCTACATCTATTTGATCGAGCGCTTCTGCGGTGCCAACGTCGCCCAGGCGGTCGCCCGGGACATTCTCTATGAGGTGCAGCGCAACTATGCGCCCGGGCGGATGGGGTTTGGCGGGCAAAAGCTGCATCAGGACGTGATCATCCTGCAGATCCAGCACTGGCTGGAAGAACACTTCGCCGACAAGTTCCGCTTTGAGGATGTGGCGCGGGAACATGGCATGAGCATTCGCAATTTCATGCGCCGCTTCCAGGCCGCGACCGGCGACAAGCCGCTGCACTATCTGCAACGCCTGCGCATTGAAACCGCCAAGGGCCTGCTGTCCGGTACGCGCAAAAGCATCAAGACCATCAGCTATGAAGTCGGCTACGACGACGCCAGCTTCTTCGCCCGACTGTTTCGTCAGCACACCGAGCTGTCACCGAACCAGTATCGGCAGCAGTTTCAACAGGCGGCATAAAAGCAGCCACAAGCTCCAAGCCTCAAGCTGCAAGAGGGTTCGCAGACATACCTCTTGTAGCTTATAGCTTGAAGCTTGCAGCTCCCGTCAGGGCCGATGCGGCCGCGACAGGAATTCGTGGGATTGCATTTCCAGCAAGCGGCTGAGCGTGCGCTGGAACTCGAAGTTCAGGCGGCCGCCGGTGTACAGGTCCTTGAGTTCCACTTCGGCCGAGATGATCAGCTTGACGTTACGGTCGTAGAACTCATCGACCATGTTGATAAAGCGCCGCGCGATGTCGTCAGTGCTGACGCTCATTTGCTCGACACCGCTGAGCAACACAGCATGGAAGATCTTGCCCAGCTCGATGTAATCGTTCTGGCTGCGCGGCCCGTCACACAAGGCGCGGAAGTCGAACCAGGCGACATCGTCACAGGTGCGCAGCGCGTGAATCTCGCGATTCTCGATCATCAACACATCGTGTTCGACGGCCTTGGTGCATTCCGGGGTCAGCGCCCGGAAGCTCTTGCGCATGCTCTCTTCGGCCGCTTCGTTGAGCGGGAAGTGGAACAGCTCGGCTTGTTCAAGGTGCCGCAGGCGATAGTCCACGCCACTGTCGACGTTAACAACTTCGGTATTCTGCTTGATCAGCGCAATGGCTGGCAGAAAGCGCGCACGTTGCAGACCGTCCTTGTACAGGCCATCAGGAACGATGTTCGAGGTTGCGACCAGGGTCACGCCATTCTTGAACAACTCCTCCATCAGGGTGCCGAGGATCATGGCATCGGTGATATCGGAGACGAAGAATTCGTCGAAGCAGATAACGCTGGCTTCATCGGCGAAACGCCTGGCGATGATGGTCAGCGGGTTGCGCTCACCTTTGAGGGTCTTCAATTCTTCATGCACGCGCTTCATGAAGCGGTGGAAGTGCGTACGCACCTTGTCTTTGAACGGCAGCGCTTCAAAGAAGGTGTCGACCAGATAGGTCTTGCCCCGGCCGACGCCACCCCAGAAGTACAGGCCCTTGACCGGCGTGACTTCTTTCTTGCCGAACAGCTTGCCGAACATGCCCGGCTTGCTGGAGTGCGCAGCGATCAGGTCGTCGTACAGACGCTGCAAATGACGCACCGCTGTTTCCTGGGCGGCGTCGTGGAAGAAGTCGGGACGTTTCAGATCAGCTTGATATCGTTCTAGGGGGGTCATATTCGTTAGCAAGGCAACAAAAACGGGCCGCCACTGTAGCGACGGCCCAATGGAATGGCAATCCGACAAAGGGCACAGCCGCGCTTTATTCGCTTTTAGGCTGCAATGCCAGACGCAGGGCAGCCAAGGCGGCCTCGCGCTCGGCCTGGGTGGCGAATGTCGGGGTGGATGCAACGGGTTGCGCATCATCCTTGAGCACGATGTCGAAACCCTCGCCGTTGGCGCGGATCTCGTAGTCCTGGGCGTCAGCCTGTAAAGCCTTGGTTACCGCGCCGGCGCTCTTGCCGTCGGCAAAGCCACGGGACAGCAGCAATTGCTCGCCCTCGGCCGACAGCAGGCGGAACAGGAACTGGCCGTCTTCGCGGAAGCTGACAAACCGCGCGCCTTTGGCGGCTTTCTTCTTGCCGCTGTCGGCACTCTGCACCGCACTGCGGAACGAACGCAGGCCAACGGCCTCACGCAACTCGCCGAGGAACGGCGTGGCGACTTTACGGGCCTTCTCGGCACCGGCCTGGAGGATGTCTTCCAGCTCGGCCGGGCGTTCGATCAGGCGCAGGTAGTTTTCCCGCGCCTCGCTCAGGTCGGCGTCCAACAGGTTGAACAAGCGGCTCTTCGCTTCGCCCCAGCCCAGGCCCTGCAACAGGTCGGCACGGAACTCAACGCTCTGCTCGCGGCTGGCGAAGGCTTGGTACAGGGTGAACAGGTGCGAGTTGTCCGGGTCCTTGGCTTCGCCAGGGGCGCGGGAGTCGGTGACGATGCGCGAAATCGCCTCCTTCATCTCCTTGGCACTGCTGAACAGCGGAATGGTGTTGTCGTAGCTTTTCGACATCTTGCGCCCGTCCAGACCGGGCAGCGTGGCCACGCTTTCCTCGATCAGCGCCTCAGGCATGACGAAGAATTCGCGACCCTGGCCGAACAGGTGGTTGAAGCGCTGGCCGATATCGCGAGCCATTTCCACGTGCTGGATCTGATCGCGGCCGACCGGCACCTGATGGGCGTTGAACATCAGAATGTCCGCCGCCATCAACACCGGGTAGCTGTACAGGCCCATGGTGATACCGGCATCCGGGTCTTCGCCGGTCTCGATATTCTTGTCCACCGAGGCCTTGTAGGCGTGGGCGCGGTTGAGCAGGCCCTTGGCCGCGACGCAGGTCAGCAGCCAGGTCAACTCGGGGATTTCCGGGATATCGGACTGCCGATAGAAGGTCACGCGCTCGACATCCAGACCGGCAGCCAGCCAGGTCGCGGCGATTTCCAGACGCGAACGCTGGATGCGCAGCGGGTCATCGCACTTGATCAGGGCGTGATAGTCGGCCAGAAAATAGAACGAATCGGCGTCGCTACGGCGGCTGGCAACGATGGCCGGGCGAATCGCGCCCGCATAGTTACCCAGGTGAGGCGTACCGGTCGTGGTAATGCCGGTCAGGATACGAGTGGTCATGGCAGATCGCTTATGGTCAGGGCTGCATTCAATTCGAGAGACGCGGCAGGACCAGATTCTTGAGATCGGTCAGCTTGCCGTGAAAAAAGTGCCCGCATTCTGCCACTTTCAGTAGCTCATGTGGGTGCGTCAGGGCTGCCGACCAGGCATAAACCAGCTCAGGATCGATCACTTCGTCGTTTTCCGGCTGGATCACGGTCAGCGGGCAGTTTTGCGGCAATACGCTCGGGTCCTTCAAGCGCCCGGCGGCGGCAGCGATCAGGAACAGGTGCTTGAGCTGCTCTCCAGCCGCCTCCAGGCGCCCGCCCAGGTTAGCCGCGACGTAGCCACCAAAGGAGAAGCCGAACAGCGTCAGCGGCAAGTCCGGCTGTTGCCCGCGCAGCCACTTGGCCGCAGCCACGGCGTCCTCGATTTCACCCGGCCCCGCCACGGAAGTCCCGGCGCTGGCACCGACGCCACGATAATTGAAACGCAGAGTGATCAAACCGGCATCGCGTGCCGTACGCTGCAACGTCGACACCACTTTATTGAGCATGGTGCCGCCCTGGATCGGGTTAGGATGGCAAATCAGGGCAATGCCCTTGGCATCGTTCAGTTCCTGATACAACGCTTCGAGCTGACCCTCCGGGCCATCAATGAATACTGGGGTTTCGCGCATGAGCAAAAGGCAACTCCGTGACCTTGAAGTGAAAGGACTCGTCTAGAAAAGTCTGTCGCTGACATGCCGACGATGCATCGTGGCTATACAGCGCAGGTTCGAGCCGTTAACGTAAAGCAAAGCCGTTTATAGAGGAAGGACTCGTGGAACACTCGCTCTTAGTTTGGTTGCTGCCGACCATCGCCCTGGTCGCCGGTGTAGTCATCGGTTTCTTCGTGGCGCGCCTGCTGCCCAACGCCGCCCCTAGCAGCACCCAGCGCCAGCTGGATGATGTGCAGGAGCGCTTCGATACCTATCAGAACGAGGTGGTCACTCACTTCAACACTACGGCTAACCTGGTCCAGAAGCTCTCCCAGAGCTATCAGGATGTTCAGGAACACCTCGCCGAGGGCGCCAACCGTCTGGCCCTGGACGAATTGTCCCGGCAACGCCTGCTGGCCGCTTTGCACCCTGAGGCCACTACCCTGCCCCGCGACCGCCTGACACCGCCACGCACCACCGAGCCACCCAAGGACTACGCGCCCAAGGCCCCGAATGCTCCCGGCATGCTGGATGAGCATTACGGTTTGAAGAAGTAACACCTGACTGCTGCCCCTCCCGTGGGAGCGAGCTTGCTCGCGAAGACATCTGCCAGTCCCTGAAAGATGTACTGGAGTACTGTCCTCTTCGCAAGCAAGCTTGCTCCCACAACTGCCCTCCAGAGGGCGTGCAACTCCCACAAAAAACCCACCGATCAAGGTGGGTTTTTTGTTATTGCCGCCCGCTTCAGATCGCGCCGCGACCGCGCAGCAGATCCAGCACTTGCTTGACGCTCTCCTCAACACTCAGTGACTGGGTATCGATGACCAGATCGGCATCCAGCGGCACGTCGTACGGGAAGGATTCGCCCGGAATGTTGTCCTTGCCGGCCGCGTAGAGGCCTTGTGGATCACGCTCACGGCAAACCTGCGGCGAGGCCTGGACGTAGACGGTGATCAGGCGCTCGCTGCCGATCAGGCCCTTGGCGTTTTCACGCCCGGCCGCATCAGGGGCGACGAAGGCGGCCAGGGTCAGCAAACCGGCTTCGTTGAACTGACGCGCAACGTGGGCGGCACGACGCCAGTTCTCGGTACGTCCGGCACGGTCCTGCGCCAGCCCTTTGTTCAGGTCGTGACGCAGGTTCTGGCCATCAAGGACATACACCGCACGTCCCATGTCGAACAACTTGCGCTCGACCGCATAGGCCAGGGTGCTCTTGCCCGCGCCCGACAGGCCGCTGAACAGCACGGTCGCCGGCTGCTGGCCGAAACGCTGGGCGCGCTCTTCGACCGATACGTGGGCAAGCTCACCGTGATGGCTGGAACCGCCAACACTGATCGGCCTGGCGATGATCATGCCCGCGCCAACGGTGCCGTTGGTCAAGCGATCGATAACGATGAAAGCACCGGTGGTGCGGTTGCTGTCGTAGCCGTCCAGGGCAATCGGTGCGTCGAGGCTGACCTTGACCCGACCGATCTCGTTCAACTGCAACGCGCTGGCCGGACCTTCCTCCAGGGTGTTCACATCGACGCGATGGGTAATGCTCGCGATAGAGCCCGGCACATAGCTGGTGGCGCGCTTGATGTCGTATTTCTTGCCCGGCAGCATCGGCTCTTCAGCCATCCACACCAGCATCGCATCGAAGGCATCGCTGACTTGCGGGACGTTGTCGGCATGCACCAGCAGGTCGCCACGAGAGATATCGATCTCGTCTTCCATGGTCAGGGTCACGGCCTGGCCTGGGCCGGCGTGCTCCAGTTCACCTTCAAAGGTGACGATGGATTTGACCCGGCTGCTCTTGCCCGACGGCAACACGATGATTTCGTCGCCTTTGTACACGATGCCACTGGCCAGGGTACCGGCGAAACCGCGGAAATTCAGGTTCGGACGGTTAACGTACTGCACCGGGAAACGCAGGTCGGTGTAGTTGCGATCATTGGCGATCTCGACGGTTTCGAGAATCTCCATCAGCGATTGGCCGCTGTACCACGGCGAGCGCTCGCTCTTGCTCACCACGTTATCGCCCTTGAGCGCCGACATCGGCACAAAGGCCATGGTCGATGGCTTGAAGGCGATGCCGTCGGCGAACTTCAGGTAGTCAGCCTTGATCGACTCGAACACCTGCTCATCGAAGCCGTTGAGGTCCATCTTGTTGATGGCAACGACGATGTGCTTGATGCCGAGCAGCGACGCGATGTAGCTGTGACGACGGGTCTGGGTCTGCACGCCGTAGCGGGCGTCGACCAGGATGATCGCCAGGTCACAGGTCGAAGCGCCGGTGGCCATGTTGCGGGTGTACTGCTCGTGACCCGGGGTGTCGGCAATGATGAACTTGCGCTTGGCCGTGGAGAAATAACGGTAGGCGACATCGATGGTGATGCCCTGCTCACGCTCGGCCTGCAGACCGTCGACCAGCAACGCCAGGTCGACGTCATCGCCGGTGGTGCCGGACTTCTTCGAGTCACGGGTAATGGCTTCCAGATGATCTTCGTAGATCATCTTGGAGTCGTGCAGCAAACGCCCGATCAGCGTGCTCTTGCCGTCATCGACGTTGCCACAGGTAAGAAAGCGCAGCATTTCCTTGCGTTCGTGCTGGCCCAGATAGGCGAGGATGTCCTCGCTGATCAATTCGGATTGATGCGACATGTGACACCCCGTTTAGAAATAACCCTGACGTTTCTTTTCTTCCATCGAACCTGCGCCATCGTGATCGATGACCCGGCCCTGGCGTTCGGAAGTTCGCGTCAGGAGCATTTCCTGAATGATGTCGGTCAGGCTGATGGCCTCGGACTCGACGGCGCCCGTCAACGGGTAGTCGCCCAGTGTACGGAAGCGCACCTTCTTCTTGACGATGCGCGCCTTGTCGGCGTCGCTGAGGTGGTTACGCAGGCGATCGTCGTCGATCATGATCCAGGTGCCATTCATTTCGATGACTTCGCGCTCGGCAGCGAAGTACAGCGGCACAATCGGGATGCCTTCGAGGTAGATGTACTGCCAGATGTCCAGTTCGGTCCAGTTGGACAGCGGGAACACGCGGATCGACTCGCCTTTGTTGACGTTGCCGTTGTACACGTTCCACAGCTCTGGACGCTGGTTCTTCGGGTCCCAGCGGTGCTTGCTGTCACGGAATGAGTACACACGCTCTTTGGCGCGGGATTTCTCTTCGTCACGACGGGCACCACCGAAGGCGGCATCGAAGCCGTACTTGTCGAGGGCCTGCTTGAGGCCTTCGGTCTTCATGATGTCGGTGTGCTTGGAGCTACCGTGGGTCAGCGGGTTGATGCCCTGGGCGACACCGTCCGGGTTGACGTGGACAATCAGGTCCAGGCCCATTTCCTCGACCATGCGATCACGGAAACGGTACATCTCCTGGAACTTCCACTGCGTATCGACGTGCATCACCGGGAACGGCAGCTTGCCGGGGAAAAACGCCTTGCGTGCCAGATGCAGCATTACGGCAGAGTCTTTACCGACGGAGTACAGCATCACCGGGTTATCGAACTCGGCGGCGACCTCGCGGATGATGTGGATGCTTTCCGCCTCCAGCTGTTTCAGATGCGTCAGTTTGTCGACCATGGCTACTCACGGATTGCATTCGTTATGGACCGCAAGCATCAAGCTTGCGGGGCGGCCTGCGGGCCGTGTTCGAGCCGCGCACTTTATCACGCAGCCTGATTCTATTCAGTGGGGTGTATAGATCGAAACGATCTATCGATATAGCCCCGTGTTTGGGAGATCAGATGGGGTTGGGGCAATCGATAAACAGGTGTTCCAGGGCAAAACGCCGGGCCAGGTAGTCGCCCAGGGCCTGTACGCCATAGCGTTCGGTGGCGTGATGACCTGCGGCAATGAAGCTGATGCCGTTTTCCTGGGCACTGTGAAAGGTCTGCTCCGAGGCTTCACCACTGAGAAACAGGTCAACCCCGGCGAGGATCGCCTGATCGATATAACCCTGGCCACCGCCCGAGCACCAGCCAACGCGGCGAATCATCGCGTGGCCCTCGATCAGCAGCGGCTCGCGCCCGAGCACGTCCTGCACCTTGCGGGCGAAGTCGCGCGGCATCATCGGTTCGGCCAGGGAACCGACCAGGCCAACGACACGCGGATTCTCCGGATCGAGCGGGCCTTCGACGGTGATATCCAGTTGACGGGCAAGCTGCACGTTATTGCCCACTTCCGCATGGACATCCAAAGGCAAATGGTAAGCCAGCAGACTGATGTCATGTTTGAGCAGGGTTTTCAGGCGGCGCTGTTTCATCCCGGTGACGCAGGGGTTCTCGCCCTTCCAGAAATAGCCATGGTGGACCAGGATCAGATCGGCCTGGGCCTCGACCGCCGCGTCCAGCAGCGCCTGGCTGGCCGTGACGCCACTGACGATACGCATCACTTGCGGACGGCCTTCGACCTGCAGGCCATTGGGGCAATAATCCTGAATGCGGATGCTGTTCAAGTAACGATCCGCCTCCTCGACCAGGGTGCTCAGGGCGACTGCCATAAAAGACTCCTAAATATGCATTTCAGCGTTGCGTGGTGCTCGTATAATGCCCGCCATTATGGCGCACCTGTGGCAAAAAATTTCGGCGCCCTTACCCCCTCAGGACTCGCTCAATGTTCAAGGCACTGCGTTTTTTCGGTTGGCCCTTGCTGACCGGTGTGCTCATCGCGCTACTGATTATCCAGCACTATCCGCAGTTGGTCGGCCTGCCGACTCAGGACGTCAACCTGCAACAGGCCCCGCAAACCACCCGGATCCAGCAAGGCCCGGTGTCCTATGCCGACGCCGTCAGCAGCGCAGCCCCGGCAGTGGCCAACCTGTATACGACCAAGATGGTCAACAAAACCAGCAAGCCCTTGTTTGAAGACCCGCAGTTCCGACGCTTCTTTGGCGATAACCTGCCCAAGCAGAAACGCATGGAATCCAGCCTCGGCTCGGGCGTGATCATGAGCCCGGAAGGCTACATTCTGACCAACAATCACGTCACCACCGGCGCCGACCAGATCGTTGTCGCCCTCAAGGACGGTCGCGAGACGCTTGCCCGGGTCATCGGCAGCGATCCCGAGACCGACCTTGCGGTATTGAAGATCGACCTGAAAAACCTGCCGTCGATCACCATCGGCAGCTCGGACAGCATCCGCATCGGTGACGTCGCCCTGGCCATCGGCAACCCCTTCGGCGTCGGCCAGACCGTGACCATGGGCATCATCAGCGCCACGGGCCGCAATCAGCTGGGCCTGAACACCTATGAAGACTTCATCCAGACCGATGCCGCGATCAACCCTGGCAACTCCGGCGGCGCGCTGGTCGATGCCAATGGCAACCTGACCGGCATCAACACGGCAATCTTTTCCAAGTCCGGTGGCTCGCAAGGGATCGGCTTCGCCATTCCGACCAAGCTGGCGCTGGATGTGATGAAGTCGATCATCGAGCATGGACAGGTTATCCGAGGCTGGCTGGGCATCGAAGTTCAACCCCTGACCCAGGAGCTGGCCGAGTCGTTTGGCCTGAAAGATCGTCCCGGCATCGTCGTCGCCGGTATTTTCCGCGACGGCCCGGCACAGAAGGCCGGCTTGCAACTGGGTGATGTGATCCTCAATATCAACGGCGAGCTGGCCGGTGACGGGCGGCGCTCGATGAATCAGGTGGCCCGCACCAAGCCCGGCGAGAAAATCGCCATCGGCGTCATGCGCAACGGCAAAGAACTTAAACTCACGGCGGAAATCGGCCTGCGCCCACCGCCAGCGCCGACACCGACCGAGCCGGAATGATTCGGTAATTTTATATAGCCTGAACGGGACGCCCATCCAGGGCGTCTTGTTGGCAACCAGCATTATTTAACGCTTACATCGCCCACACTAAAAAACACTGTGGTAGTTATAGCAATCTTCCCCAAGAGCACGCGTCGATAGACTTCAAGTTAATTCATTTAACTTGAGGTTTACTGATGTCATCCCAGACACCCGCCAACAAACAAGCCATTACGTCCAGGTCATCAAACCTCCATTTTGAGACGGTCAGAACTAACATCCCCACGTGGTTGATCAACGCGTCGAGCCAAACGCACCAGGCATTGCGCAAGGCCAATCTGCAACCACCGTCCTGGTTTGATAAAGCGCGCCAGGAAATGTCCGATGTCATCCAACAATTACAACGCGCCTATGCCGCGCACTTGATCGATGAGCAGCACGTCAAGCAGATATTGGCCCGCCTGCCGTCGCCCGAAGCCTATGCCGCGCCGTTACTGACGGCGGCCTTACAGGAAAAGTTCGGACTGGCCGTTGATGTGAAGACGGCCTACCTGTTCAATCCACGCCGGGTCATCGTCGATCAATCCTTCGCAGCGGTATCCCGGGATCCGCTGGTCACGACTCAAAATGCGCTCAAGGCCGCGACCCAGCCATTACTCCAGGCCGCCTTGCAGAACTTTGAAGCCTGGGAAGCCGAGCCCGGCGGCATGGATACATCAAGCCGCCAGAAGGCCGTGATTTATGGGACTTACCCTCTCCAGGGCTTGGTCGTCAAAGGCGATGTGTTGCCTATCGCGCCCGAACAGTTTGCCGGCCTTTGTCGTGAGCTGGACCTGGGCGGCAAGTACCAGGCGCTGATCACCACAGTACTCAGCCCGGCATCCAGACCCGGCGATGCACCGGACGCCGCGCAATCGAACGTGCGCGGGCAATTCAAACTGTTTGAAGCGTCTGCCTTTGCCCTGCAAGTCCATATCGCCCGCATGAAGAAAGTTATTGGCATTGGTCTGCACAGTGCGTTGCTGGAGCTGGCACGCAATAAATCGCTGGTTACCCTGGACGGTCAACCGCTTGCCTGTAACTTTCTGCGGCTATGGGATATTCAATTAACCGGTATTGTTGCCATTGCCAGCAACCTGGAGAGTAGTCAGCGCATTGAAAAGGTGACCGTTTACATGCCGGATGATCCGTATCATCCCTTAAAAGAATATGACTCCACCCTTCACTTCATTCAGGAGCTGCGCGACAGGCTGCTACAGCCCGGCTATCGAGACTTCTTCCAACGCTTCGTGCCGGCTCGCCATCGGCGTCAGTTAATGAACAAACTCGACGAAGCGTTTTATCCCAAAGTCTGGAATACAGGCGGCTGGTATGAACAGAAACTGGATAAAGACGCAAAACTTCACCTGAGGGCAGAGGCTTTATCCGCTCCGCTGCTGTCCGAACTCTATGCTCAAAAAATCGCTGTATTACGCGATGACGGGCTGTTTCATGCCGTCCCTACCGCCGCCGAAGATCATAAAACCCTCGAAGACAAGCTGCGTTACTTCGCCGAAACAACCCTGCAGATATTGAATGTCGCGGCATTCGTGGTCCCGGTACTGGGCGAAGTGATGTTGGCGGTGACTGCGGCGCAGCTGTGCTACGAAGTCTATGAAGGCATCGACAGTCTGGCCCGGGGTGAGAAAGAGCAAGCCTGGGGTTACTTGCTCGATGTGCTGGAAAACGTTGCATTGATGGCTGCATTGGGCGCCGCGTCGTCGGGCTCGGGAGGGATTGCGGCGTTGAAGGCCCCGCCACTGATCGAACAAATGCGCGCCGTCGAGCTGCCCGGTGGCGGCAGCCGCCTCTGGAAACCCGACCTGACGCCCTTTGCCCACGACATCGTGCTCCCCGCCGGGCTCAAGCCGAACGCGCTGGGGCTCTACGAGTACCAAGGCCAGCAATGGCTACCTATGGACGGCAGCACCTATCAGGTCAAGGGCACAGCGCCCTGGCGCCTGCAGCACCCGAGCCGGCCCGACGCATATGAGCCGAAGCTGCGCCATAACAACGCCGGTACCTGGCTGCATGAGCTGGATCAGCCACTGGACTGGCAGGGCCTGACCCTGTTCCGGCGCCTGGGACGAGCCGGCGCAGAGTTTTCCGACATCAGCGCCAGGCGCATCCTGCAGGTCAGTGATACCCACGAAGCCGTGCTGCGTCGTGTACTGGCCGACGGGGAACGGCCGCCAGCCCTGCTTGACGATACGATGCAGCGTTTCCAGCTGGATCAGGAGCTGGCCACGCAAACAATGGGCGATGACAGCGTCCGCCAGCAACGAAACGAGCTGTTCCAGACGCGTTACCAGGCCCTTCAAGCGAGCGAGGTTGCCGACGTCGCATTGTTGCAGCGGGTTTACCCAGGGCTACCGAGGTCCGTCGCGCAGGAAGTGCTGAACCACGCCAGCCCGCTGGAGTTGCAACAGCTGGCACTGGAGCAACGCGTGCCCCTGCGCCTGGCTGAAGAAGTCCGCGCGTATCAACAGCAGATACGCCTGACGCGGGCCTATGAAGGGCTGTATCTGGACTCAGTGGCCAATCCTGACACCGACAAACTGCTGCTGCATTCACTGGAGACTCTGCCCGGCTGGTCGCCTCAGGTACGTCTGGAAGTGCGTAATGGATCGTTCCGCGGGCAACTTATCGACAGCATCGGCCCGACCGATGCGCCCATCCACAAGGTACTGATCAAAGACGCCGAGGGTTACCAGACTCGCGATGCCAACGATCAACACCTGCACGGCCGGGATGATCTATATGCCGCCGTCATGCACGCCCTGCCCGACGCGCAGCGTCAAGCCCTGGGCCTGCCCCATGTCGGCCAGGGAGCAGAGCTGAAAAGCCTGCTGCAAAATCAACCACTGCTGCCCCGGCAAACACTGGCCGAAGTGCTGAAGATGCAACCGCGCAAACCGGGCAGCCAATCGCCCATGCGCCTGGCCGATGGTCGCCTGGGTTACCTCTTGAGCGGGCGCGGTGTATCGGCCGGCGACATTGCCCGGGAAACGCTGCTGGACAAGGTGCGCGCGCTGGAACTGGCGCAACCACCGGAGAGCACGCTCAGCGCCCTTGAAAACATCGGCATGGGGCGCGTGGAAATCAACCTCCGCCTGGACCAACTGCTGACCGAGCAACAGGCCCTGCGCACCAGTCTGGACAGCTGGACACCCACGGCGACAACCAGCGCCGAGGACAGTGCCGCACAAATGCAGAGCCGCAAACGTATCCATGATGAGCTGTGGAACCATTGGCGGGCTAATAACCTGCCGGAAATCGGACGCAACTCCGCACGCTTGCAACTGCATGAGGTCTGCTTGTCCGACGTCCCCGCGCAGTTGCCAGACTTTATCTACGAGCGCATCCAGACGCTGGAACTCAACGACGTCACGGTAGATACCCGACGCACTCCTGACGAAGGTCAAGTACTGGGGCAACTCTTCAGCCGTCTCCCGCACATGACCTCCCTGACCCTTGCCCGTAGTGCCCTGCCGGCCGGCTTCCGGGAGTTGGAGCTGTTCGACTACGTTGGCGTCAGGCAGTTGCGGCTGACCTTCAACTTCAGAGACACGCTGGCAAGCCGCCTTACCGGGCTAAGGGAGCTGCGGCTGACCAACCAGGGCCTCTATCTAAGCTCGCTTGACCTGAACAATTTCCGCCAACTGGAGCATTTGCGCATTCTTGATTTAAGCGGCAACAGGCTGCCGACAGGCACGTTTCCAGCTTCATCGCAGATATGGCTGCCGGATATCAGCGGTCTGAACCTGCAATACCTGGGGCTTGAGCGAGTGGAGCTGAGTGAATGGCCCACTTGGATCAACAGTGACTCAACCGCGCAAATCGCCGAGATATCCCTGGCCGATAACTACATTTCGGCTCTGCCAGACGCCATTCTGTATGGCGAAAGCACAGCCGGCCAGCGCACGCGGATTTCACTGCGAGGCAACATGCTGGCGCGCGGGGCGGTGATCGCCGCACGGCTGGGTTACGAGGCGCCACGTGGACGGTTCAGCTTTGATGTCTATGTACCCGAGTCCCTTGAGAGCACCGTTAATGAGTTGCTGCAACAGCAGCGCGAGCTACGTGAAGCGCTGGACAACTGGGCAGAAGCCTCCAGCTCGACAGCCCCGCTGAATGACGAACGAGTCCAGGCGCGTCGCCAGATAGGCGAGACGCTTGCAACATTCTGGCGCGATATCAGCGCCGACCGTGGCCTGAAGCTGCTGGAGCTGAGCGCTATCGACATTGCCGATTTCCCCCGGCATTTACCGGAGTTCTTCTATCGTCGCGTGCAGTATCTGGAAC
>Ga0302262_10000438_pt1 | contig 17302 bp, 18 predicted proteins | sample II_Fen_E3_4_FD_194557 | JGI IMG/M metagenome (GOLD analysis project Ga0302262, IMG submission 194557) | Peat permafrost microbial communities from Stordalen Mire near Abisko, Sweden - II_Fen_E3_4 | ecosystem: Environmental > Terrestrial > Soil > Wetlands > Permafrost | place: Sweden: Abisko...
GAAATACTCCAGGCAATACGCGATTTGAAAAAGACGGGAAAAACCGAATCAGCTCAGAACGAGCAGCGCGTGGAGTGCAAACGAGGGACAAACGAACAGAGGGGGAGTAACGAGCATCGGTTTCACCATTATTGTTGTGGACGCCGGTCTGATGCCGACGATGGTGTGATGCTAAAGGGACAAGCTTTCAGCCAGCTTTCGCTGAAAAAAGTTATTCACACACTTGTGGGAGCCGGCTTGCTGGCTCCCACGGGTATTTCATACGGCCACAGGATCAATGGCCGAATTGCGACGCCAGTTCGCGCAGCAGCACTTCGGCTTCCAGCACTTTGACCACCGATTCTTCAGCCTTCTCGCGGGTCAGGTGCAGGCGCTCGAACAGCGCGTCAGGAATCTCTTCCTTCGGCCCTGAACCGACGTTGTGATTACGCAGCATGCGCACCGAGAGGAAGATCAGGTTGGCATATTTGTAATGGTCGCCCGCGTAGTTCGGGTCATGCTGGAAGCGCAGGGCGGTCGACAGCTCTTCCGGCATATCCCAGTAGCGCATCAGCCACGCGCCGATCTGCTCGCGGCTGATGCCCAGCAAGTGCTGCTCGACATAGCTGTGATGCAGGTGCGGGTTGACCTCAAGCTGGCGGCAGATCAACGAGAAATGCGGCGGGAAGACGTGGGCCAGCAGCAGATAGCCGAAGTTGTGCAGCAGGCCGGCCAGGTAGGTCAGGCCGCCTTCAGGGCGCTCAGGGCGCGGCATGGCGCGGGTCAGGCCTTCGATAACCGCCGCGGTGTAGATCGACTGCTGCCAGTACGGCGTGGTCTGTTGCGGGTGGTCCTTGGGCAGGCTCAGGGTCTTGCCGAGGGCCAGGCCCAAGGCGAGGTTGATTACCAGATCGAAACCCAGCACGCGGACGATGGCGTCCTCGACCGAACGGATCTTGCCGGTGGACGCGTAGTACGGCGAAGCCGCCCAACTGACCACTTGCGCGGCGAGGGCCGGGTCGGTTTCCACCACGCCGGTGATGTCGTCGATGGTTGCATCAGGATCAACCCGCAGCTTGATGATTTTTTGCGCAGTACCGGCCAGTGGCGGGATTTCCAGGGTCGATTCCAGGCGTTGCTGAATTCGCCGGGCGGTAAAGGCATTCACTGCGGAGTGAATTTCGTCGCCGTCATCGTGGGGCCGGTCGTAGTTCGGCTTAATTTTGTCCAGTGGCTCGCCGAAATTGGCGGCGCTGGCCTTGCTCAGCATGCTCTTGAAATCTTCGCTGGTGATTTCCAGCAGCAGGCCCGGCTCGCCTGAGTCGATCAGCAGGTTCGGTTCCAGCAGCATTTGCTCGTCATACAGGCAAGGCGAACTGGTCAGCGCCGGAATACCGGGCAATATGCGCAGGCTGTGCTTGTTGAGCATGGTCAAGAGACGGGCATGGGGCACCGCTTTGAGGTCGCGGCCAGTCAGCTCGGTGACACGCTTGAGATCCAGCAGCTGGTTTTGTCCAAACAGGATCAACAGAGCGCCCACGGCGTCCTCAACCAGCACCGCCTGGACCTTGCGCACCGCAGGAATGCGGACATCATCCACGACTTCGTTATAGCTGATACCCAGCTTGCCTAGCAGAGCCCGAATAACGGACGGGGCATGGTGGGCTTCTTCGACGTGGGCAGCTTCTGTCATGATTTGTGTCCAAATTCCTACAATCGCCGAAGTATACCCGGCTTGGTTGTTATGGGGCTCACTCCGTGCTCAGGCATAGACCTGCGTCACACCTGACCATACTGCTGACCATGCCGCAGCCAACGCGCCAATAGCGGGCTGACGTGATGCGGCCAGTGTTCCAGCAAGATTTGAGCGGCATCGCGAACGGCAGGAAGCAGGTCCGCGTCACGCATCAAATCGGCAACTTTGAATTGCAGCAAGCCCGTTTGTCGGGTACCGAGCATTTCGCCTGGGCCGCGCAGCTCCAGATCCTTCTCGGCGATGACAAAACCGTCGTTGGTTTCGCGCATGATCCCCAAGCGCTGACGGCCAATCTGTGACAGCGGCGGGTGATACAACAGTACGCAGTGACTGGCGGCGCTGCCCCGGCCAACGCGGCCGCGTAACTGGTGCAACTGGGCCAGGCCGAGGCGCTCCGGGTTCTCGATAATCATCAGGCTGGCGTTAGGCACGTCGACGCCGACTTCGATGACCGTGGTCGCCACCAGCAATTGCAACTGCCCCTGCTTGAATTCGGCCATGACCGCTGCTTTCTCGGCCGGCTTCATGCGCCCGTGGATCAGGCCGACGCGCAACTCGCCCAAGGCGCTGCTCAGTTCCTCGAAGGTGGTTTCGGCGGCCTTGCAGGTCAACTCTTCGGATTCTTCGATCAAGGTGCAGACCCAATAGGCTTGTCGCCCTTCTGCGCATGCGGCGCGTACACGCTCGACGACTTCCACGCGGCGGCTGTCGACGACCAGCACGGTATTGACCGGCGTACGGCCCGGCGGCAATTCATCAAGGATCGAGGTATCGAGGTCGGCGTAGGCGCTCATGGCCAGGGTACGCGGGATCGGCGTCGCGGTCATGATCAACTGATGCGGGCACATCCGCCCACCCACGCCCTTGTTGCGCAGGGCCAGGCGTTGTTGCACGCCGAAGCGGTGCTGTTCATCGATGATCACCAGCGCCAGATTCTTGAACTGCACTTCGTCCTGAAACAGCGCGTGGGTGCCGACCACCATGGGCGTGCCGCTGGCGATCTGCTCCAGCGCAGCAGCGCGCGCCTTGCCCTTGAGCTTGCCCGCCAGCCACGCGGTCTCGATACCCAGCGGCTCGAGCCAGCGCTTGAAGTTGAAGTAGTGTTGCTCGGCGAGAATTTCGGTCGGCGCCATCAGCGCCACCTGATACCCGGCCTCCAGTGCCTGCAAGGCGGCGAGCGCTGCGACGACGGTCTTGCCCGCGCCAACATCGCCCTGGATCAGGCGTAGCATGGGTGCGGGCTGGCTCAGGTCATACGCCACTTCGTTACCGACCCGCGTTTGCGCACCCGTTGGGGGAAAGCCCAGGTTGGCAAGGAATTGCTTGGGCAGCTTCTTCGCCAGCGGCAACGCCGGAGCTTGCAGCGAACGCAGGCTTTCGCGCAGGCGCTGCTGGGACAGTTGATGAGTCAATAGCTCTTCAAAGGCCAGACGATGCTGTGCCCAGTGATGACCGAGAGCCAACTCTTCCACATCGGCATCGGCAGGCGGGTGATGCAGGTAACGGATGGCATCGGCCAAGGGCGCCAACTGGTAATCGCGCGCCAAGGGCTCAGGCAACCAGTCCGGCAGGCTTTTCGGCCCGAGCATTTCCAGGCTCTGCTGACACAGCTGACGCAGGCGTTGCTGGGTCAGGCCTTCAGTGAGGGGGTAGATCGGCGTGAGTGTTTGCGCGACTGGCGCGGGTTCATCGCCCGTCAAAGCGCGATATTCCGGGTGGTAGATTTCCAGCCCCGAAGCACCGGGCCGGGCCTCGCCAAAGCAGCGCAAATGCGTGCCGCGCTTTAGGCCTTCTTTCTGTGCATTGCTGAAATGGTAGAAACGCAGGCTCAGCACGCCGGTGCCGTCACCCATACGCACCAACAGGCTGCGCCGCTTGCCCATCATCACATCGGCACCGCTGACCACCCCTTCGACCACGGCGTCCTGCCCTGGCCGCAACTGGCCGATCGGCACGACGCGCGTGCGATCCTGATAGCGCAACGGCAAGTGGAACAGTACGTCCTGGATATTTTCCAGACCGACCCTGGCCAGTTTTTCGGCCATGGCCTCGCCGACACCCTTGAGCGCCGTGACCGAGACCTCGGACAACTCACTCATGTCGCAGCGGTGCTCACTTCTTTGGGCCGCGCCACCGAACACAGGCGCACGGAGTCAGCAAGGATCTCGATTGCCTTGGGCCGCGGGAAGCTGGCGCGCCAGGCGATTGCGACCGTGCGGAAGGGCACTGGCGGCGTCAGCGGGCGCACTTCGATCACGCCGGCGGCGTAATGATGGCTGTCTACCGCCGACAACGGCAGGATCGAAATGCCCAGGCCCGAAGCAACCATGTGCCGGATGGTTTCCAGCGAACTGGATTCGACCGTGGTGTGCTTGGCGCCATCATTGCCTTTGCTCAGGGTTGGACATGCTTCCAGGACCTGATCACGGAAACAGTGGCCTTCGCCCAACAGCAGCAGGCTCTTGTCGTTCAGGGCCGCAGCGTCAATGGACTCCTTCTGCGTCCACGGATGGTCCGCGGGCATCAGGACATAGAACGGCTCGTCGTAAAGCGGCAGGGTCAGCACATCGGCTTCGTTGAACGGCAGCGCGATAATAATCGCGTCCAGTTCGCCATTGCGCAGCTTGTCGCGCAGCACGTGGGTGAAATTTTCTTCGATGTACAACGGCATTTGCGGGGCGACCCGATGCAGTTGCGGGATCAGGTGCGGGAACAGGTAAGGCCCGACGGTATAGATGGCGCCAACCTTGAGCGGCGCAGTCAGCTGGTTTTTCCCGGCCTGGGCCAGTTCGCGGATGCTCTGGGCTTGCTCAAGGACTTTCTGCGCCTGGGCAACGATGCCTTCGCCGACCGGCGTCAAGCGCACGGCACTCTTGCTGCGCTCGAAAATCAGCACACCGAGTTCATCTTCCAGCTTTTTCACACCCACCGAGAGTGTCGGCTGACTGACGTGACAGCGTTCGGCGGCATGGCCGAAATGCTGCTCCTGAGCGAGGGTAACGATATAGCGCAATTCTGTGAGAGTCATAGCGTGCGTCCATGAAGTTGCCGCCCCAGCATAGCGGCTGCAATCGATAGACGCACGTTATCAACCGCACTGTCGTGCAACAAAATTACGCTTAGCGGCGATCCAGCGAGTAAACGAACGGCGCAAGGATCTCAATGGTGCCGTTGTTCAAGTCTTCCTTCGGCGGCTTGGGCACTGGCTGGGCGCGACGAATCATCTCCAGGGTGGCGCGGTCCAGTGCCGGGCTGCCGGAGCTGCTGGCGATTTCATAGGACACAACGTTGCCCTCGGCATCGACCACGAAGCGCAGACGGCTGACCCCTTGCGTACCCCGACGACGGGCGTCTTCCGGATATTTCTTGAACTTGCTCAAGTGCCGCAGCAAGTCACCCTGCCAAGTCGGCAATGCATTGCTCGGGGGAGCCGGTGGCGCCGCCTGCGGTGCCACCGGTTTGGTCGGGCTCGGCGGGGCCGGAGGCGTATCCATGGGCGTTTCATCGGCCGGCTTTTCCTGCGGCGGCTCAGGCTTCTTCTGCGGCTTGGGCGGCTGCGGTTTCGGCTTGGGCTTTGGCACAGGCTTGGGCACGGCGATTTCCGGCTTCGGCGCCTCGACCAGCTTGGGCATCGGCAGTTCTTCTTCCGGTGCAGGCGGCTGTGGCGGCGGCACGACCTTCGGCGGTGGCGGCGGCGCGGGCTCCGGCAACGGCGCCAGTTCGACCATCATCGCCGCGGGCGGCAGTTCGAAAGCCTGGGTGGTCGGCCAGCGCAGTGCCAGGATAATCGCGATGGCATGCACCAGCAGCACCAGAATCAGGCTGCCGCTATAGCGCGTCAGTTGTTGGCGCATCGTGATCATTTTTTGGTGGCCGTCTCAAGGCCCACCAGACCGACTTTCAGATAGCCCGCGCTGCGCAGGGCGTTCATCACGTCCATCAGGTCGCCGTAGTCCACGCCCTTGTCCGCCTGGAAGAAGATCGTGGTGTCCTTCTTGCCGTGGGTCTTGGCATCCAGGATGGCGCCCAGTTGCTCACGAGTCACTTTGTCGTCACCCAAGTACAAGCCCTGGTCGGCCTTGACGCTGAGGAACACCGGTTTCTCCGGCCTCGGCTGCGGCTTGGCGGTGGAGGCGGGCAGGTCGACCTTGATATCGACTGTCGCCAGCGGCGCTGCCACCATGAAGATGATCAGCAGTACCAACATCACGTCGATAAATGGCGTCACGTTGATTTCGTGGTTTTCGGCGAGATCGTCGCCGCCTTCATTAAGATGCAGGCCCACGGCTTAGCCCACCTTGACCATGTGCGGTTGTTCTTTACGCTCTGGCGGCAGGTGGTCGAGGTCACGGCTGACCAGCAACAGCACCTGCGCGGAAGCATCGGAAACCTGCGCCTTGTAACCGGCGATAGAACGGGCGAACACGTTGTAGATGACCACCGCTGGAATCGCGGCGACCAGCCCCAGCGCCGTCGCCAGCAACGCTTCAGCGATACCCGGTGCCACGACGGCGAGGTTGGTGGTCTGGGTTTTTGCGATGCCGATGAAGCTGTTCATGATCCCCCAGACTGTCCCGAACAGCCCCACGAATGGCGCGGTAGAGCCGATGGTGGCAAGAACACCAGTGCCGACGCTCATGTTACGACCGCAAGCCGCCACCAGACGCTCCAGACGGAAGCTGACCCGTTCCTTGATCCCTTCGCGCTCACGGCTGTTGGCCGAAAGACGCATTTCTTCCAGGGCATCCTGGACCAGCAGATGGGCCAGGGTGCCCTCGCGGCTAGCGGTTTCGCTGGCATCATTAAGGGTGCGAGCGCGTTTGAGGATGGCGATATCCTGGCGCAGCCGACGCTTGGCGCCGATCAGCTCGAAGCCCTTGGCAATCCAGATGGTCCACGTCAGGATCGAGGCAATGGCCAAACCGATCATGACCGCTTTCACGACCACGGCAGCGTTCTGGTACATGCCCCACGGCGACAGGTCATGGGCCATGCCCAGGCTGTTGTTGCTTTCTTGCGGCTGGGCTTCGAGGTTTTCGCCAGGCACCGCTGCAGAGGGTGTACTCGCGTCGATTATTGGCGCGGCAATCGGCGTCGTTGCAGGCACCGTCGCGCTGTGGGCAGCAGGCGTTGTGGCAGTGGTCGTCTCATCGGCCAGGGCAACAGGCGCGAGCATCAAGCCCAGCACTAATGCAGCAATGCCACGCCAGGTGCGGCGCGCACTGGGTGGGTTGGTTGGCGAAGCGAGGGATTGAATACGTGTCATGCTGGCCTGACCTGAGGAGATAAAAAGGGTTTTCGTTCTATGCATCGCGCAGGGCGCCAGATGCATTGGAGCAGAACAAATGGTGCGGCATTATTGCAAGTAATTCTTGTTAACAAAAGCATTCCGCCTTTTTTAATGCCGCTATTAACACCGCTGAGCGGTTTTTCTTAAACGCTTGGCTGGCAAAAACCGATTTTTTTGGGAGTATCAAATGCCTGCCCCTTGCGTATTGATTGCTGGCTGCGGCGACATTGGCAGTCGTCTGGCACGCCAATTATTGCACCACGAGTGGAACGTGCATGGCTTGCGCCGCAACATCACGCAGCTGCCTGCGGGGGTCCACGGCATTGCTGGCAATCTGTTCGATGCCCCGATCCCTACCGCCTGGCCGACAGCCGCCATCGACTACCTGGTGTATTGCGCCACGCCGACCGACCGGGACGAAGCCGGTTATCGGGCCGCCTACGTCGAGGGGCTGCGCCATGTGCTCGACTGGCTGGCGCAGTCCGGGCAAAGGCCGCGAAGAATCATCTTCGTGTCCAGCAGCAGCGTCTATGGGCAACAGCATGGCGAGTGGGTCGATGAAACCTCGGCCACCGCGCCAGGCAGCTTTTCCGGCGAAATCATGCTCGAAGCCGAGCAGGTCGCCTTGAACAGCGGCCTGCCCGGCAGCGTGGTACGCCTTACCGGCATCTATGGCCCGGGCCGTAGCGATCTGTCGAACCGGGTCCGCCAAGGTTATAGCGTCGCCAGCGAGCCGCCGCTATTCGCCAATCGTATTCATGCCGACGATGCCGCCGGGCTGCTGGCGTGGCTGCTGCTGGCGGACGCCAAAGGTGTCGCCCTGGAGAGTTGCTATATAGGTGTCGACGACGAGCCCGCGCCATTGGCGCAAGTCGTGGACTGGCTACGCGAGCGCCTGAATGTCAGGCAATGGGCCGAGAACAGCAGCCTGCGGCGCACCGGCAGCAAGCGTTGCAGCAACGCCAGGGCGAAGGCAACAGGCTGGGTGCCGCAGTATCCAAGTTATCGCGAGGGGTATGCGGCGTTGCTCGATGACTGAAACTTGAAATGCGGGAGCAAGCTTGCTTGCGAAGAGGCCGGCACGCCTTCAGCGTCTGGCAGATTATCTTCGCGAGCAAGCTCTCCCACGCAGCCGCCGGCCCAACATCAATCCGATCAGTTGCGCTCAAGCAACCAGCGGCGTGTGCCGGGGCGCAGCTCGGGCATTTCATCTTCCTTGGCGGCGTTCAGCGCCGGGAAAATTTCCAGCCGTTTGCCGGTGCGAACGAAAATCCACGGATTACCCTTCTCGTTCTTTTCCAGCCACATGCTGTCGTGCTCACCACTCATGGCTGCACAATCGCCTGCCAGGCATAGCGCGTAACGATCGTTTTCCGGCAGGCCCTGAACGGTACCGTCTGGCAGGAACTGCACGACATTGCCTTGGCCGTCACCACTAACGATGGTCCATTTGCCACCCATATAAGCGCCATACAACGCGCGCTCAAAGCTGACCCCGGCAGGCGCACCGGCAGGCGCCGGGTCTTTCGGCAACTGGAAGCGCTGCTCGGGGCTGGAATCGGTGGCCGCCTGAATCAGTTGATCGCCCTTGACGCTCAACTCATCGGCGTAGTTGTAGAAGTCGACGTGGACCTTGCCGTCGGCAACGCTGGTGATCTTGCCTTCACCCAACTCAAAACCGTTGGAATAGGTCGCCTGGCTAGCCTTGGTGTCAACCTGCCACTCCAGGTTCGGCCCGTTGGCCAACAAAGCCTGGCGCAGATTATCGCCCTTGGCGGCGGCGTCGATGGCGGCCTGATTGATCCAGGTACCGTCGGGGGAGCGGTTGCTATGGCTGGCGCAGCCGCTCAAGACAGCGGCCAGCAGTGAGAGAGCAAGCGCGAAGCGCATGGCAGAGTCCTTCCTAAGCAGGAGGGCGCAACGAGGAATACGTTGCGCCGTGGGGATTTATTCGAGGACCAGGATTGCGTCCATCTCGACTTGCGCGCCACGCGGCAAGGCGGCAACGCCAATGGCAGCACGCGCCGGGTAAGGCTGTGCGAAGTATTTGCCCATGACTTCATTGACCTTGGCGAAGTGGCTCAGGTCAGTCAGGAAGATGTTCAGCTTGACGATGTCCTTGAACGAACCGCCCGCTGCTTCAGCCACCGCCTTGAGGTTCTCGAAGACCTGGACGGTCTGGGCCTCAAAGCCCTCGACCAGCTCCATGGTTTTCGGGTCCAGCGGGATCTGCCCGGACATATACACGGTATTGCCAGCCTTGATTGCCTGGGAATAGGTGCCGATAGCTGCAGGGGCGTTGTCGCTGCTGATGACGGTCTTGGACATGAATAACTCCTGATGGGGTATGGGCTACGCGCGCATGCGGGTGATGCGGGTCACACCGGTCAGGGCGCGCAGTTTCTTGATCACGCGGGCCAGATGCACACGGTCGTGTACGCTGACCACCAGTTGGACCACGCTGATGCGACCATCGCGCTCGTCCATGCTGATTTTCTCGATGTTGCCGTCGGCGGCATTGACGCTGCTGGCCAGCAGGGCGATCAGGCCACGCTGATGTTCCAGCTCGACGCGCAGTTCGACATTGAACTCGCCGGTAACGTCCTTGGCCCACGACAACTGAATGCACTTTTCCGGGTTATGGCGGATTTCACTGATGTTCCGGCAGTTATCCAGATGCACGACCATGCCTTTGCCTGCGGACAGGTGACCGACAATCGGGTCGCCCGGGATAGGCGTACAGCATTTGGCGTAACTGAGCACCAGGCCCTCGGTGCCGCGGATGGCCAGCGGCCCTTCGGTGCTGGGCAGTTGTTCACCCTCGCCGAGCAAGCGGCGGGCAACCACGTAAGCCATGCGATTGCCCAGACCGATATCTTCGAGCAGGTCTTCGATGACTTCTACGCGGTATTCGGCCAGGACTTGCTGCACGCGCTCGGCAGGGATCTTTTCCAGGCTGCTTTCAAAGCCATTGAGAACCTTGTTCAGCAGGCGCTCGCCCAGGCTGATGGACTCTGAACGGCGTTGCAGTTTGAGCGCATGGCGAATATGCGTCCGGGCCTTGCCGGTCACCACGAAGTTGAGCCAGGCCGGATTCGGCCGTGCCCCCGGCGCGCTGACGATTTCTACCGTCGAGCCGCTTTGCAGTGGCTCTGACAGCGGCGCCAGCCGACGATTGATCCGACAGGCAATGCAGCTATTGCCGACATCCGTGTGTACGGCATAGGCAAAGTCGACCGCCGTGGAGCCTTTGGGCAGCTCCATGATCCGGCCCTTGGGCGTGAAAACGTAGACCTCGTCCGGGAACAGGTCGATCTTCACGCTCTCAATGAACTCCAGCGAGTTGCCGGCACGCTGCTGCATTTCCAGCACACCCTTGACCCATTGGCGGGCGCGGGCATGGGTGCCTTTTGGCTGCTCGTCGTCGCTGGACTTGTATAGCCAGTGCGCCGCGATACCGTTGTTGGCCATCTCTTCCATTTCGCGGGTGCGAATCTGGATCTCGATGGGCACGCCATGCATGCCGAACAGGGTCGTGTGCAACGACTGATAGCCGTTGGCCTTGGGAATCGCGATGTAGTCCTTGAAGCGACCCGGCAGCGGCTTGTACAGATTATGAACGGCGCCCAGCACGCGGTAGCAGGTGTCTACCTTGTCGACGATGATGCGGAACGCATAGACGTCCATGATCTCGTTGAACGCCCGACGCTTGCCGCGCATCTTCTTGTAGATGCCGTACAGGTGTTTTTGCCGACCACTGACTTCACCCTGGATTTCATCCACGGCCAGGCAATGGCTGAGGGATTCTTCGATCTTGTTGACCAGTTCCTTGCGGTTGCCACGGGCGCGTTTGACCGCCTGATTGATGCGCGCCGAGCGCATCGGGTACATGGCTTTGAAACCGAGGTCTTCAAATTCGATACGAATGGCATGCATGCCCAGCCGATTGGCGATGGGAGCATAGATTTCCAGGGTTTCCTTGGCGATTCGCCGGCGCTTTTCCCCGGACAGGACTTCCAGCGTGCGCATGTTGTGCAGGCGGTCGGCGAGCTTGACCAGGATCACGCGGATATCACGCGCCATGGCCATGGCCATCTTCTGGAAGTTTTCGGCCTGGGCCTCGGCCTTGGTCTCGAAATTCATCTGGGTCAGCTTGCTGACGCCATCGACCAGTTCGGCCACGGTTTCGCCGAACTGCGCACAGAGCGCTTCCTTGGCGATACCGGTGTCTTCGATTACATCGTGGAGCATGGCCGCCATCAGGCTCTGATGGTCCATGTGCATGTCGGCAAGGATGCCGGCGACTGCCAGCGGGTGCGTAACGTAGGCTTCACCGCTGCGGCGGCGCTGGCCGTCGTGGGCCTGCTCGGCGTAGAAATACGCTCGGCGGACCAGATTGACCTGGTCGTGGCCGAGGTAGGAAGACAGACGATCGGCGAGGGCATCTATGCTCGGCAAGATACGCCTCCTTGCCGATGGCTTTTGCCCTGCGCCGTACTACGTCGACCCGGCATAGGCTTAGAGAGCCTCGTTGGACTCGTCCTCGAATGCAGCGAACAATGGTTCATCTTCAACGATTTCAGCTTCTGCGATTACAGCGTAATCCATCAGGCCTGCTGCGATTTCACGCAGAGCCATAACAGTAGGCTTGTCATTTTCCCACGCCAGCTTTGGTTCTTTGCCGCCGGTTGCCAGTTGACGGGCACGCTTGGTGGAGAGCATGACCAGCTCAAAGCGGTTATCCACGTGTTCTAGGCAGTCTTCAACGGTTACGCGGGCCATGGGTATTCCTCGTAGCAAATGCGGATGCGCGATGCCCGGATGGGCGAGCGGACTCGATAGTTTACAAGCTCAGAGCCATAAGCTTCAAGCAGCAAGCCACGAGCGGTCGGGTTTTAGCGCCCGGGATGCCCTTAAGCGAGCAATTCACAGAACAATTGGCTGTATTGTTCCTGCTGATGCAACTGGCTCAGGCGATTGGCGCGGAAGATGGCTTTCAGGTCTTCCAGAGCACTGGCGAAATCATCGTTGATGACAACGTATTCATACTCGACATAGTGGCTCATTTCGCTCACGGCTTCACGCATCCGGCCCTCAATGATCTCGTCGCTGTCCTGGCCGCGATTGGTCAGGCGCTGGCGCAAGGCCTGCTGGGTCGGCGGCAGAATGAAGATCGAACGCGCATCAGGCATGACCTTGCGCACTTGCTGGGCACCCTGCCAGTCGATTTCCAGAATCAGGTCGTGCCCTTCATCCAGGGTCTGCTGCAGGTGGCTTTGCGAAGTACCGTAGAGATTGCCGAATACCTCGGCCTGCTCCAGGAAATCGCCATGCTCGATCATCCAGACGAACTCGGTACGGTCGACGAAATGATAGTTCACGCCATCGACTTCCCCCGGACGCATGGCCCGGGTGGTGTGGGAGACCGAGACACGAATCTGCGGCTGGGCGTCGATCAACGCCTTGACCAGACTGGTCTTGCCTGCGCCCGAAGGCGCAGAAATGATGTACAGGGTGCCGGTGCTGTGGGTCATGTAGAGGTAGCCTTACTCAATGTTCTGCACTTGTTCACGCATCTGCTCGATCAACACCTTGAGGTTGACCGCAGCCTGAGTGCTGCGCGGGTCGAAGGCTTTGGAGCCTAGTGTATTGGCTTCGCGGTTAAGCTCTTGCATCAGGAAGTCCAGCCGACGTCCGGCTTGTCCGCCGGCAGTGAGCACCCGACGCACCTCGGTGACGTGTGTGCTCAGGCGATCCAGCTCTTCAGCGACGTCGCTTTTTTGCGCCAGCAGGACCATCTCCTGCTCCAGCCGCAACGGATCGAGCTCGGCCTTCATATCGGCAAAGCGGTCCAAAACCTTCTGTCGCTGTGCCGCCAGCATCTGCGGCACGAGGGTACGCAAGGTAGCGACCTCTTCGGTGATCGACGCCAACCGTTCGTCGAGAAGTTTAGCCAGATCGGCACCCTCACGCCCACGCCCGAGCTTCAGTTCGGTCAACGCCTCGTTGAACAGACTCATCGCCTCACTGTTCAAGGCCTGTGGATCGCTGGCATCGGCAACCAGAACGCCGGGCCAGGCCAGCACTTCCAATGGGTTGAGTGCAGCAGGCTGCTTGATCAGGCTGGCGACGATTTCGGCGGCGGCCACCAGTTGCGTGGCGCGCTCGCGATCGACTTGCAGGGGCTTGCCCGCGGTTTCTTCGGTAAAGCGCAAAGTGCATTCGACCTTGCCCCGGGACAAACCTTGGCGCAACGCCTCGCGAACAGCGCCTTCAAGGTCGCGGAAAGACTCCGGCAAACGCAGGTGCGGTTCGAGGTAACGATGATTGACCGAGCGTAGCTCCCAGCTCAGTGTGCCTTGAACGCCAGCCCGTTCTACTCGGGCGAAAGCCGTCATGCTGTGCACCATGGGAAGTCCCTCTTGAATGCTGTTTAAGAGCGCTGCCGCAGGCGATGCCTTGCTGTCATGAAGAGCTGACAGGCTGCGAAGGCGCAGGATTGTAGCGCAGAGCGGCACAGGCTCCCAATGCAGCCGTGCGACAGATAAGTCATGACCACGACGAATCGCCCGGATGCAGGCCACAAAGCGTCGCTACAGAACGTCGGCAGCACCCTGGAGGGTAACTGCCGATATTTTGGAAATGCCCTGTAAGGGTTGTGACCCTGAGCGCCGATGGCGGTTCAGCAGGAGTGCGTCCGGCGGGCGCGGCTCGCGCTGAAACAGCATCAGCCCCTATAATGCCCGGCAGTTTTCCGTCTCAGTACAGGTATCCCAGATGAAACGTCCAAGTGGTCGCGTTGCCGATCAGCTCCGCTCGATCCGCATCACCCGCAACTACACCAAACACGCCGAGGGCTCTGTACTGGTCGAGTTCGGTGACACCAAAGTGATTTGCACGGTCAGCGTCGAGAGCGGCGTACCGCGCTTTCTCAAGGGTCAGGGCCAAGGCTGGCTGACAGCCGAATACGGCATGCTGCCCCGCTCCACTGGCGAGCGCAATCAGCGTGAAGCCAGCCGTGGCAAGCAGGGTGGTCGCACGCTGGAAATCCAGCGCCTGATCGGTCGCTCCCTGCGCGCGGCACTGGACATGTCCAAGCTGGGCGACATCACCCTGTATGTCGATTGCGACGTGATCCAGGCCGATGGTGGCACCCGTACAGCGTCGATCACCGGCTCCATGGTTGCCCTCATCGATGCCCTGAAAGTCATCAAGAAACGCGGCGGCCTGAAAGGCGGCGACCCGCTCAAGCAGATGATTGCGGCCGTTTCGGTCGGCATGTATCAGGGCGAACCGGTGCTGGACCTGGATTACCTGGAAGACTCGACTGCCGAAACCGACCTCAACGTCGTGATGACCAGCACCGGTGGCTTCATCGAAGTCCAGGGCACTGCCGAAGGCGCGCCATTCCATCCGAACGAGTTGAACGCCATGCTGGCCCTGGCGCAAAAAGGCATGAACGAGATATTCGAGCTGCAACAGGTGGCATTGGCCGACTGAATGGATATGCACAGGGAGTTGCCACATGAGTGACAGTCAATCGCCCGCACCGAAGCTCACGCCGGAAATCCGTCAATGGGCGATGTTCTGCCACCTGGCAGCGTTTCTTGGCCTGGTCTTTCCGTTCGGCAACCTGATCGGGCCACTGATTCTGTGGCAAATGAAAAAAGAAACCGATCCGTTCATTGATGCCCAAGGCAAGGAAGCCTTGAACTTCCAGATCACCGCTTCCCTGGCCATCGCCGTCTGCGTGATGCTGATTGTGGTGATCATCGGCTTTCCGCTATTGCTGCTGGTCGGCATCGGGGCAACGGTGCTGACCATCATTGCCGCGATCAAGGCCAATGACGGGCTGTCCTATCGCTATCCATTCTGCTGGCGGCCGGTGAAATAGCAGATCCACAGGTATAGATCGTATACAAATGAAAAAGCCGACTCGATGTCGGCTTTTTCATGGGCGGCTGTTTATCCGTAATCAGATAGTCAGCGTCCAGTCGTAATCCACAATCAGCGGCGCATGCTGCGAGAAACGCGGCTGGCGCGGCAGACGAGCACTGCGCACGAAGCGGCGCAGGCCCGGCGTCAGCAACTGATAGTCGAAGCGCCAACCGAGGTTGAGCATCTCGGCCTGTTCGTTATCCGGCCACCAGCTGTACTGATCACCTTCGCGACTGACTTCACGCAGGGCATCGACATAGCCCATGTTGCCGACAATCTCGTCCATCCAGGCCCGTTCCGGCGCCAGAAAGCCCGGTGATTGCTGGCTGTCACGCCAATTCTTGATGTCGAGCTTCTGCTGCGCGACGTAGAGCGAGCCACAATAAATGTACTCGCGACGTTTACGCCGCTGCTTGTCCAGGTATTTACCGAAGTCGTCCATCAACTTGAATTTCTGATTCAAGTCTTCGTCGCCGTTCATTCCAGACGGCAGTAACAACGTGGCAATACTGAGTTTGTCGAAATCTGCTTGCAGGTAACGCCCGTAACGGTCGGCTGTTTCAAAGCCCAGGCCGCTGATAACCGCCTTTGGCTGCAACCTAGAGTAAAGCGCCACGCCGCCTTGCGCGGGAACTTCTGCCTCGCAGGCATAAAGGAAGTAGCCGTCCAGTTGGAAGGCTGGGTCGTCCAGTTCAAAGGCGGAGGCGCGGGTGTCCTGAAGACAGATGACGTCGGCATTCTGAGCCTGCAGCCAACTGAGCAAACCACGCTCGACTGCGGCCTGAATGCCATTTACGTTCACACTGATGATCCGCATAAATGGCCCCAAAAATCACGTGCGTGTATGATACCCGAGCTCTAACTAATTAGCTAAATCCGTGGTATTCGGGGCTTTTTTCATGCAAGCGTATCAGCGCGATTTCATTCGTTTTGCCATCGATCGCGGGGTTTTGCGTTTCGGTGAGTTCACTCTCAAGTCCGGGCGAACCAGCCCTTACTTCTTCAATGCCGGCCTGTTCAACAGTGGTTCGGCCCTGGCGCAACTGGGTCGCTTCTATGCGGCGGCCGTGGTTGAGAGTGGTATTTCCTTCGATGTCCTGTTCGGCCCGGCGTACAAGGGGATTCCCCTGGCAGCCGCGACGGCCGTGGCTTTGGCCGAACAGTATCAGGTCGACACACCCTGGTGCTTCAACCGCAAGGAAGCCAAGGCCCACGGCGAAGGCGGCAGCCTGGTCGGCGCGCCCCTGAACGGCAATGTGCTGATCATCGACGACGTCATTACCGCAGGCACTGCCATTCGCGAAGTCATGCAGATCATTCAAGACCAAGGCGCAACCGCTGCCGGCGTATTGATTGCGCTGAATCGCCAGGAGCGCGGCAATGGCGAGCTTTCCGCCATTCAGGAGGTCGAGCGCGACTTCGGCATTCCGGTCATCAGCATCGTTTCGCTGACCCAGGTCCTGCAATTTCTCGCCGATGATCCACAATTGAAGCAACATCTGCCTGCGGTTGAAGCCTATCGGGCGCAATACGGGATCTAAGCGCGAATGCCCAGGGGTTCTTATGCGTAGATTGAGCGTCGTCGGCCTGACTCTTTCGTTGGGACTGTGCTCGTCATTGGGGGCCTGGGCTGCTGAGGCGCCTGAAACTCTGCTGTATCGCTACATCGATGACAAAGGCGTCACGGTGCTGGATCGTCAGGGCGTGCCACCCGACTATGTCGGCAAGGGCTACGAAATACTCAATCAACGCGGCCGGGTGGTGCAGGTCGTGCCGCCGGCACCCTCTGCCGAAGAAGTTCGCGCAGCCGAAGCGGCCAAGGTGCAAGCCAGCGCCGATGCGCAATTGCTGCATCTTTATAGCAGTGTCGACGACGTGGACCGCGCCAAGGCGCGCAAGCTGGCCGAGCTGGATAACCTGATCGCCATGAACCTGAGCAATCTCAAGGGTCTTCGCAGCCAGCAGGGCAGCCTGAAAAGCCAGGCGATCGATCAGGAGCGTGCCGGACATGCGGTGCCGCAGGCATTGATCGATCAGATCAATGACCTGCAGGAGCGGCAACAGGCACTACAAGCCGATATCGATCGTATCCAGAGCACCCGCAAGCAGGCTGAAGCTGGCTTTTCGGTGGATCGGGCCAGGGTGCAGAAGCTGGTTCAACAGTAGGCGACGCGCAATAAAAAGACCTCGCCGGCAAAACCGGGGAGGTCTTTTTTCGCCCGTTGACTCAGTGACGCTTGCGATTGCTGATCAGGGTACCCACACCGGTATCGGTGAAGATTTCCAGCAGCACCGCATTCGGCACACGACCATCGATGATGTGCGAGGTCGTCACGCCA
>Ga0302262_10000440_pt1 | contig 17262 bp, 21 predicted proteins | sample II_Fen_E3_4_FD_194557 | JGI IMG/M metagenome (GOLD analysis project Ga0302262, IMG submission 194557) | Peat permafrost microbial communities from Stordalen Mire near Abisko, Sweden - II_Fen_E3_4 | ecosystem: Environmental > Terrestrial > Soil > Wetlands > Permafrost | place: Sweden: Abisko...
TGGATTTGTATTCTGTTCAACGGAAGTGTTCAGGGCAAGTGGTAAATTCGATATGTATTTATTGAATAAGGCGCAAAACCCAAATGGACGTGCCGATGAATTTGGTTTCTCTCACAGATTCAAAGCGGATTTTACAAAAGATGCACAAAAATATTCGGCTATGATTTATCAGGCCAAATCAGTATAAGGGTTAGTTTTCATAGGTTGGAAAACCACTTCAATTCGTTAACGGGTTGAAGTGGTTTATTTCAAAAACTAAACGAATGAAAAGAAGCGATATATACAAAGCCTTACGCGATCAGGCTAAATCTGAACTGGAGTATCTCAAATTTGTAGATTTGCAAAAGGGACAGATGCAAAATGAGGTACAAAATTATCCTGTTCCGCTTCCGGCTTTGTTTATCGAACTTGGTGATTTCCGCTTTAGTAATCTTGGAGAAAGCGCGCAAATTGGTGATGGCATTGTAAGTCTTTACCTATACGTCAATTCGGGCTCTGATACGTTCAGTACTTCCACCAGTGAAAATACAAGCTTGGATATCCTGGACAAATTTGATGATATTTATCAGGCCTTTGAAGGCTTATCCATTGATAAGCTTACCCCGCTAAACAGATTAGCCGAATATAAACCGCAATATGGTAAAAAGTATATCCTTTTCAGGGTTGACTTTAGCACTGCGGTAGATGATAAGAAAGTAATTGAACGTAACACAGTGGCTAAACCGGAACCGGATATAGCTTCAACATTTAGATTCAAATAAGATGGCAGACTATAAACATGCAATTAAACGGATACTGACTACTGAAGGTGGCTATGTGAATGACAAAAATGATGCAGGCGGTGAAACTTACAAAGGAATTGCACGCAACTTTTGGCCAAAGTGGATGGGCTGGGTATTTATTGATCCGGCTAAAAAATTAAACGGATTTCCTACATCGCTCGAAAAGATTGTACCGCTTCAAGAATTTGTTATACAATTCTATAAACAAAATTTTTGGGATAAGATCGGCGGTGATTTTATTGCTGATCAGGATATAGCAGATATGTTGGTGGATAGTGCCGTAAATGAAGGAATCAAACCTGCTATCAAACGTGCGCAATCGATCGTCACAATGGCTCAGACAGGAATTATAACTCCTGAGTTAGTTACAAAATTAAGCTCAATGATATGAAAAAGTTAGTGCCTTTGTTCCTTTTTATCTCGGCGTTTTGTTTATCACAACCGGCTATAAAAAAGGATACAGTTGGTGTGTTGAACGCTAAAATCATATTATTGAGTGATTCGATTGCAAAATTGAACCAACGCCCAGCAATGACAAAACTGCAATTTATTCAGCTTTACAAGTATGATAGATTGCTCAAGTACTACAAGATTTGTAAACGAAAACCGACTCAGTGGAAATATTACAAAGGTTGGTCAACTAGAGTTTTTGAATTATGAAGAATTATTTTGTTAAGTTTCTTGCAGTATACGACTGGAATTCATTTGAAGAATTTGTGTTGTCTATATTTCCAAGTTGCAAATACCAGTTGCATAGTGCAGTACTGACGCTTTCAGTTCTTTCTGGATTGGTCAATTACCTATTTGGCGTTACGCCGGCTTTGGCCATTGCCATGTTTGCAGCAATAGTAATTGAAGTGGTAACTGGGATTAGAGCATCTAAGCGGAAAGGAATAGGTTTTGAGTCCTTTCGGTTCTCGCGTTGCGTGATAAAAATACTTATCTGGCTGGCTATACTTTACATTATTCATGCTTTTAAACGTGAATTTCAGGACTCAAAGAACCTTATTGATTTAGCAGCTTATAGCTTCTTTAGCTTTGTATTCGTGGCTTGCCTGACAGGATTCCTGGTTGAATATGTGACTTCCATCCTAGAGAATGTATCGGTGCTCAAAGGAAAAGAAAAAACGGCTATAATCGAAGCCATTCATGGCGGTTGGACAAACTTATTGTCAAATATAAAACCAAAGAAAAATGAGAACTAAAAATTTAAACAAAGCATTGGTTGAGCGTATCATACTTCTTTGTGTTGTATTCGTTTCAACTTTCGTTTATTCGGGCTGTAAAACGCTTAAACAAACCAATAGTTCTGAAGTAAAAAACAATACTTCGGCAACCTCAACGGTAAGTACTTCAAACGATACAAAACTGGATGTAAAAACTTCGATAAGCTCAGTTATCAATACTTCGACAAGTTCATCATCTACTGACAAAGGAATTACTTCCGAAACTGTTGAAGAAACAAGTACGAGTACAAAATTATCACCACCGGACAGCACTGGTAAGCAATATCCAACTGAAACCACCACTACGAAACGAAGTATCAAACGTGGTGAAAATAAAAATTTAGCTGCAAATTTAGGCTCAAAAAGTGATGCAGCAACAAATGCTATCAATGAGGACAAATCGAAGTTAAAAGCGAATGTGTCACAACAGAATAAAGGCAAGTCGCAAACAACTATGAAAGAAGCCTCAAAACGAACTGAAAAGGTAAAAACATCCGGTTGGGTATATATTGCTATAGTTGGCTTGATTGGTCTTTTATCATTCATTACATATAGAATTTTGAAACGCTTTAATAAAATTAAATAGTATGGCAAAAACTGAAGAAAAACCAGTTGAAGAAACCACAAATGTGGAAACAACTACCGAAACAACTTCAAACGAAATAGTTTCTCCTGAAGCTACAGTCGAAGAAACTAAGCCGAGTGAAAGTACAACAGAAGAAACTAAACCGGGTGAAAGTACTATCCTGGAAAAAATAGTTGAAGCAAGTAAACCTGTAGAAACAACCGAAGCTACTATAACAGAACCGGCTACTACTGGAACTGAATCTAATGAGACCACAGAGCTTGAAACTGTGGAAGAAAAAGTGGATACAGAATTTACTGCTGAAGCTGAAGCAATCATGAAAAAGCAGGAGGTGAAAGAAATTTGGCGTTGTCCTGTTCTTGGTTATTGGTTTACTAAAAAAGAGTTCGCCGATGACAATGCGAAGAAAGTAAAAAAAAGTGCTGAACACTATAATTTGTAAACCATGTCAGGATTACCTAATGTAAGTATAAGCCTTGTTCGTGACGGACTGGGCTTAGTAGCCGAAACAAACGATAACACAGTCGGTTTTATTCTTCCTGGTGTTGCTGTTGCAAATAAACTGGTTTTGAATACTCCTTATGCCATTTACAGCACTGATGGAGCAAAAGCCCTGGGCATTGATTCTACCGGTTCGAATAAAGCTGCTTATCGTCATATTTCAGAATTCTACTCCGTAGCTCCTACAGGGGCAAAACTTTGGATTATTGTAGTTGCAACAACCACTAAATTATCTGAAACAGTTGATTCTGAACTGGACATCTGTCCGGCCAAAATTATGCTGAACAAGGCTAACGGTGAAATTATGGCTGTAGGTACAGCAGTTGCCACTGATAGTGGTTTGACCGTTGATGGACTTGATGGCGAAGTTTATACAGCCATGATTAAAGGGCAAACTTTAGCTGAAGCATATCTGGCCAAGATTATGCCATTTGTTTTGATTATTGAAGGTCGTAAAGTGACTGATGTAAATTCGCTTCGCAATTTACATACCGAAACAAAATATCGCACTTCGGTTGGTTTGTGTTCAACGCTTCCTGACGGTTCTGCTTCCATTGGATTGATATTAGGCCAAATTGCTGCATTGCCAGTACAGCGCAAAATATCGCGGGTGAAAAATGGGTCATTACCAATTACCACCGCTTACTTGAGCGATGGTGTTGCTATAAAAGAGCGTGAAGATTTGGGTACAATTCACGACAAGGGTTATATCATCTTCCGTCAGTTCCCCAATAAGTCAGGTTACTTTTTTAATGGAGACTTCACAGCCACTTCGCTGACAGATGATCTGAATATAATCGCACGTATTCGAACTATTGACAAAGCGTTGAAGATAACTTATAATACTTATGTGGAAGAGCTTGACGATGATGTGGAAGTAAACGATGACGGGACACTGAACACTGCTGTAGCTGCTTATCTGAAACAAAAAATTGAAACACAGGTGAACGGTTCAATGGCCGGTGAAATATCGAAATTCACCGCGCAAATTGATACTACTATTGATATCCTTTCCGGTGCTGCTCAAAAAATATATCTGAACATTACTCCTAAGGGTTATTTGAATCCAATTGAGGTGGTATTGAGTTTTGTAAATCAATAATAAATAAAAGAATTATGGCATATAGTTGGTCAGAATACCGCTGTTATATGGGCGGGCGGTTTGTAACCGGTATTCGTGGTTATAAGTATAAAACTGAGCGTGAAATTGAACCGATTTACGCTGAAGGTGATGAGCCTGTAGATGTTGGTTACGGAAATAAGAAATACAGCAATGAAATAAAATTGCTTCAAAATGAATTGGAGTCAATTATTGTTTCCGGTGGTGGTGACCCTTTCAAAATTCCGCCATTCACAATTGTTCACTCATACATTCCACAAAATAGTACTGGGAGAATTATTACTGATGTTTGTGAAGGTATTCAATTTACGGATATTGAAAAAGCAATGGAACAAGGTGCTAAATTTATGGAAATTACAGTTCCTACATTTGTCAAAAAAATCAGATATAATACAACATACACAGCTTAATCATGAAAAAAGAAATAACCCTTGTAGGCGAAGTTACGCCAGAACAAATTGAACAGTGGAAAGTCAAATATGGCAAAGTACACGGTGTGATTGTAGATGGGCATATTGCTTATGTCCGTAAAATAGATCGGAATACTACCAGTTACGCACTCAGTCAGATGTCGTTCAAAATGTCGAAAGGTGAAAACGATGCTAGCGATATTGAAATGAATATGGGCAAACTGATGAAAACCGGTGAAGCTGTATTGAATAACTGCTGGATTGGTGGTAGTGAAGAAATTAAAAAAGATGAAACGCTTTGGTTCAATGCCTGTGTAAAAGCCGGAGAATTGATAGAGTTCAAGGAGACTGAGCTAAAAAACTTTTAAGCGAGGCTGAACAGTGGGGTGATAATGATTGGGTCGGCTTAATGTCGACCCAATTAGAATATTACCTAGGCTATGATGTCTCGCACCTTACAGATGAACAATGGGCGATGAAGGTTGCTCACCTTTACATAGTACGAAAACGAGAAGCTGAAGCAAATAAGCAATAATGGGACCAGGTGTTGAATACATATTACGAGCGCGCGATTTATTGAGCGGTGTTTTGAAGAATGCTTCGAAAGCTGCTGAAAATGTATCGAAAAGCGTAGATGGTGTAGGTAAGTCAACCGAAAAGGCGATGGTTAATGCTGAAAAAAGTGTCAGTCGTGCTTCTAAATCATGGGAAAATTATATCAATAAAGTTCGCGAATCGAACAATCAAACTAATGATTTAGCGAATGGAATAAAGAAGATTGTAGGTACGCTTGCAGTTTTTGAAGGTATAAAAACCATTGTAAAAATGGGGTCTGATTTGGAGCAATCTAAAATCAGTTTTGATGTATTGTTGGGGAGTGCTCAAAAGGCTCAAATCATGTTGGCTGGATTAAATAAGTTTGCCAATGATACGCCTTACGAAAACAAGCCATTGATTGACCAAGCTAAGTTATTGCTTTCGTTTGGTACTTCAGCAGAAAAGATTTTGCCAACCCTGAAAATGCTTGGTGATATTGGTATGGGAGATACCAATAAAATGCAATCGTTGACATTGGCTTATGCTCAAATGTCCAGTGCCGGCAAGCTACAAGGACAAGACTTATTGCAAATGATAAATGCCGGTTTCAATCCATTGCAGGAACTTGTAAAAATGACAGGGAAAAGCATGGGAACGCTTCGTAAGGAGATGGAGAAAGGCAAAATTTCATCATCAATGGTTGAAACTGCTTTTCAACATGCTACAAGTAAAGGCGGGCTTTTCTTTGGTATGATGGATAAAATGAGCCAAACGACTTCAGGTAAGTTTTCTACGATGGTGGGAACACTCAAGCAAACGGGGGCTGAAATTGGATTAAAGCTTTTGCCTTATGCCAATAGCCTGATGAATTTCTTGATGCCGATGGTTGACTGGATAGCTCGTAATGCTAACATGCTATTACAGCTAACAGCCGTCGCTCTGGGTGCATATGCAGCGTTTAAATTGATAACTTGGGGCATAAAGCTTTGGACAATTGCTCAAGCCATTCTAAATGGTACAATGGCTCTTAATCCTGTGGGATTAGTCGTCATTGGTATTGCTGCTTTGATTGCGATGATTGTCATTGCATGGAATAAGTTTGCATGGTTCAGGGGTATTGTTCTGGGACTTTGGGATTCATTTAAATTGTTTGCTAACTTCCTAAAGGACTCTGTAATGAATACGGTAAAAGGGCTAGTTGATATGTTCTTGGGACTTGGTAAAATCATTGATGGAATTTTTCGTCGTGACTGGGGAAAAATTAAAGATGGAGCAAAACAAGTTGGTTCTGGCTATGTGAATAGTTTTGCTGGTGGTGGCATTGTAAAAGCTGCTATTGATAACGGTTCAAAAGCCGGTGAGACATGGGCAAAAGGATATAACAAAGGACTTAAAAGCTTTGCAAAGAGTCAAGCGGATAATAAGAGTGGTGTTGACGCTGGTTCATTGACAAGTGGATTAGGTAAAACCGGCGGAACTACTCCTGATGATAAAATAAAAAGTATTGCCGGTGGTGGAAGTAAGCCTACGAATATCAACATTATTTTGAATAAAGAAATGGTTGGCAGCATTACCGTACAGGCCACTAATGTAAATGAAGGCGTTGGTAAGATTAAAGACATTGTCATGGAATGTATGTCACAGGTATTAAATAGTGCAAACCGATTAGCTCATGAATGATAAATATAATTTCAATGAATTTGATTTGGGCGAAATTTTTAAAAGTGTTTGGGGTTATTCAGCTCCTCCTCTTTTATTTGGTTTGCAAAATGCAGTTGAAAAAAAGCTATTTGGGAACACTTCGGATACTTCGGATTATTCCTTCGCAATACCTTCGGAACGGCGGGAATACAATATAAAAGGTTCGCCTTTTTACGGATTGAATAACAATGGCAATGAAGTGTTTTTGCCTATTTGGTTGATTAAGGCCGATGGAACAAAGTTTATGCTTCAGAATACGGTTTCATCCATTGTAAGCAAAAAAACGATTGTTGAAACCGTATTGGTCAATCAGCATGGTTCTGTAAAGGAAGAAATATCAATGGATGATTGGGATTTGGCTGTGAAAGGTATTATAGTTTCACCGGATATGGATTATCCTGATCAGCAAGTTGCAGATCTTAAAGCACTTTACAAGTTAAGTGAATCACATGGAATTGAAAATGCCAGGACATCGCTACTCTTTGAAGATAATGAAAAGGTAGTTATGAAAAACCTGAAATTTCCTGAAATAAAAGGGATGAAAAATGTACAGGCATTTGAGTGTGATCTAGTGAGTGATATTGAATTTAAACTGATAATTGAATAATGTACGTCAAGCTTCGTGGACATATTGAAATAGTGCGTAAATCGGATGGTAAAAAGCTTTCATTCGATGCTTTTCACTCTGTTCACATTGAATTAGACATTTTCAAAATAAATCAGTCATGTAAAATTCAGATTCCAATTTCAGCCAGATTAGAATATAAAGATAAAAGGGTTGGTGAAAGCGTTCAGACAGCTTCACAGTTTGCTCGTGGTGATAAAATAAGTGTATGGTTGGGGTATAATAATGATATGCGGTTGGAGTTCGAAGGTTTTATTTATCGTTTGAATTACAAAACACCGCTTGAAATTGAATGCGAAGGTTACGAATTCCAATTGCGAAGGCCTTGCGAAACTAAAACATGGAAGTCGACAACCATGAAAACGGTACTTCAGTACCTGATCAATGAAACGGATATCGTATTGAGTGACCATATTCCGGATATAAGCTTCACGAAGTTTATTATACCGGCTAACATGACAAAGTTGGAAGCCTTGCAACTCATTAAAGAGAAATATGGTGTAACTGTATTTTTCATGGGTAAAACTCTTTATTCCGGGTTGGCCTATGTAATTGACCGGGGAACTGTAAAATATAAGTTGGGCTATAATACCATCAATGCCGATGACCTGAAGTATCGTAATGCTGACGATGTAAATCTTAAAATAAAGGCTATTTGGATTAAACCGGACAATACCAAAGTTGAAGCTGAAGTGGGAGATAAAGAAGGAAGCTTACGAACATTGTTTTTCTATGATGTTTCGAGTACTGCTGAACTCAAAAAACTAGCAACTGAAGAAATAAAGAAGTACAAATATTCCGGTTACGAAGGAAAGATAAAAACATTTTTACAACCGTTTGCTCAACCAGGAATGAAAGCAAATATGACAGACCCGAAGTATGATGAACGTGGTGGAATTTATTATATAACGAAAACTACGGTGGATGCTGATAAAGGTGGTGGTAGAAGGATTATTGAAATATCAGTCAAATTATTATGACAAAAGAACAAGAAATACTGAAGAAATTTCAAATCCTTGGTAAAGGAAATGAAAAAACATTTCTGGCATTCGTAGAAGAGAATTATCCGAACAAGGATTACATTGATGTAAAAGATTTGTCCGGAACTATTTACCCAGATGTTCGTAAGCGTGCTGCTATTGGAACTGGAAACGATGCAAAGAAAGGAATAGTTATAACACCCGTTCCTGGTTCTTCAGTTATCGTTAGTCGTATTGGCGATAGTGATGAGCTGTTTGTTGAGATGTTCTCTGAAGTTGAAAGCATTGTGATTGATGGTGGTGAAAATGGAGGATTGACCATAGCACCAACTTTAGTCCAGGAACTAAATAAAAATAATGAATTGCTTCAAGCCATTATAACGGTTCTTTCTGGTCCACAAATACCAGAACCCGGTAACGGTTCTCCCAGTGCATTGCAAACGGCATTAAAAGGAGCAATATCAGGGAAAAAGCTCGGCGATTTTTCAAATATAGAAAATAAAAAAATAAAACACTGATGGCAAAGGATAAAGGCATATTACTGACCGATTCAGGTGATTTAAGCATGAATGTAGTTCGGGATTCAAACGGACTTATTGTGTCCGGTTTTTCTATTGGTGATGTGACCAGACAGAATCAACGAACAATTTTATTGGCTGAACCTGGTGAAATAAAAGAGGTACCTACAATGGGGGTTGGATTAGCTTCTTTCCTTGACGATGATAATCCTTCGGACTTGCTTCGCGCAATTCGTGAAAATCTTCGCGAAGATGGGCAAAAGGTTAACTCATGTGGTTTTAATACAGATGGTAAACTTGTAATTGATGCTGAATATGAAAGTTGAAGATAATCAATCTCTATTCGACATATCCTGCCAACGTCTTGGCTCAGCCGAGGCAGCTATTCAAATAGCTTTGCTTAATGGCATTTCCGTGACGGATGATTTGCAAGTTAGCCAGGAGCTGGAACTGCCCGATGTGGTCGGGCAGTCAATAGCGACTTATTACGCTAACAAAGGTATTACTCCGGCAACCGGTGTAACAGATGCTACAATAGCTACTCTGGGTGGATTGGGATATATGGCAATAGGGATAGATTTTATAATTAGTTAGATATGGCACGTACAGTTACCGAGATAAAAGAGAGCATGACAACGCAGTTCATGGCATCCACCACGTTGGCCGGATGGTATGGGTTTGTAGTTGGGGCTTCATTTGAAGATACATTCTCGAAGGTATCTTTAGAGAGTATTATATTTTATATAATTGCTGTAGCACACTTTAGTCTAGAGACCCTTTTCGATGCTCTAAAAACCTATATCAATGCGCTGTTAGCTGCATTGAAGCCACACACAGCACGCTGGTATCGGGATATGACCCTTGGCTTTATGCTTGACATGACCCTTGTACAAGATGAGGACTATTACGATACTTCAGGGATGTCTGATAGTGAAATTACAGCGGCTAAAGTCGTGAAGTATGCAGCCGCCAAAGAGGCTACAGATAGTTCATTTTTGACCATAAAGATAGCCGGCGAAACGAATGGAGTACGTTCCAAATTGTCGGATGAAGTGGCTATTCAGATAGCGGCTTATATTGATGAATTTCGGGATATGGGCGTAAAGATAAATCTTGTCAATCAAGATGCCGACATTTTCAACTGTGAACTTGATGTGTATTTTGATCCAATCCTTTTGCCCGACACGGTAAAAGAAAGTGTGACCACTGCTTTGACTTCATACATTCAAAACCTGACTTTCAATGGCGAATACACAAATCAGTCGCTTGTGGATGCCTTGCAAAAACTGGATGGTGTTCGCATAGCTGAGCTTAAGTGGGCAAAAAGCCGGGATGTCAACAGTACGGTGTTCGATTTGATTAATGCTAAGAAAACACCTATATCAGGTTACTTTACTCCAGGAACAATAACCATTAATATGATTGCCGATGTCAGCGTATGATGTAAATTATAAGAAACTTGTAGTGCTATTGTTGCCTACATTCTTACGAAGAAATGCACTTATTGACTTTATCTATTCGGCTGTATCACCGGTTGCTGCTCTGCACCAACAATTCAAGGTGTTTATGGCCGAAACAATGTACAAATTGTCGCACAATGGGCAGCATTGCCATTTACGTGGAATGCTTAACGATACATTCGACCCGACACAACGCCGTATAACGCTGGCTGACGTAGCCGGAACACATGAGCCTTTTTTGCTCTATTGGAGGAGTGAAAACAAAGCGAAAAGGATATACCGGCGCGATCAAGACAAAGAGATGATTTTAAACCGCCGGGGCTTTGGTGGCACAGATAGCTTTGATTTTGTAGTGAATGTACCCAATGCGCTCAACTTGTCAGCCGATGATATTACACGCCTGAAGGCTCTTACTGATGCCTACAAGCTAGTTTCAAAACGCTATCAAATAATTTATGTATAATGAACAGAGGAAATTTTTTAGGGCAATCAAACCGTGATTTCCCGATCGACTGTGAAACATTTGACTTTCTCCAGGCTAATCAGGAACTGCTGTCTGTACTTGGTCAAATTGGTGGAGATAAGGCTATCTTATCGGGATGCGTAAAAACAGGTTCTAACGTAGCTTCTGGTTACGTATTTTTGAAAACAGCACAATATCCCGAAGGTGAAGTGTTGAAGTTTGATGGTGGTACAATTGATGGGGTAACCACAACGGTATACATCTCCGAAACAGCAACGTCTGTTAGTGCCCATGATTATAACTATCCGCAGGCGTATTACACACGATCGCTTAAAGCCGGCTTAGGCTCAGAACAATTTCTGTGGTCTGATTTCTCGCGGGTAGAAACAAACGCCGCGCTCAAAGCCCGGGTAAAAGTTCTCGAAGATGAAGTGGCAATACTCGCACCGCTTCCCATCGGTATACCTCAGCCCTGGACTGGATACATATCTAAAATACCATCCAACATGGTGCTTTACGATGGTAGAGCATTGAACATTGCTGATTATCCTAAAGCCTACGATGTTTGGGGTACGATGTATAATACACAGAACGGAAAAACAACACCTGCAGGACAGTTCCGCATACCGGATATGAGCGGGTTATTCGTCGTGGGTTATTCGGCTTCGGACGATGATTACAGTGAAATTGGGAAAAAAGGTGGAGCAAAAAAGGTTCCATTGAAAATTAGTGAAATGCCACCTCATGACCATCCACAACGTTATTCATGGGGTAAATGGGGTGACAATGCAAATAATAGGTGGATGCATTGGCCAGAGAATCAATTTACAGATACACCTGAAAATGTAACAGGAAAAAGGGGTGATGGTGAAGCGCACGAAAACAGACCACCCTTCTTTACTGTGGCTTACATTGGTAGAATAGAATAAAAAAACATACAATCATGGCAATAAAAACAATAGAAACATTAAAGTCTTATTTCTTTGAACGTGCATATCCAACATGGCAACAATTTTATGATGTGCTGGACAGCTTTCGACATAAGAGTGATAAGCTTGCCATTACCGATGTAGACGATTTGGCTGATCAATTGAATGGCAGAGTAACTAGTTCGCAATTAGATCAAGAAATACAAGATCGTAAAGCGGGTGATGGATCACTACAAGCTGATCTTGAAGGAAAGGCAAATGCCAGCGACCTGGAAGCCGAAGTGCAAGCTCGCACAGATGCCGATTCTGCGTTGCAAACGATCCTTGATGCTAAAGCAAGCTCTGCGGACTTGGCCTCAGAGACACGATCTCGTACTGAAGTTGATAGCAATATAATCGAAAGGCTTCAGACTGAAATTACTCAACGTTCAAACGAAGATTCAGAGCTCCATGCCGAAGTCGCAATAGCCCGTTCAATTGCCGAAGGTCGAAGCCAGGGAAAAGTGTTCGATACTGTAGATGCCATGAATGCCTGGCTGGCTATATCTACCAATACGGCTACACTCAACATTGGTGACAACCTACTTATCAAAGCCCTTGATGTCCCGGATTATTGGTGGGATGGTACTAGTGCACAAAAACTGGAAACGGAAAAAGTAGATTTGACCGATTACGTTCAAAAAGAACGGAAAATAAACGGGCATGATCTGTCTGTAGATATAAATCTAACGGCTGATGATATTGCCGAAACAGGTTCGCGGGGCTGGCTGACAGCGACTCTTAAAGCTGCATACGATGGAGCTGTAAGCTGGATTTCTACGAATGGAGCTAATCTTGTGGCTCATCTTTCCGATGCTGTTGTGCATATAACGGCTACAGAGCGGGCAAAATGGAATGCGGCAACTGTTATCCAGGGTACAAGTTTTATTTTTGTGCCGGGAAACGATACAGCGGCCAACAATGCCACTGCACTACAAGCAGCCTACACGGCTGCAAAGTCAAAAACACCTTTTGGTAGTGCACTTTCGGCTACAAACAGGTACACGATACTGATAGGAGCAGGCAAGTATACATTTAGTTCCACCTTTACTGTTGATGCGCAGTATATTGATATAGTATCATTAACGGGAAAAGCAGATGTATTTCTGAATGGCATTTCAGTGACGGCAAATGATGTTCTGTTGCGTGGTATCAACTGTGGTCCTTCTGCCTTTAAAATTGCAACTAATTTGAATTTATTGAAATGTGAATATTGTACTGGTGGTGATTACTCATTTGGTGGTAGTAGTATTAGTGGTGTTGCTGTTACAACATCAGGCACTTTCACTAATTGTACTGCTGGTAGCTATTCATTTGGTTGTGGTTATATGGCTCTTGGTACAGCCTCAGGCACATTCACTAATTGTACTGCCACTGGTTTATCATTTGGTTCTGGTAATAGTTATTCTGGTACAGCATCAGGTATATTCATTAATTGTACAGCCAGTAACTATTCATTTGGTGGTGGTAGTAGTGGTATTGGAACAGCATCCGGAACATTTACTAATTGTACTGCCACTAGCAACTCATTTGGTGGTAGTAGTTCTAGTACTGGTACGGCCTCCGGCACATTCACTAATTGTACCGCCACTACCTACTCATTTGGTTCTGGTTATAGTGTCGGTAATAGTTGCGTTGGTACAGCATCTGGCACTTTTACTAATTGTACTGCTGGTAACTATTCATTTGGTTATGGTTATAATAATAGTGGTGGTACGGGTTGTACGGGTACAGCCTCCGGTATATTCAATAATTGTACTGCTGGTGATAGCTCTTTTGGTTATGGCTCTAGTAGTACGGCATCAGGCTCCTTTACCAATTGTAAAAGCGGTACCTCATCATTCGGCTATCACGGAACACTTACAGGAACATTCAATAATTGTACTGCTGGTAATTATTCATTTGGAATTTACGGAACAGTTTCAGGCATATTTGTCAATTGTACTGCCGGAAGCTCATCATTTGGTTACTACGGAACAGCTTCAGGTACTTTTACTAATTGCATTGGAACCACTGGCTGTTTCGGGGGTTTTGGAATAGCTTCCGGAACATTCACTAATTGTATAGCAACAGCTGATTCGTTTGGCGGTGGCTGGGGTGGTACGGGTACAGCAACAGGTACGTTTGTCGATTGTATAGGTGGAGCAACTTCCTTTGGATATGCTAATGCATCAGGCATATTCACAGGCTGTACAGGAGGAGATTATGCATTTGGGTATCTTATAGCATCAGGTACGTTTACAGATTGTGTGGGAGGAAATAACTCATTTGGGTGGACTACAGCATCGGGTATATTCACTAATTGTGTTAGTGCTGGTTCTGGTTGCTTTGGTTATACTACTGCTTCAGGCACATTCACCAATTGCACGGGAGGTGCAAGTAATTTTGGCGGTGCTGGAAACAATTGTAGTGCTTCAGGTACATTCACCAATTGCACGGGAGGAGCTGGCTGTTTTGGTGGGTATAATGCAAGTGGAATTTTTACGAATTGTACAGGCGGTAGTGCTTCGTTCGGTTCTGGTAATTCGATTGCCGCTACTGCACGATTATATTATTGCCGAATGACATCCGGAAATTTCACAACACCAATATCCGGTGCCCGATTCATATTATGTATCGATGGAAACAACAATACAGTAACAATTTAAAAACAAAAAAATGAAGAATGTACAATCAACAGTTGAGGGTGTATGGAAATCGCTCGACGAAAAGGGAGAACTAACGGAAAATGACATCAGACTTGCAAATGACGCTTATGCGCAGAATAAGCCGACACTTACAAGCGATGATAGCTACAAATTAATTAGCGCAGATGTATTAATAGATGATGATTCGGCGGTTAGTGGCATAATCAATTGCCGGATAAACGGAGAACATGAGCAAATAAGATTCTGACATATAAATCAGTATGAAATAAGATTATAAGATTAATATGAAAAAACTAAAAGAATTTTTCAAAAGAATAATAACAATTATAGAACAAAAGAAGATGGATGAACTAATTATTTTGAAGGCGCAAGCTTTAGATGCCATATTGGCAAAAGAATCAATTGAATCTCAAATTGCAGACTTACAGAGTAAGCTGCCTGCCATAGCTAATCAGGCAGATGATTTGATGTCGAAAGTTAAGAACTATGCGGCTCCTGCTACTGAGGCTACAGTTGCTTCTGACATAGTTTAAATTGTATTTAAAAGCTAATTAAAAAGACATCACTTACGTGATGTCTTTTGTGTATATGTCATGTGCGTGTCTCTCATTTATGCACAATTTGTTTTGATATTTATGCACAATTTGTTTTTTTGATTATAAAAAGTCACACAAAAGTTTTTTATTTCATAAAAACTTTGCTTTTGTTTCCTTGAAAACTTAGACAATACAAAGCTCAAAGATTTTCTTTATCTGCTTTTGTGCACCTTTTGTGCCTTTTGTGGTAAATTATTTTGAAGTTCACAAAAGACAATATCTATCGATATTGCTTTAGGTAATCAAGCGTTTATTCATATTACAGAATATGTAAAGTTGATTATTCTATTTTTGATAATATGCATTTTAAATGGAATTTTTATTCTGTTTTTTCCGTCTGATCCGTGTATTCTGTGTGCGAATCCTTATCTAAACGACATTGAATCGTAAATCACCAATCGTCAATCCACAAAGTGGGAATTATGTAAGATATTCCGGAATTTATGTAACTTTCCGAACAAGCACAGTACTACTTTTGTTACCATAATCTATCTGTTGTGTTGAATATACTACACAGATAAATGCTCTTGTAACTATTTACTTAACGTACATTGAACTAATGGAAAACTATAAATTGTTTGAACCTGCAAAGTTAGGTGATCTGGAATTGAAGAATAAGATTGTAATGGCACCTATGACGCGGAGTCGTGCTATTAATAATGTGCCAAATGCATTGATGGCTGAATATTATAGTCAACGGGCAAGTGCCGGATTGATTATTACCGAAGGCACTGCTCCTTCGCCTAATGGATTGGGCTATTCACGTATTCCGGGATGTTATAGTAAAATACAGGTGGAAGGCTGGGAGAAAACAACATCAGCAGTTCATAAAGCCGGTGGAAAGATATTTCTTCAACTTATGCATACCGGAAGAATAAGTCATGCGCTTAATATACCTGAAGGTGCGCAAATAATAGCTCCTTCGGCCGTAAAGGCTTCCGGACAAATGTGGACGGACTCGCAACAAATGCAGGATTTTCCCATTCCAAAGTCAATGAATGATGAAGACCTATTACTCACCCTGACAGAATATTTTGCATCGGCATCACACGCTATTGAAGCCGGTTTTGATGGTGTGGAACTTCATGCCGCCAACGGTTATTTGTTGGAACAGTTTCTGTCGCCAATCAGTAATATCCGTACCGATAAATATGGTGGAAGTATCGAAAACCGTTGTCGTTTTGTGCTTGAGGTAGTGAGTGGAGTGGTTGCAACTATTGGAAAAGAAAAAACTGCTGTTCGCTTATCACCTTATGGTGTTGCCAATGATATGCCTCCTTATGCTGAAATAGATAAAACCTATACCTATCTGTCGGAAGAACTGAACAAGTTGGGAATAGCTTATTTGCATCTGGTAGATCATTCGGCCATGGGGGCTCCTGAAGTTCCAGCCGAAATAAAAGCGATTATCCGTACCCGATTTAAAAACTCCCTTATCCTTTCGGGAGGATATGATAAAGAACGTGCCGAAGCGGATATAACAAGCGGAAAAGCTGATCTGATTGCTTTTGGTCGTCCGTTTATCAATAATCCCGATTTAGTGGAACGAATGAAAAACAACCTGCCTTTATCGCAAACCCTGAAAACGGATTTGTTTTATACATCCGACGAAAAAGGATATACCGATTATCCGAATTACAAATAATTCAACTTTTTTGGTATTTAGAATGTTATTGAGTACAAAGGCAGGCAGATTAGCTATGGGCAACTAATCCGGTTGTTTTTGTACTTTTTCTATTTCTATAAACGGTCTATTTTATAATCTGTTTTTTGAACGCAATATTAAAAAACACTCTAGTTTACCGACTACCAACTACCAGCTACCCACTCGTAACTAAAAAAAACGTTTATGAAAGAATACTTAAATGAAGACACATTAAGACTCCTGATTGCCACAGTTTCGTTTCTGGCTATTCTGGTGGTTGTTTACTTTGTTTATCGATTCTTGTTTTTACTCTTCAAACGAAGAGTTCTCCGTTCCAACAGAGTATTGAGTAATCAGGCAGTAGAGTTGTTTAAAATTCCTGCACTCTGGTTGATTTATTGGATTTTGTTCAAAATATTTACGAAACTCTTTCTTTCAACCCTGTCTATATTCCCTTATTTAGAGCATGTCAATACGCTTTTAATTATATTCTCAG
>Ga0302262_10000441_pt1 | contig 17236 bp, 14 predicted proteins | sample II_Fen_E3_4_FD_194557 | JGI IMG/M metagenome (GOLD analysis project Ga0302262, IMG submission 194557) | Peat permafrost microbial communities from Stordalen Mire near Abisko, Sweden - II_Fen_E3_4 | ecosystem: Environmental > Terrestrial > Soil > Wetlands > Permafrost | place: Sweden: Abisko...
ACCGACGGCGACGCTCAATCCCCAAAACCTCCACCGCCAACCCCGCCTCCACCGCATACGACGTACATAACGACGTCAATAACGACGTCGCTTAACAACGGTAGGCGGCTTCAATCGGGCGGTTACAGTCTATCCGAGGTTGTAGGATTTCATGCATGATGTAGTCAGGATCTTTAGCACGATTTGGCTTTTCGGACGTTATCGAGCTGTCGCGCGCTTCACAGCCGTGCTTGCTCAACATATCCTTAAGCGGCTGGAGTCGATGGTCATCCTCATGGATGTGACTGATAAAGACGTTGCAAACCTTTTCAGACATATCGCACCCAAATATTTATAAAGCAGCTGTGGTGATCTATATGACAGATGTATGCTCTGACGCCATCTGAAAGTTCACAGCGCAATTTTTTTACTCCAAGCAATTTACGGGGGGCATTTAGATGTAAAAGTCGCGGTAAGCCCAAAACCCATAATGCGGCTTGGAAACGTCAAGAATTTTGTGTGGTGACCAAGGTGCAGCGCACGACAGATTGATTAATTCGGCATTCTCGAACAAGCGTCGCGACAGATAGAATTGTAGCCCTCTGAGGCGCGCTGCCAGGCACAATGTTGCTTTTCAGCCTGAACGGCCGCATTGAGATGCTGAGCCACAATGGCGATCCACTTGAAGCGCTGGAGCAGACCGCAGACTTTAATTACTTCCGGGACTGGCTAGTCAAAGAATCGGGTTATGGCGATGGCAGCAAGGGTGATCCCCCGCCGTTCGATGCTGTCACTTCATGGGGCGCCTTCTTAATGTCGTACACAAAACCACGTCAACTGTCACTTCCTGTTCAAAGCCACCTGCCCTATCGGGAGGGGCACGTAAGGATGGGCAAATGAGTGAACGCTGCTGGAATACGAAAAATCCTGGGCCAGCGATTTACTCGCCATGCCTAACCTATCGCTACCGCCTCGATCGAATTCTGGGCGCTGGCCCAACAGCAGCTTTCATCATGGTCAACCCTTCGACAGCCACCGAAGATGTCGATGATCAAACGATCTTAATGGTTCAAAACGTGTGCGCTGCGTTTGGTATTGGGCGAGCGACTATCGGAAATTTGTTCGGTTATAGATCTAAGGATATTACCGATCTCGCAAAGGTCAATGATCCAGTTGGCCCTGATAATGATAAGCACTTGTTCCAAATTGCGGCTGAGGCAGAGATAATCATAGTCGCGTGGGGGACGCCCGACAAACTCCCGGTAAGTTTGCGGAACCGATGGCGGGAGGTAGTTGCTATTTTGGATTTGAGCGGGAAGCCACTCCACTGCCTGACCCACCTCGCACGAAATCACCCCCGCCACCCCCAGATACTTATTCACGAAACGCCTTTACCCCTTTGGATACGACCTGCATGAATAAAGATATTTTCTGGGTGAAAATTATAAATCAGTTTTTCCCCTTATGCGGTTAATTACTATTTTTGGATATGATGTTATGTCCATGGTTAAACCAAAGCATTTTCTCTGATTAAATTTCTCACGAAAATTGTATTTTAAAACAAATTGAGCCATCCGGTAAGCGCTATTGCCTCGCGGCATAGCTCGCTTCGACGCTACTGCTCGATACATAGGGGGACAAGTTGCATGCGGGTAAGTGCTCTTTACGAGTTTGTTGCGCAGTCGGATGTTTCGTCCGCAATGCGTATCGAGGAACGAGAGAGAATAGCCACTCTCGGTTTGGTTGCGGAAATTGGCTCAGTCCTGTCAGCCCTCAAGAAGAACATGCTGTCATCATTGCCTACCGACGAGGCTGGACGCTATTTAATCCGCGGTGAACTGCGGGAGCAGATCGGCGACGCCATTTGGTATGCGATCATGCTCGCGCAGTGCCTAGATGACCCGCGTGCACGCGACATTTTCCGGTCGGATATTGACATGCTTCAAAAGCAATTGAGCGGAAGAAAACGCAACGATAAGCGTGTTCAGGAGGAACTGGGAGCTGAGCAGTGCGCCCAATTTCTTGAAGCCGCCGAGCGCTACCGCAAGCGGACCGATCGTCTGATTGACGAATACCAAAAGACCGCCTTCATCACCCGTCGAACGCAAAACGACCAACTGCGCAATGTTTGTGCCGCGGTCCTGCAGCAACTTGCCGCGCAGCTGAGCCGGGATTTCCTGCCTAACCTCGAGATGGGCCTTAACCATGAGGTTAGACCGAAGGATCCAGTTGATGCCCTAGGCGAGATCGTGTGGCATCTCTCCGCTATTGCAAGTCTTTATAATCTGGAGCTGTCTGATATCATCTCGCTTACTCAGCTAAAGGCGCAGTTCAGAAACCCAGGGAACGCTCCAGGCCCAAGGCATGACAGCAAGAAAGAAGGGCAACGATTCCCCGACCAATTTGAAGTTCACTTCATCGACGACCGGCAAGGACGGTCGGAAATGTTTTGGGTCCACGAAGGGCGCGTTATCAAGCCACTTGGGGCCATGCTAACTGACAACGATCATGAAGGCGACGGCTATCGCTTTCATGATGTCATGCACGTGGCCTTCGCGGTACATTTGGGATGGTCCCCAAACCTTCGATCATTCATGGGTTTGAAGCGGAAAGACTGGCCAAAAATCGACGAGGTAGAGGATGGTGGACGAGCTAAGATTCTAGAGGAGACAATCATCCTTCAAATCCATCGACAAGCCGAGGAATTCGAAACTTATTTCACCAAAGCGGGCCTAAAAACGGACGATTCACCTTACAACTACCCTGATGCGCTAAGCTTCGAATTTCTCAGAAGGCTGCATGAGCTCTGTCGAGGCCATGAAGTTTATGAGAATCCCAAGCAGGATTGGGAGCGCGCCATCCGCGAGGGCTACGATGGGTATTACAAGTTGCGCGCTTCCGCTGGCGGCATAATTCAAGTAGACATGCAGGCACGGAAATTAGATTTTCGGATGCTTCCGCTTAAAAAGCGGCTAGACTACCACCGAACATAGCCATTATCTGCAAACAATTGATGGTGTTATTTAGAAAAAGCTAAGCTGCATGCCGGATGGATTGATAGCATCGATCTCCGGGAAAATGATATCGAGTTTCCATTTAGGCGGGAAATACGGTGATGGCATCGGCTCCGCTATTCCTTTTCGGTATTGTTGCTTGATACGTGTTCGCCCCGAGATCCCGTGCACCTGAGGATGCGCAACACGGGCATACTTGGAAATCTCGCAGAAGAGATTCTGACAATCAATGGGCTGAAGGCGTCGGCCGAACAAACCCTCAAATTTCAGGCCGAGGCGCGCGAATTCAGCTTCTTGGCGCTCAGCCATGGCGTAGATGATGGTTGTGGGATCTTTAATAGCTCTGCGGTCGAAGCACTTCGAAATGCCATCCAGAGCGCCTGGCCCGGGCACGACGAAGTCGGCCTCGTCAAATTCGAGTAGCGTCGAATAATTAAGGTCGATCGCATATTGAAATGCAAGGAACGGGCCCAAACCAGGGTATTGCAAGATCATCTCATAGACGGCCCGAAGAGATGTCGCCTGCGACAAGCGCCCAGGCAAGCCTTCGTCGATCATACGCCCGATCAAGGCCAGATGATTGGCATGCTTGCGCTTATGGCCAAACGCTGGCGAGGGCATAATGTATGCGGCTGAATAGATGCGAACGCCTCGCGCAATTTGCTCGTCGAGAACGTCACAAATGCCAGCAAGGTCGCAAGACTGCCAACTTAGCGGGCCAAAACTGCGCTCCAGATTATTCCAAGTTTCGATTCGGTTGAAAATCTTGAACAACATTGTTCGGAAAAAAACTTCGGTAGGCGCTTGCGACCTGTCCTCGCGATACTGGACCTCCCTGATGAGAAACTGACTGACACGGTCGGCTGCGCGGTAGGTGTTCGTAAAACGGTGCGTGGCTATCACCGGATCTTGAGTCCATGGTCCGACGCGATTGGTCTGCCGACGGTAATAAATTGCCAATCGCTCAGCAGCGAAAGCCCAGTAGCTGTCGAACACCTCGGTCGTAGAATCGCTGCTAATCATCGGTTGCTCTTAGCTGCTGGATTGCTTGCGTGCTACCCTCGAGAATGGAGCCGAGGCAAAGCCAGTTCGCATGATTATCGGCGTTGTGGACTGGGTCAAGGACGGCAGATTGATTCGTCCAGATTCGACCAGTTCTGAGGTCGCCCGTCTCTGGCCCGCACAAATGCAGCCACGGTCATTCATAGCCCGAACTGCCCCGCTGAAAACTCATGCCGCTCGGTCGAGGGAAAGGCCCCCAGAACAGACAGTCGCCCACCATGATGCCGGAAATGCCACGTCCTTTGGATCACCGGCGCGGCATCCTCAAACGCTTTCGGATCGAAGATGACCACATTGCACTTCCGCCCCTCGACGCGGACCGACAAGGTGCGAATCAGCGCAGTTGCCGCCACCCGCGCCTCGGTCGCCAAAGCCTGACAGGCCGTATAGTCGTCCTGCGCACTCCAATCCGCCTCCCGCTCCGCGAAGGGCGGCAGCGTCAGATCCAGTGCGCGATCCGTCGCCACGCGCACATGGAAGCTGGTGTATTCCACCGTGGTGGTCGGCGGCACAAAGCCCGGGGAGCGACTAAAGAACCGCAGCGACCAATAAGCCGTCTCTGCGATAGCCGTCGCCTCCGCCTCGGCGGCATAGAAGATGCCCGGACGTTCATCGGCTCGGCGAAAGCGACTGGCGCTTCTGTGGCCATAGCGGAAAGGCGCGGCGAGCAGGAAATGCAGATGCCGCGCACTTTCGGGCAACTCGGGTTTCACCTCTTCGGCCAATTCTTCCAGAAAGGCCTGTGTCGCGCTGTCGCTGGCGAGGCGGTTGGTGGAGATGCGATGCTGCCCCTCGACCAGGCGCCAGATCTTGCCGCGATAGACCCGGTGCTCAGACGCGAGCGCGGTAGAAGTCCACATAATCACACAGTTCGATCAGGCCGCGCATCGTGTCGAGCTTGTCGATCGGCTTGGCGCCAAGGTCGAGATTGGGGGTATCGAGCCAACGCTTGGACGCGGTATCGTCGCTGCCAAGCAGGGCATCAAGGCTACGGAACAGACGCAGTAGGAATTGGCCAGCCTCGAAAGATTTCGAGGCTGGGTCCAGTTCGCTCGTCCCGCGCTTTAACCGCGAAACCGTTGGGGCGGAGATGCCCAGGATTAGGCCAAGCTTGGCGTTATTGAGCGACCAAAATTCAGCGATGCGGACGATGGCAGCGCTGAGCGCTGTGGCTCGATCTGGTTTTGGGATGGCAATTGCAGGCATGGCATCATCCTTTCATATGATCGATATATACCCTATTCGATCAAATGAACATAGGGGTTGCGGCATTCCTTCATTGCCTTATCGATCATTTTTTGCCAACCTGTGATCGATATAACGCAGCGCTATCCATCACACCCATCACAAGCTCAGATCAAGCGTCTTCTCAGGCTGATTCTGGATCTGCACCACGGGCAAGCTGGCCTCGATGGCTCGCCTCATGTCGAGGGGGATACGCAACGTGTCCCGGCTCAACCGTTGCTGATCGCGCTCCACTTGCTCTGCCTGCTTGATCTGACGCTCTGGGACTGCCTCCCGCACCGTTTCGGGCAGCTTAACTGCTGTTGGGCTTTCGAGGATATCCAACGCCGACAGCTTGGCCGCACTGTTGCGAGTGACGGCCTGCTCAAGGCGGTGGGTGCTGTCGATCACCAGCCTCGGCTGATCGGCGATGCGGGTCAGCGCCACGGCCAGCGTGCGCGACGAGGCCAGCATCACTTCGCTGCTGTCCATCACAACGATGCCATGGCGGGTGGTCACGCCTTGGGCGGCATAGGCATTGAGCGCATAGGCCAGATCGAGCCGCCGCAAGGCCGGATCATCCAGCGCAAAATTCAGCTTTCTATCTTGACCCATGGCGATGGTAATCCTTGTGGCATCGAGCGCTTCGACCTTGCCAACCTGTGCATTGAGCACGCCCAGCGCGTGATTGTTGGTGCTGAAGCGTATGCTGTCGCCTTGATGCAGGGAAATCCGCCGTTCTTCATACAGGCCAACCGCATCCTCGCCGAGATTGCGCGCCACGCGGCCCGGCATAAATGCGATGCGCCCGCGATCGGTATCGAGGATGACGTTGCCGCCCTCGACACCAGCTATTCGACCCAGCGTGCCCTTTCCCAAACCCTGTCGCGGCATGGAAGTGCGGATTTCAACCATCCGCCCAACGCGATAGGGCTGCATGTAACGCACCTCCTCGCGGGAAAGATTGACGCGATCAAGAATGGTGATGGAAACGCCCTGTGCGCCGATTTCGCCGCGTGCCTTCAACACCGCTTGCGCCTCGCGGTTGGCTTCGGCGCGCAAGGCTCTGCCGGAGGTCAAAAGCAAGGTCTGCTCGCGTTCCTCGCGGGGCAGGCTGGCCCAGACGGCGACGGCGTGGGCGGCCAGTTCGCCCTTCGGCACCTCATGGATGAAGGGGTTGAGCAGGCCGACAGCCGTGTGCATGTCACCCCGGTCGAGCACGGGGGCGAGCTGCTTCATGATCCCCGAATGTGCGCGGACATTCTCGGTAAGCGCGGCGGTGGCGAGGCCCTGCCGCTGCAAATCCTCGAAGGGTTTGCCGGCCTCGACTGCGCCATATTGCCGCGTGTCACCCACCAGCGCGAGGCGAGCCACCTCGGCACGATGGGCGAGCCGCATCAGATCGGCAGCCTGTTTCGAACTGAGCGTCGATGCCTCATCCACGATCACCACGGCACCCTTGAGTTCGCCCAAGGATCGTTCCTGCAAGGCAGGCGCACCGTCTTCCTTCAGCAAGGCCTTGTGCCGCCCCAGAAACGCGGCCACCGAACTCGACGGTACGCTCAGATCCTCGCCAAGCTTGCGCGCGATCTCCGCACCGACCGCCAGCGCCACGACAAAACGGCCCTGTTCACCCACGATTCGCGTGACGGGCTGGAGCATGGTGGACTTCCCCGCGCCCGCGACGCCCTGCACTCCAACGATGCGGTCCTTGGCCTCCAGGATCAGGCTCGCAGCGGCTTCCTGTTTGGGAGAGAGACGGCGCAGGCCCATCTCGCGCGCTACCTGCTGCACCTTGGGACCGGCGAGATCCTCGACCAACGCTGCAGCCTGATCCTTGCCCTGCGACCACAGGGCGATCACCTCACGCTCCAGCGCAACCGCGCCGCGCGTGGTCATCATCGTGCCATCGAGATCGGTGAGCAGCGCCCCGCGCTCGGCGAGCAGATCGATACGCGCCTCGATGTCGACCACGCCGATAGGACCGCCGAAGGATAAGCTTGCGCGGATCAGGTCGAAGCGGCTGAAGCCCGCCTCGTTCTGGCTGAGATGTCGCACACCCGAAGCCACAGCTTGGGCGGCAGCATAGGCCTCCGGCGAAAGCCTGCCCGACCTTTCCAGCACCAGCGGATCCTTTTCCCTTGGCGACAGCCCCATGGCAGCGACAATGGCCTGCCCCTTGGCCGCCATGCCCTTGATGCCATCCAGCATTCGGTCCCAGATCGTCGTGCCCGGCTCAATCGGCACCAAGGCTGCCTCGCGCAAGGGTGCCGGAGCAAACCCTATCCTCGCCGCCCGCTCGGCCCAAGCGACGCGATCTTCCTCACGCGAAATGCCGGGATCCTTCGCCGCGCGGGTCGCAAGCGCCGCCAGTTCCCGTTCGGCCGCAGTCCCATCGCGCCCGCTGGCCTCCAGCGCGGCGGCGATCTCCTCGCGGCGGGTGGAGAAGGCCATGATATGTTCGCGGGAAATCCCGGCGATCTCGAACTGGCCAAGGACCGGATTATGCGCCGGCACGGTGCGATAGCCCAGCCCCTCGATCCGCGCGCGCAGATCGGCATTATGGACGGCGGCGATGGTGGCCTGCTGGCCATAGAGCGGATCGTTGCGCACCGCCCGCCATGCCCCATCGGGCCGCTGCGTGGCGTTGGCGATCACGGCATGGACATGGAGTTGGGGGTCGCGGTTGCGCGACAAATCGTGGGTGAAGAGCGCTGCGACCATATTGCCCGTCTTCACCGGCTGCTGGGTGCCGCTCTTCTCGTCGAACCGGCGCGCCTCGATCAGGTTATGCTCCACCCAACCCAAGGTAGCCTTCACGCTGACCTCGAAGGCTGCCAGCAAGCGTTCGTCCCCGCCGACCAGCGCCATCAGCGACACCGACTTGGGCGCAGAGAAGGCCATGTCGAGACCAGGGCGATGGTCCTGCCCCGATGGCGTGGTTACATTGGCACCATTGGGGAGGCGCCCTTCCAGCACAGCCTCGAACGCGCCGGTGTTGACGGCCCCCGCCAGCCCCAATGCCTCTGCGCCGCGCCCATGCCACTGGCTACGATCGACGCCTTCGCCCTCGGTGTAATAGTTGTCGCGGGCATAATAGCCCGCCGCCCCGCTGGCGGAACTAACCGCGCCGATCGAGATCATGGGTGCTTGCTCCGGTGCTTGGCAACAATGAGCGTTGGGGTCGGTTGCGGGTCGACAAGCGCGACCGGTTCCCCCGTCTGCGCAGGCGGGGAGAACCTGTGCAGCAGCCCCCAGAACAGCATCACCGCCAACAGCGCGCCCGCAAAGATGGCAGCGAACTGCGCAAAGAGACTGCTGGGGTCGATCAGGGGCGGTGGTGGTGGCAGCTTCGCTAGGTTCTGGCTCGTCTGCTCAAGGCGGGCGAGGATATCCTCCATCGCCGTCTCACTGGGCAGGCGGGCCAATTGCTTGCCCAACCGATGCTCATGCCCCGCAAGGCTCACCTCCACCCGATCGCCCAGCACGCCAGCCAATTGCGCCTGCGCGTTCTCGTCCAGCGCGGCGCGGGCGGCCAGCGCCTTGCCAAGCCGCACCTCACGCCGGTCCATGTCGCGCAGCACGCGGTCAAGATCGATGCTCATCTGGATGAGCTGACCCACGAGTTCCGGCACCTGCGTCATACCGACGGCATGCGGAATTGGCGCGGCCACCTCGCCCACCTTCCCCTCCGCGCCAATCGCCTCGCGCACCAGCGCGCGGAGCAGTTCGGGGCGGTTGATCCCTCGCTGGGCGGCCAGCCGATCAATCTCGGCCAGCAACGCATCGTCGAAACTCACGTTGAGCTGGCCCATCGTCAGCCTCCTGCCCGTCTAGGCGCATAGGTGGCGGAAATCCGCCCTTCTAGGTGCGGTCTAGGTGGCGATGAATCATGGTGCATCTCCATTCCGTCTGGTGCACATGCTCGTGCCCGCCATTCTATGTGCCTATATAGGGCATAGAATGGCCGAATTCCCTCACTTTGACGGCGAAAGCCCAAGGCTACCCAGTAGCGTGGTGTGTGCCAAATTTGCCTTACGCCCCCGCTCTCTTCGTGGGTTATCTTGGCGGGCAGTGAGCAGAATCCGGCTCCTGATCGGGAGCTGTCCCGGCCGATAGGACGCCATGGTTGCCGAGCATGCAATGTCACGCCGCGCCTCCCTCAAACTGGGTGCCAAGGCGGGTGAGCAGGGTGTTGGTGAACAGCCCCAACGCGCCATTGCTGGAGGCTTCAGCTGAAAGGTGCAACTCTTCGGTAGGCGCTTTGCGGCCTTCGCGCTCGGCGAAGTCCTGATCGTGCTGCCCAGCCCGGAACAGGCCTGTCAGGTTGAAACCTTGCGACCGCTCCTTGCGCATCATGCCGGACAGGCATCGGCTGGGAGATCGGGCCTTGTAGCGATGGTCGCCGGGCAATTCGACATTTCGGTCGATTAGCAGAACGCACAGCGCCGCCCGCTCTCGCCCGAATTGCTGGCACGCGCGGCCCCAGGTGCCTTGGGCGATGCCAAGCCGGCCACAGCTTCGGTAGGAGGCTTCGATGAGGTTAGGCCATGTTGGGCCGCCCAGTGCTGCAACAAGCCCCTGATAGCCTTCCGTCGCCACGCTGATGGCAGCGGCGGGTGAAACTCGGTCGATGGGATCTGCGGTCGCGCTACACCTTCGTGATGAGTTTTTGTCTTGTATATTGGGTGCGCAGTTTTCTTCCGGCGCGTCGGAAGTTTTCAGTGCACGAGGTTGTTCAGGCGGCGTGCTAGCGATGGCGTCGAGCATGGCGGACAGGGCCTCTCGAATGGCAGTCAATCGGGTGATGCTGGGGATGCGGGCGGTGCGGCCATCGGGCAGGATCGTCTCGGCGCGCTGGCGCAGGGCGTCATCGTGGGCGTCGCGAATGCGCTGGCCAAGTTGACGGATCTCGGCGCGGCATTTGCTGATGGCGCGGGCTTGAAGGTCGAGGTCTTCGGCCTTGCCCTTCAGCTCCGCATAGCGCCCGATCAAGGGGGCGAGGTTGATACCCGCCGCCCAGGTGATGATCCCATCCAGCCGATCTCCGGCGCGGCCGCCATTGATCCCTGCGTTGCGGATGATGAAGCCCGCGCGTTCAAGCTCACGCTCGGCGGAATTGATCGAACGCGGCGTCAGACCCAATGCCTCGGCGAACCGGCAGGCCTGCGTCCAGACGGCGCAGATACGGCCCTTCACATAGTCCGCGTCCATCGTCTTGAGGACATAGTGACGGACGAGGACCACCGCTGTTGAAGACAGGCCAAAACCCGGCCGAGCCACTTGCTCAAACAGCCGCAGCAGTTCGAACCTCGTCACGCCCGATGGCAGGCCAGCATGGGCAAGCGTCGTGCTCATAGCGGACCTCCCATCGCAATTGAGGGAAGTTCCGGCGACGAAACACCGCATTTGACGCTTATTGCGGCATTCAGACGTTTACGGCATAATCGTAATGAACGATTCCATTCGCCACGATTGGAGTTATGAGAAGGATAAATCGAATATCGTGATCGATTTTTTGGTGATAAAAATCGATGAAACGCACGATACTCCAAATCCTGTGCGAAACAGGACAAAGACATACTAAACCTCTATTCGAAGTATTTCGTACGTCTCCGGCTGGCACACTTCACCCGCTCCAATTCTCGATCTCACGACATCCCATAGAGCTTTGCAACCCTAGGAAATCTGGGGTATTTTGGGCCTTGCTCGGCTCGTTGGATCGCAGGGAATTTCAGGACAGCTCTCAAATTTGGGGGCCACTTTGCGAGAATAGCGGGCCGAAAAATGCTCGTGGCCCCCAACCTAGGGGCCACGTCACGGAAGGGCCCCGACTATGCCTTTGACAGATATAGCGATTCGTAGTGCTAAGCCCCGTCTTAAGGCCTATAAGCTATGTGACATGCAGGGCCTGTTCGTTCTGGTTCAACCATCAGGTGGTAAGCTTTGGCGAATGAAATACCGCTTCGGCGGCGTTGAGAAAAAGCTGGGCTTCGGCACCTACCCCCAGGTTAGCCTGCGGGATGCCCGCAAGAAGCGAGATGAGGCCCGCGACCTGCTTGCTGACGGTAAGGATCCTGCGCTTGAAAAGCAGCGCGAGAAGCTTCGAGCAGGCGCGCTGGCGGAGAATACCTTTACCAGCATTGCCAACGAATATTGCCGTAAGCGGCGACGCGATGGCGACAGGGCCTGGGCCCCAGCTACCGCCGCGCGGTGTGAATATCTGCTCAGCCTATTGGACAACTCGATCGGCAAAATGCCTATCCATGAGATTGAGCCGATCGATGCCCTTGCCGCGATCCGCAAAATCGAAAAACGGGGAAAGCTAGAAAGCGCAAGGCGCACCTTGCAATTGGCCAGCGCCGTTTTCCGCTATGCCGTGGCCACGGCGCGGCTGAAATCGGATCCAACGAGGGACTTACGCGGTGCCCTGACCACGCCGACGGTCACGCATTACGGGGCAGTTACCGAGGCCAGTCAGGTCGGTGAACTGTTACGCTCCATTGACGGCTATGAAGGCCAGGGCATGACCAAATGGGCGCTGCAACTGGCGCCGCATGTCTTCGTTCGCCCTGGCGAATTACGCCATGCGCGATGGGACGAGATCGATCTGGAAACCGGTTTGTGGACCATCCCGGCTGAGAAGATGAAGATGCGCAAGCCCCATCATGTGCCGCTATCGCGGCAGTCGATCACCATCTTGAAGGACATTCGATCCATCACTGGATCATCGGGCTATGTTTTCCCGTCGATGCGATCACGAACACGGCCGATGTCGGAGAACACACTCAATGCGGCCCTGCGCCGCTTGGGCTATACCACCAATGAAATGACCGCACATGGTTTCAGGGCGATGGCGAGCACCCTACTCAATGAATCGGGCAAGTGGTCGGCGGACGCCATTGAGCGCGCGCTGGCACATGGGGAAAGCAATAAGGTGCGCGCGGCTTACCATCGCGGCGCTCATTGGAAGGAGCGTGTCGCAATGGCGCAGTGGTGGTCCGATCTCCTTGATTCCTTGCGTAGCGGCGCAACCATTCTCCCCTTCCCGGGCGCGATGGCTGGTTGAGGAATGGGGTATTGCTTGAATAATGGTTGCTTACGACCGTGGCCCCAAATGGGCGTGTCCGGGCGATCCGCTTTTTGAGTGGCCCTTTTGCAGCCATAGGCGCGGCGGCTTCCGGCCTCGGCGCATGCCGCACGCGATGCCACGCACTGGCCTTTCACGCCCCAAGAGCTGACGTTCAGCGATGCCCTTGGCCCCGTCGAAAGCCGCCATTCATCTATCGTAAGTGCACAACGGAATCACGAGCTGAAAGCGCGTGCCGGTCTCCGACGGCATCAGTTCGAGACGCCCGCCATTCCCCTCGATCAAAGCGCGCGCGATGGGCAGGCCTAGCCCCGTGCCGCCCTGCGCCCGTTTGCTGGTGAAGAAGGGCTCGAAGATGCGATCACGATCGGATGGAGCGATGCCGCTGCCATTGTCGCTGACGGTCAGGCCCAGCATCGAGGGCGTGCATTGAGCCTCGACCCTCACTTCACTGGCCCCCGCAGCCCTGGCGTTGTCGAGCAACGTGGTGAGCACGGTTTCCAATGCGGCCCCATCCATTGCCAGCAAAGCCGGTGTGGCCCCGACATCACAAATCACCTGAAAAGCAGGCCCGCCAAGCCCGTCTGCAAGCCGTGCCACTACATCCTGCACATCGCAAGCCGCGTCGCTGGGGCGCTGCATGTCGGCTTTGGCCAGATCGAGCAGGCGCGAGATCAGGCGGCTGAGCCTTTGTGTATCGCCAGCCATATTGGCCAGAAAACGGCTGCGCTCCTCTTCCGACATAGTGGAGCCATGATCCTGAAGCAGCTCGATCCCGCCGGAAAGGCCGGTGAGCGGAGTCTTGAACTCATGGGCCAGCGCGGCGGCAAAATCGCGCAGGTAATGCGAGCGTGACTCGATAGCACCGGCCATGGTGGCAAAGTCGTGGATGAGGCTGTCGATTTCGGCCACGCGCAGGGTGGGCTGCGGCGGATCGGCCTTTCGCCCCTCGGCCAAAGCGCGGGTGGCGCGGCTGAGCGCCTCGATCGGGCGGACGATGGTGCGGCCAAGCAGGGCCGTCATCGCCACCAGAAACAGGAAAATAGCCGCCGTGCCCGCTGCAATCTTGCCACGATCCTCATACATGCCGCGAAACAGCGCGCGCGGCGAGCGTGACACGAGCACCGCGCCGACGACTTGCCCATCCGCGATGATCGGGCGCGCATGGTGGAGGCGGATGTCGGTGGCGCGGCTGATCCATTCCAGTGGATAGGGATGCGTATAGGCGCCATTATGCCGTAGTGCGGTGACAGGCTTGCCCGCAAGCGCAGTCTTGACCTCGGGCAAACCGGCCAACGAGCGACCCATATCCCGCCCATTGAGCACAATGCCTTGCCGATCCAGCAGCAGGATCGAGGCGAGTGTTGCCTGCTTGGTCTGGTTTACGACAGGTTCCCAGACCTTGGCCATCTGCATGGCGGCGGCATCGGGCCGCAAGGTGGTGGACACAGCATCGGGCCGCTCGCCAAGAACGGGGCTGGAGCGTAGATCAATGGTGGTCGAAATCGTGCGGTCGTCCAGATCGTAGGGATCGGTTTGAGCCCCGCCTGAGGCCATCGCCTTGCCCTGCGCAAAGCCCAAAGCAGCACTGGCCGCCAGCGCCGAGCCTTGTGCGATCAATTCCGCTTCGGTACGCCTAACGAGCGCGTTTTCGTAGACCCTGAGGCCAATCGCGGCCACGCCGGGCAGGCCGGCAACGAGCAACAGCAGCGCAAACATGATCGTGCGCAAGCGCATCACCGGCCAGAGCGAGCCGATAAAGCGCCTCATCCAGAGCAAGCGCCAAGCCGGTAGCCGATGCCCGCTCGCGTTTCGACTACATCATGCCCGCCGCGTTCGGCAAATTTGCGACGCAGGTTGCGGATATGGCTGTCGATAGTGCGGTCTGTGACCGCAAAACTGGGCCCATGCAGCCGATCGATCAAGGCCTCGCGCGCGAGGATCCGCGCAGGGGCCGCCGCCAGCGCCATCAGCAGCGAGAATTCGCTAACCGTCAGCGCCACCTCCTGCCCGTTCCAAAAAGCCTGCCAGCCTGCTGTATCAAGCCGAAGCAGGCCTTGTGAAAGATCTGTTGCAGGCGTCGCAGCGGGACTGGCGGTGCTGCGCCGCAGGATCGCTCCGGCCCGAGCCACTACCTCGCGCGGGGAGAAGGGCTTGACCACATAGTCGTCCGCTCCCAGCTCGATGCCCAGCACACGGTCGATTTCCTCATCACGAGAGGAAAGGAACAGGATCGGTACCGCACAATCCATGGCGCGTAAGCGGCGGCAGACTTCCAGCCCGTCCATACGCGGCATGTTGATGTCCAGCACCACCAGATCGGCTTGCGCGCTGCCAAGGCTGGCCAGCGCCTCCTCCCCATCGGCTGCCTCGGCGGTGGCGATACCCGCCTTGGCGAAGGCAAAGGCCAGCAATTGCCGGATATGCGGGTCATCGTCGACAAGGAGAACCTTGCGCGATGGAACGGACGGATCACTCATGGGGCGATCTGTCATGGTTTCGCCTCCGTGGTCAATGCGGCTGGCGCGGTTACGGGCCCTTCCAGACCCAATTCGAGGCGTAGGGCATGGATATCGCGCGTGTGGCAATCGAGGTATTGGTGGTAGCGCGGGGCCAGCGCGGCATTGTGCAAAGTGCCGCGCACTTCCGCCAGACGAAGGACAGAGAGCAGACTCCAGTTCCCACGACCGAGATCATCCCTCGTCCGCACCTGAGCATCCTCACGTAGCAGGCGCGCCCACAGGTGGATCGGCTCGGGCGCAGGGCGGACCTCCAGATGCGCCAGCGACACCAGCGCCGACGGGCCCATGCTTTGCAGATAGCAGATGTCGAGCGGCGCCCCGCCGCCGCCAAGCTCACGCGCATGGCTAACGTTGTAGCGCGCCGCAATGGCATCCAGATCGACAAAACTGCATCCCGCCAGCAGGGTGAGCGCCGCCGCAGCATTGGCGTTGATCAGCCACCCCGCGCTCTTGCCCACCAACATGCGCCAGAGCACGAGCACCAGCCCGAGCGCCACCAGCCCCATCCACAGCAGCGCGGCGATGCGCATCTGCGTCAGCGAATAGGCAGTGATGTAATCCATCGTCCTGAGCGCCGCATTGCCGACGAGCAGAACATTCTGTGCCACCCACACTGCCACCAGACGGCGCACCAATGGCAGGGCTGCCGTCCGCGATCCGGGGCGCAGGGCCACCAGCACAAAACCCGCTGCCAACAACGCAGTTGCGATCAGCGGATAGGCCCCGCGATGGGCATATTGCGCTAGCGTCATCCCCTTGGGCAAGGGCGCCAGTCCCCAAAGCCATGCCAAATCCATCGCGTTTTGCAAGGCGAAGAGCGAGTTAAAGGCGATGAGCGAGAGGCGCACCGAGGCAGGCGTCACCCCAGCGATAGCTAAATCGCCGCTGCCGTCAAAGGTGCCAATAAGGCCGCGCGCCATGCGCGGGCGCAGCAGGCTCCATACGAAGGCAAACCAGATGGTGCCAAGGCCAAGGCGAAACACCAGCTCCCCATTGGGCGACAGCGAAAAAACATCCGCCAGCCACCCCTCGATCACCGGATTGGCCGAAGCAAACAGTCCGAGGATCACCGCGCTGCCCAGCGCCGGCAGCGCCAGTTGTGGCAAGGCGGCGCGGATATGGCCTCCGCCGCGTTTGCGCCGAACTTTCAGCCAGTGCCGCAGATCGAGCAGCGGCGCTATGGTCGAGCGCAGCCCATGCAGCACCAGCCTTTGCGCCCAGCACCAGGCGTTGCCGAAATGCGCCGTCGCGGGCATCATCGCGCCCAGCCCTGCAAAGACCCAGAATAGGCTCCAGCCCAAAATGCTTGGCATGACTATCATCGCCAGCGCCATCAGCCCTGCCAAGCCAAAGCACACCAACGCCCGCCAGTCCCGCCGCAAACTCGGCCGCACCAGCAGTGCTGCGCCCAGCAGCACCAGTTCAAGCACGCCGAAGATGCCTCCGGCCATGTGCTGTCCCAAAAGCACGGTATCGAAGGCGATCGCCACCCCAATCCCCGCGCCGATCTTCTTCCCAAAACTCAAAGCATATCTGTGTCGCATCGCGCAACCCTCCTCCGGATTTGCGCCAGACAATGCTCAGTTGGTGTGAGATGGGTTGTGGGGCGGGTTCGCCGGTTTGGTCAGGCTATTGTGCAGAAAATGTGCAGAGCCGCCCCAAAAGGCGACGTTCAGGCGACCGGGCCGCACCGTCCAAAGCCGTCGTACATACATCTGGTCAAAATCGGCAACGAGCGACGGGTTTGGGGGAGCGCGCCACCAGACGCATTGTTGGAAAGTTTAGGGGGAGCGGGCATCGATCCAACGGTGGCTACGGTTGGGATTGGTGGGAATCTGCCGTTAGACTGCCCTGTGCCATTGCTCTCTGTCGCTAGGGGGTCGGCAGGCTGTTTGCTATAGCAACCATCAGCACGGTAACCGAAGACGTCTTCAGGCCCATAGATAAACCACTGCTCAACGGTCGGATCATCCCCCGTGGGCCATGTCTCAAGTTGCCCCCCCAAATCAAACCTGAAGCAAGATTTACCACCCATGGTATCAAGCGAAATATCATTCAATTTCTGCCCATCGAGCAATCCCATGGCGCGCGCGATGCCATCTCGGGCATCCTCGCTCCACGAGATTTGCTCTCCATGCGCAGTAAACCGCCACCCGCAGCAGTAAATCCAGACGTGCCAGCGACCTTGAACATACGCCTGCCGTCGCAATCCTTTGCCGCCAGATTGCGATTCTTTGACAATGAGTTCCGGTGCGCCGTACGCCTCCGATAGCGGCCGCATTGTCGGTCTGATGTAACCGGCCCATTGCGCGGGCATGGATGAGATAAGCAGCGATGTGTTTCCG
>Ga0302262_10000449_pt1 | contig 17091 bp, 18 predicted proteins | sample II_Fen_E3_4_FD_194557 | JGI IMG/M metagenome (GOLD analysis project Ga0302262, IMG submission 194557) | Peat permafrost microbial communities from Stordalen Mire near Abisko, Sweden - II_Fen_E3_4 | ecosystem: Environmental > Terrestrial > Soil > Wetlands > Permafrost | place: Sweden: Abisko...
CGCAGGCCGCGTTGCACTCGACGTGCTCGAGGGTGATCGCGCCGTCGTCGGTGGTCTCGTCGTTGCCGACGTCGAGGTGCTCCTTGAGCCGCTCGAAGATCACGTCGCCGCCCATCACCGCGCAGAGCGTGTTGGTGCACACGCCGACGTGGTAGTCGCCGACAGGACGCCGCTTGTACATCGTGTAGAACGTCGCGACGCCGCTCACCTCGGCGGCGGTGATGCCGAGGATGTCGGCACAGGCCTCGATCCCCTCCGGCGTGATCCGCCCCTCGGACGCCTGGACGAGATGGAGCATCGGCAGCAACCCGGAGCGCGCCTGCGGGTAACGGGCCGCGATCTCACGCAGCTCGCCGTAGGTGGCGTCGCTGAGCCCGCCGCCCTCGCTGGTCGAGCTTGTCGAGACCTGGGTCATCGGTCGACCCCTCCCATCACGGGGTCGATGCTGGCGATGGCGACGATCACGTCGGCGACCATGCCGCCCTCGGACATCACGCTGGTCGCCTGCAGGTTGGTGAACGACGGGTCGCGGAAGTGAGCACGGAACGGGCGGGTGCCGCCGTCGGAGACGATGTGGGCACCGAGCTCGCCGCGCGGCGACTCGATCGGGACGTAGACCTGGCCCGGCGGGACCCGGAAGCCCTCGGTCACCAGCTTGAAGTGGTGGATCAGGGCCTCCATCGACTCCCCCATGATGTGGCGGATGTGGTCGAGGCTGTTGCCCATGCCGTCGCTGCCGATCGCGAGCTGGCTCGGCCAGGCGATCTTCTTGTCGGCGACCATCACCGGAGCACCCTCGAGCTTGGCCAGCCGGTCGGCTGCCTGCTCGATGATGCGCAGCGACTCCCACATCTCGCCGAGACGGACCCGGAAGCGACCGTAGGAGTCGCAGGTGTCCCACGTCTGGACGTCGAAGTCGTAGGTCTCGTAGCCGGAGTACGGCTGGGTCTTGCGGAGGTCCCACGGATAGCCGGTCGAGCGCAGCACCGGACCGGTCATGCCGAGGGCCAGACAGCCGGCGAGGTCGAGGTGTCCGACGTTCTCGAGCCGGCCCTTGAAGATCGGGTTGGCGTTGCAGAGGTCGGCGTACTCGGGGAGCCGCTTCTTCATCAGGGCGATGAACCCACGGATCTCGTCGAGGGCACCGGGCGGGAGGTCCTGGGCGACGCCGCCGGGCCGGATGAACGCGTGGTTCATCCTCAGGCCGGTGATCAGCTCGAAGAGGTCGAGCACGAGCTCGCGCTCACGGAACCCGATCGTCATCACGGTGAGCGCGCCGATCTCCATGCCGCCGGTCGCGATGCAGACCAGGTGGGAGGAGATGCGGTTGAGCTCCATGAGCAGGACCCGCATGACCTGGGCCTTCTCCGGGATGTCGTCCTCGATCCCGAGCAGGCGCTCCACGCCGAGCACATAGGTCATCTCGTTGAAGAACGGGGAGAGGTAGTCCATCCGGGTGCAGAACGTGACGCCCTGGACCCAGGAGCGGTACTCCATGTTCTTCTCGATACCGGTGTGGAGGTAGCCGATGCCGCAGCGGGCCTCGGTGACCGTCTCGCCCTCGAGCTCGAGGATCAGCCGGAGCACGCCGTGCGTCGAGGGATGCTGCGGCCCCATGTTGACGACAACGCGCTCCTCCACGTCCTCGAGCCCCTGGGTGATGGAGTCCCAGTCCTGACCGGTGACGGTGAAGACCTTGCCTTCGCCCGTCTCGTTGCTGTTGGCGTACACGTCCTGGGTCATGACAGATCTCCACGAGACGTCGGGGTCCCCGCGGCGGAGTTCGACGGGGGAGCCGCGTGTGGTCCCCGCGAGGCGGCGGGCCGCAGGAGCGAAGCGGGCGAGGTCACCACCTCGTGGGGTGAAGCGTTGTCGAGGAGGAGAAGAACGTCGTGGGGTGACATCAGTTGTACGACCTCCGCTCGTCGGGCGGCGGGATGGTGCCGCCCTTGTACTCGACCGGGATCCCGCCGAGGGGGTAGTCCTTGCGCTGCGGGTGGCCCGGCCAGTCGTCAGGCATCAGGATCCGGGTCAGCGACGGGTGGCCGTCGAAGACGATCCCGAACATGTCGAAGGTCTCGCGCTCGTGCCAGTCGTTGGTGGGGTAGATGCTCACCAGGCTCGGGATGTGGGGGTCGGCGTCGGGGACGCTGACCTCGAGCCGCACCCGTCGGTTGTGGGTCATCGAGAGCAGGTGGTAGACCGCGTGCAGCTCGCGGCCGGTGTCGGCCGGGTAGTGGACGCCGCTGACGCCGGAGCACAGCTCGAACCGGAGCGCGTCGTCGTCGCGGAACATCTGGGCCACGAACGGGAGGTCCTCGCGACGGACGTGGAACGTGATCTCGCCGCGGTCGACCACGACGCGCTCGACCGCGGCGTCGAGGTCGGTCGCCTGCAGCCGGGCCTCGAGCGCGTCGGCCACCTCGTCGTACCAACCGCCGTAGGGGCGCTGGCTGGCGCCCGGGAAGATCGTCGGCTTGACCAGCCCGCCGTAGCCGCTGGTGTCGCCGCTGCCCGAGACGCCGAACATGCCCTGCCGCACGCCCATCGTCTCGATCTCGCCCGGTTGCGCCGGGACGTTGCTCTGCTCCTCGGTCACCTCATCAGGCCCTTCATCTGTGAGGTCGGCAGGGCCTTGAGGGCGTCGGTCTCGTTGGCGACGATCTCGCGGCGCGCGTTGGAACCGAACTTCTTGTTCTGTACCTGGTCGTGGAGCTTCAGGATCGCGTCGATCAGCATCTCCGGTCGCGGCGGGCAGCCGGGGAGGTACATGTCGACGGGTACGACGTGGTCGACGCCCTGCACGATCGCGTAGTTGTTGAACATGCCGCCGCTGCTCGCGCAGACACCCATCGCGAGCACCCACTTGGGCTCGGGCATCTGGTCGTAGATCTGGCGGAGGACCGGCGCCATCTTCTGGCTCACACGACCGGCGACGATCATCAGGTCGGCCTGGCGCGGGCTGGCCCGGAAGACCTCCATCCCGAAGCGGCCGAGGTCGTACTTGGGGCCACCCGTGGTCATCATCTCGATCGCGCAGCAGGCGAGGCCGAACGTGGCCGGCCAGAAGCTGGCCTTGCGCATGTAGCCGGCGACGCCCTCGACGGTCGTCAGCAGGACGCCGCTCGGCAGCTTCTCTTCGAGTCCCATGTGTACGTCAGTCCCAATCCAGTCCGCCGCGACGCCACACATAGGCGTAGGCGACGAACACGGTGACGATGAACAGCACCATCTCGATCAGCCCGAACCCGCGGAGCACGTCGAAGTGCACCGCCCACGGGTAGAGGAACACGATCTCGATGTCGAAGACGATGAACATCATCGCGGTGATGAAGTACTTCACCGGGAAGCGTCCGCCGCCCACGGGCTGAGGGGTGGGCTCGATGCCGCACTCGTAGGAGTCGAGCTTGACCCGGTTGTAGCGGCGAGGTCCGATGATGGACGACATCAGGATCGAGAAGAGGGCGAAGCCTGCGGCGATCGCGGCCAGCCAGAGAACCGGCGTGTAGAGCTGCATCCAGCCTTCCCTTCACTGCTCGCTGCTGGGGCCGGCCGTGACCTACGTCACGAACTTTGTGACTTTGTGAACGACTTCACGAACCGGCGCGGTCAGTCTAGGACTCCACCACAGGTCCCGCACCCCCGGGTCCGGGGGGCACGAAACGGCCGTTCACCTGGGCATTTAACCAAGAGACCTGTGCCCTAAATCGGCGCTCTGGGCGTGGCTCAGGCGGTCGCGCGGTGCAGGGCGACGATGCCTCCGGAGAGGTTGTGCCACTCCGGGCGCTGCCAGCCCGCGCCCGCCACCACATCGGCCAGGGCCGCCTGGTCGGGCCAGGCCCGGATCGACTCGGCGAGGTAGACGTAGGCATCGGGGCTCGAGCTCACCGCTCGGGCGATCGGCGGCAGCGCCTTCATCAGGTACTCCACATAGAGGGTGCGGAACGGCGCCCAGGTGGGGTGGCTGAACTCGCAGACCACCAGGCGTCCACCCGGCCGGGTCACCCGGAGCATCTCGCGGAGACCGGCCTCGGGGTCGACGATGTTGCGCAGACCGAACGAGATGGTGACGGCGTCGAAGGTGTCGTCGGCGAAGGGCAGGCGGGTGCCGTCGCCGGCCGTGAACGGCAGGTGGGGCCGGTGCTCCTTGCCCACCTGGAGCATCCCGAGCGAGAAGTCGCAGGGGACGACCTCGGCGCCGGCGTCGGCGAACGGCTGGCTCGAGGTGCCGGTCCCGGCAGCCAGGTCGAGGACCCGCTCGCCGGGCAGCGGCGCCACCGCCCGGATGACCTCGTTGCGCCAGCGCCGGTCCTGTCCGAGGGACAGCACGTCGTTGGTGACGTCGTAGCGCTCGGCGACGGCGTCGAACATCCGCCGGACGTCGGTCGGCTGCTTGTCGAGGTCTGCGCGGGCCACGCCCAGAGCGTAGGGCGCGCACCTGTACGCCCACTGTGCAGGCCCGGTGCGAGTGCCGGGCGCCCGCGGGCGGTCCGAGGTGCAGCCCGCGGAACGGCAACCAAATCCCCCGTTTTCGTGTCTTCAGGGTCGAGACTGGGGCGTCCTCACCACGCCCCGGACCCGCACCGGCAGGACGCGGGCGTGGACTTCCCCGGAGGAGACCGATGAGAGTCGTCAAGGCACTGCTGACGCTCGTGCTGGTCGTCGGCGTCGTGGCCGGCGCGGCGTACGGCGCAGGCGCCGTGCTGCGTCACCACGACCAGCGCACGGCAGCCGCGTCGAACCAGCCGGACCGCGAGCCCGCCTCGGACCCCACGCCCTCGGCCTCCCCGACCAGCGCCCCGAGCACACCGTCGAGCACCCCGTCCCACACCGCTCCGGCCGAGCCGGCCAGCGACATCTTGCGGCCCGGCGCCACGGGCAGGCAGGTCCGCGAGCTCCAGGTGCGCCTGCACCAGCTGGCCTGGCTGCCCGAGACCACGACCGGCGTCTACGACGACGCCACGCTCACGGCGGTCAAGGGGTTCCAGGCGAAGCGAGGGCTGGACCGCACCGGCGTCCTCGACCGGCGTACCTGGCAGCGGCTGGTCGCCATGACCGACCAGCCCGGTCACGACGCGATGTACAACGTGCTGCATCCCGGGAGGACCCTCTACGCCCCGGACGACCACGGCTCCGCCGTGCGCGACCTGCAGGCCCGCCTCAAGCAGGTCGCGTGGTACTTCGGCGACGTCACCGGCACGTACGACGACGCGACGGTCACCGCGGTCAAGGGCTTCCAGGCCAAGCGCGGCATCCCGGTCACCGGCGACGTGGACCAGCGGACGCTCGACCGGTTGGCCGCGATGACGGTCACGCCGACGCACGACGAGAAGTTCAACACCGAGCCCTCACCGGGCAGGCTCGACGCCCGCTGCCTGACCGGCCGCGCGATGTGTGTCGACAAGACCAGCCGCACGCTGCGGTGGGTCGTCGACGGGCACGTCCTGCAGACCCTCGACGCCCGCTTCGGCTCGACGCTGAACGACACCCCGACCCGCGAAGGGCTCTTCCACGTCTACCTCAAGGACGCCGACCACGTCTCACACCTCTACGGCTCCTCGATGCCCTACGCGATGTTCTTCTCCGGCGGACAGGCCGTTCACTACTCCTCCGACTTCGCCACCGTCGGTTACTACGGCGCGTCGCACGGCTGCGTGAACATCCGCGACTACCACGGCATCCAGTGGCTGTTCTCCCAGGTGCACGTCGGCGACAAGGTCGTCGTCTTCTGGTCCTGACCCGGACGAACCCGGCCCGGTGACCTCGGCAACACCGGGTGTCGCCGAGTCGGGCCCGGGCGCCGCAGCCGGGTACGCTTCCCGACTGTGACGAGCAGCCTGACGGTCCGCACGACCGAGCTTCCCGTCGGTGGCCCGCTGCTCGATCTGCTGCCAGCCGACGCCGACCCCGTGACGTGGCTACGCCGCGACGAGGGCCTGGTCGGCTGGGGTGTCGCCGCCCAGATCCGGACGAATGGGCTGACCCGCTTCTCCGACGCCGACAAGTGGTGGACCGAGACCTGCGCCCGCGCGGAGATCCACGACGCCGTGACCGAGCCCGGCTCCGGCCTGGTCTGCTTCGGCACGTTCGGCTTCGCCGACGATCCGGGTGACTCGGTACTGACGGTCCCGCGGGTGGTGATCGGACGCCGTGCCGGCCGTACCTGGCTCACCCTCGTCGACGACGCGACGTACGACGGCCCGGCCAGCGCGCCGGTCGCGCCCGAGGGCGTGGTCTTCGCCGACGGCGCCCTCGACAGCGAGCACTGGATGGCGGTCGTCGCCGAGGGGGTCCGGCGGATCGAGGCGGGCGACCTGGAGAAGGTCGTACTGGCCCGCGACCTGATCGCCACCGCGGCCGCTCCGATCGACGTCCGGTGGCCGCTCGCTCGACTGGCGACGAGCTACCCGATGTGCTGGACCTTCCATGTCGACGGCATGTTCGGGGCGACGCCCGAGATGCTCGTGCGGCGCGAGCGTGGTCTGGTGACCTCGCGGGTGCTGGCCGGCACCATCCGGCGTACCGGCGCCGACGAGCGCGACCTCGCGCTGGCAGCGACCCTCGCCCGCTCCAGCAAGGACCTCGAGGAGCACGAGTACGCCGTGCGCTCGGTCGCCGATGCGCTCGAGCCGCACTGCTCGTCGATGAACGTGCCCGAGGCGCCGTTCGTGCTCCATCTGCCCAACGTCATGCACCTCGCCTCCGACGTCGCCGGCGTCGTCCACGACGCCAGCACGGTCTCGTCCCTCCACCTCGCCGCGTCGCTGCACCCCTCGGCCGCCGTGGGCGGCACGCCCACCGCCGAGGCGGTGCGGCTGATCTCCGAGCTCGAGGGCATGGACCGCGGCCGGTACGCCGGCCCGGTCGGCTGGATGGACACCACGGGCGACGGCGAGTGGGGCATCGCCCTGCGCTCGGCCGAGGTGTCCGGTGACACGGTCCGGCTCTTCGCCGGCTGCGGCATCGTCGCCGACTCCGACCCCGAGGCGGAGCTGGCCGAGGCCCAGGCGAAGTTCGTCCCCGTACGAGACTCGCTGGCAGCGGGCTGACCCGTGCCCGGCCGGGTCGTCGCGGTCAACGTGGCGCACGTGATCGACACCCCGGTGCCCACGCGCGGTGAGCCGCGGGACGCCAAGCCTCGTCGGTCCGGCATCGACAAGCGTCCCGTCTCCGGCCCGGTGCGCGTCGAGCCAGCGGGGCTGGCCGGTGACTCGATCCTCGACACCGCCCACCACGGCGGCCTGCTGCAGGCGGTCTACGCCTACGCACGCGAGGACCAGGACTGGTGGACCCGCGAGCTGGGTGACGAGCTGACCCGGCCGATCACGCCCGGGTCGTTCGGCGAGAACCTCACCCTCTCGGGAGTCGCGGTCAACGACGCGCGCGCCGGCGAGCGCTGGGCGATCGGTTCGGTGGTGCTCGAGGTGACCTACCCACGCACGCCCTGCTCGACGTTCGCCGGGTTCATGGGGCTGCGGGGCTGGGTCAGGCGGTTCGCCCTGGCCGAGCGCCCAGGTGCTTATCTCCGGGTCGTCACGCCCGGCGAGCTCCGCGCCGGCGACGAGGTGGAGGTGTCACCGGGACCACCCGACGTACGGACGGTCCGTGAGGTGTTCGCGGCTTTCTACCGTCGCTGAGCCTCAGCCGAGGTCGGTGCCGTCGGCCAGGCGGGTGTAGCTCTGCGTGTCGGGCAGGAGGAGTCCGTAGTGGCCGTCGACGATGCGGAGCCCGGCCTCCGAGTAGATCCGGTCGTGGATCGCCACGTTGCGCGGGGCCCCGACGGCGCGGGCGAAGTCGATGCCCTCGGCCGCACGCATCCAGGGCGCGCAGACGGGGACGCAGAGCACGTCGACCTGCTGCTCGGGCACGGTGAGCGCGTCGCCCGGGTGGAAGACGGTGGTGTCGCCAAGGGTGAAGAGGTAACCGGAGTTGAAGAATCGCGGCAGGTCGGGGTGGATCACGGCATGCAGCTCGCCCACGGCCACGGCGGGGATGCCGGGATCGAACTCCTCGCCGGGCGTCACGACGGTGAGCCGCTCGGCGACCTCGGGCGCGTCCTCGCGGATCTTCGCGGCGACCGCGTCGATGGTGAACACCGGCGCGTCGGTGCGGGCCAGATGGTCGGGCAGGTAGTGGTCGGGGTGCTCGTGGGTGATCACCACCGCGTCGGCGCCGTCGACGGCCTCCGGGTCGGTGAACATCCCGGGGTCGACCACGACGACCCTCCCGTCGTACTCCAGCCGGATGCAGGAATGCCCGAACTTGGTGATCCGCATGCGGCCAGCCTAGGCCTGCTCCTTGCTGGGTCGTCCGCCTGAGCGGCCACGAGGGGTTCCTGTGAAGCGGACGACCCAGTGCGGTGAGAAGGGTGCTCGGCCGGGCTCCGCCGGGCCAGCCGATGTCTCACGCGGTGAGGTGGTGGACGTAGCACCAGCGCCAGTCCTCGCCGGGCTCCGCGGACTCCATCACCGGGTGGGTCGTGTCGCGGAAATGGACGGTCGCGTGGCGGCTCGGTGAGGAGTCGCAGCACCCGACGTTGCCGCACGCGAGGCACTGACGGAGGGCTACCCAGGCGGTGCCGTCCCGCACGCACTCGGCGCACTCGGGGTCGGCGACAGTCTCGACGGCGGGGGTGTCGGCGAGGTGGTCGCAGGTCTCGCCGGTACGGCGTACGGCCGTCACGTTGCGGATCTCCTCGCGGCTCTGCTGGCTGATGTCGAGCATGGACTCCTCGACGTCGAGCGTCGCCAGCACATCGCTGATCACCTCGCTGGCGACGGCTCCTGAGCTCCGGATCTCCAGGACCCGGCCGCGCTCGGCGGCGATCATCTCCAACCGGACCCGGGAGTAGAGCTCGCTCGGGCTCTCCTGGTCGGCGGTGGTGCCCAGCCGCTCCCAGGCAGCGAAGTTGCGTTGCTCGATGCGCTGCCTGACCAGGTCGACGATGTCGTGGGGGTCGTCGTACTCCAGGTCGTCCAGCCGCTTGAAGCCGGCCTTCGACGCCTGCTGCAGGACGGTCGCGCGCGCCAGTGCGTCCTCGAGCGGGTCCGGCGACGGGACGTTCAGCCGGCGTGCGAACCACGGCAGCGAGAGCCCTTGGATGAAGAGCGTGCCGGCCACGACCGTGAACGCGATCAGCAGCAGCACCTCGCGGTAGGGCGTGTCGGCCGGGATGATGAACGCCGCAGCCAGCGTCACCACGCCGCGCATGCCCGCCCAGCCGAGGAGGAAGGTGAACGTCAACGGCGGCTTCCGGCCGAGGGCGGGATCGTGTCCCGGGCGGATCAGGAGGTAGCGCGCGAGGAAGACCCACACCAGTCGCAGCACGATCACGGCCACCAGGGTCAGGCCGCAGACCAGGGCGATCCGGCCGGCGGCGACCTCGCTGTGACCGACGTCGCTGAGGATCCAGTCGGCCTGGAGACCGATCAGCACGAAGACGGTGTTCTCCAGGAAGAACGCGATCGTGCGCCAGTTCATCCGTTCGGCGATGCGCGACTGGGCGGTCTGCAGGACCGGCGCCTTGTGCCCGAGCAGCAGGCCCGCCACGACGACGCTGACCACGCCCGAGGAGTGCAGCTCCTCCGACACGATGAAGGTCGCGAAGGGTACGACGAACGAGATCGCGGTGTCGAGGACCGGGTCGGTGACGTGCGTACGGACCTTCGCCACCAACAGGAACGCCACGAACCCGATCAGCGCCCCACCGACCGACGCCACCAGGAAGTCGGCTCCGACGCGCCACATCGCGACGCTGCCGAGACCGGCGGCGATCGCCGTACGGAGTGCCACCAGGGCCGTCGCGTCGTTGAAGAGCGACTCGCCTTCCAGGATCGTCACGATCCGGCGCGGCAGCCCGATCCGGCGGCCGATCGACGTCGCGGCGACCGCGTCCGGTGGCGCGACGACGGCACCGATCGCGAGCGCGGCCCACCAGTCGAGGCCGGGCAGCAGCGCGTGCACGAGCCACCCGACCCCGAAGGTCGTGAAGACCACCAAGCCCACGCTGAGCAGGAGGATCGAGCGTCGGTTGGCGTTGAAGTCGACGAGCGAGGTCTGGATGGCGGCGGAGTAGAGCAGGGGCGGCAGCAGGCCGAGGAGGACGACGTCGGCGGTGAGGTGGACGGTCGGCACACCCGGGACGTAGGACACCACGACCCCGACGACGATCAGGCCCAACGGCGCCGGGAAGCCGAGGCGCTCCGCCAGCGTCGTGCCGGCGAGCACCGTGACCGCCAGCGCGACCAGCAAGAAGGCGATCTCCACCGGGTCATTGTGTCCGGTGCCGGTTCAGTCGCGCTGCGCCACCCAGCGCATGGGATCGCCCCAGCCCAGCTCGTCGAGGCCGTGCCGGGCGAGCGCCATCACCACGAGCGTCCGGCGGTACGCCGCGAACGTGAGCACGTGCGCGACCATGCCGCCGTACGTGAAGACCTCGGCCTGCTCGCACAGCGCGTCGACGAAGGTGTCGTCGAGCCGACCCTGGTCGCAGACCTCGCGCACGTGCGCGAGGTAGCGCGGTCCTTCGATCGCGAGCCGCCGGCGGATGGACGCGACCGACTCGTGGTCCTCCACGCTCCAGTCGTAGTCGCGGGTCGCCATCGCGGCGTTCCACATCCCCATCTGCCCGACCAGCCGGCTCAGCAGCGAGCGCAGCGTCTGCTCGTCGTCGTCGACCTCGACCAGGACCGGCTCGTCGAGCTGCTCCGGCGTCAGTCGCTCCGCGAGCCGCACCATCTCGCCGGTGAGCCAGACGTGGTGCTCCACCATCTTCTCCACGAGGTCCGACCCCCTCACGGTGTCGCGGGACGGCAGCCGGATGCTGCCGGGCGGGACGAAGTGCACCGCCACGGGATCACCGAGCTGGATGTGCCCAGGCTTCTTGCGCCACGCGCGCGGCGGCACGTCGTACGCCTTGGTGAACGCTCGAGTGAAGGCCTCGTGGGAGGAGTAGCCCGCCTCGACGGCGATGTCGATCAACGGTGCCTTCGTCGTGATCATCCGGTACGCCGCGCGCTCGAGCAGGATGCGGCGGCGCAGCGCCTGCGGAGGCTCACCACCGACGGACTTGATGATCCGGTCGAAGTGGAAGCGCGAGAAGTGGTGTCGCGACGCCCAGTCCTCACCGCTCGCCTCGTGGTCGTCGAGAGCCTCGGCGAGGCCGTCGACGAACTCGGCGAAGGTGTCGGCAGCGACGGTCATGCGGTCATGGTGCCCCCGACCGGGGGCCTTCGTCTTGATCCGGCTTGCTCAGACCTCGCGGCCCAGTGCGCGGATGCGCTCGTCGAGGTCGCGGCGGTTGTCGCGACGGACCACGGCCTCGATGAGCTCGACCCCGCCGTTGGGGCTGGCCAGCGCCTGCTCGAGCTCGGGCAGCGAGGTGACCCGGAGATGGGGCGTACGGGTGGCGGCGCAGAGCGCGGCCAGGTCGACCCCGTGCGGCGTACCGAAGAGGCGGTCGTAGCGGTCGGCGTACGCCGGAGCGCCCTGCTCGAGCACCGCGAAGATCGAGCCGCCGTCGTCGTTGACGACCACGATCGTCAGGTCGGGTTCGGGCTCGCGGGCGCCGCGGACCAGGCCGTTGCTGTCGTGGAGGAAGGTCACGTCGCCGAGCAGGGCGAGGCTGCGGTCGGAGGTGCGGCCGAGTGCGGCGCCGACCGCGGTCGACACGACGCCGTCGATGCCGGACAGGCCGCGGTTGGCGATCACCTTGCGCCGCGCACCGACCGGGTAGCGCGGGACCATCAGGTCGAGGTCGCGGATCGGGCTCGACGCCCCGACGATGAGCAGGCCCTCGGGTGGCAGCGCCCGGGCCACGGCCCCTGCGACGTCGTACGGCGTCAGGTCGGGCTCGCCGGCGAGCAGCGTGTCGAGGGTGCGGCCGACCCGCGCATCCGCCTCGCGCCACCGCCGGAACCAGTCCGTGGTGTCGGCTGCAGCGGCCTCGACGCGGTCGAACGTGCCGACGACCGGATAGGGCCGGTCGAGGCCGAGGCCCGTGGTCCTCGCGGCCCACACCTCGACGTCCTCGCGGCCCAGGAGGCGGGAGACGGGGCGGGACAGGGTCGGGTGGCCGAAGACCACGGCCCGCTCGATCTCCTCCGCGAGCGGGCCACCGAGCAGCAGCCGGTAACACCGGATCGCGTGCTCGCCCGTGCGTGAGCCGCTGGAGGGCTCGGCCAGGAGCGGCCAGCCGGCCGACTCGGCGAGACCGCGCGCCGGCGGGCCGGCATCGTCACCGGCCACCACCACGGTGCGCGGACCGACCGGCAGGGTCGTCGTACCGCCCGGGGGTCCGCGCCACCACCCCGGCTCCCTCCCCGCTGGCTCGGGCGCGACGACCTCCACCCGCCACCGGTCCTCCGGCACCAGTGGCTCCTCGAGCCGGATGTTGAGATGGAGGGGTAGTCCGTGACGAAATGCAGGTGAAAGCGGTCCGAAAGCATGCGGATCGTCACGGACTATCGAGTCTGTCCACAGGTCCAGGGTGGGGATGAGGGGGCCGAAGAGACCGACCTGGTCGGTGGTCTGGTTGGCGTCGGTGCCGCGGAGGCGCTCGGGGCGGTCGGCCGTGACCGCGACGAGGGGTACGGCGGCGTGGGCGGCCTCGAGCATCGCGGGGTGGAGGTTGGCGACGGCCGTGCCCGAGGTGCAGATCACTGCCGCGGACGAGCCGACCTTGGTCAGTCCGAGCGCCAGGAACCCGGCCGAGCGCTCGTCGAGGCGGGTATGCAACCGGAGCAGCCCGGCCTCGGCGGCGTCGTACGCCGCGAACGCCAACGGGGCGTTGCGCGAGCCCGGCGCCAGCACGATCTCGCGGACGCCCCGCTCGACGAGACGGCCGATCACGGAGCGGGCGAGCTCGGTGGACGACGTCACGGACGACCACCCTTCCGCACGGCTCGCACCGCCGCCAGGCGGTCCTCCCACCACGCGATCCGGTTGGGCGGGGCCGCCCACGCCTCCAGGCGCCCGGGTACGACGGACGGCCGGGTGACGGGCAGCATCCCGTCGACCGGTACGAGCTCGGGTACGGCGAGGTCGCCGGCCAGCAGCGACCGCGTGGCCAGCCCGCAGGCGTGGTCGAGCACCGGCAAGGCTGCCGCCAGAGCCACTCCGGCGGCCAGGCCGAGCGAGGTCTCCAGGGCCGACGAGACGACCACCGGCATCCCGATGTCCTCGGCGATCCGCAGACAGGCTCGCACCCCGCCCAACGGCTGCACCTTGAGCACCGCGATGTCCGCGGCCGCGAGGTCACGCACGCGGTAGGGGTCGGCCGCCCGGCGGATCGACTCGTCGGCCGCGATCGGCACCGACACCCGCCGCCGCACGGCGGCGAGGTCCTCCACCGACGCGCACGGCTGCTCGACATACTCCAGACCACCGGCGGCCCGGTCGAGCTCACCGATGGCGGCGACGGCCGTGTCGACGTCCCAGGCGCCGTTGGCGTCCACGCGGACGCGCCCGGACGGCCCCAGCGCGTCACGCACCGCCTCGACCCGGGCCAGGTCGTCAGCTCGGGGCAGCCCGGGCTCCGCGACCTTGACCTTGGCGGTCGAGCAGCCGGAGCCGAGGACCAGCGCGTGGGCCTGGTCGGGTGCGAGCACGGGCACGGTGACGTTCACGGCTACGGCGGTCCGCACCGGCTCGGGCCAGTCACCGGCGGCTGCTTCCTCCGCGCACCGCAGCCACGCCTCGGCCTCCGCCGGCGGGTACTCCACGAACGGGCTCCACTCCCCCCAGCCGGCCGCCCCCTCCACCAGCGCGCCCTCGCGGACCGTGATCCCCCGGAACCGGGTGGTCATCGCGATCGCATAGACCCTCACCGGGTCACTCCCCCGGCCAGGTCCCGCACCGCCAGGCGGTCGACCTTGCCGTTGGTCAGCATCGGCAGCGACGGTACGACGACCAGGTCGCGAGGCGCCCAGGCCCGCGGATGGCGCTCGGTCACCCAGTCACGTGCCTCGTCGAGCGACAGGGTCTCGGCCCGCTCGTGCAGCGAGAGCACCGCCACGACGCGGTTGCCCCACTCGGGGTCGGGGAGGCCGACGACCTCGGCGGCGGTGACGGCCGGATGCTCCCGGAGCCGCGAGGCGACGGCCGCCGCCGGCACGTTCACCCCGCCGCTGACGACCATGTCGTCGACTCGTCCGAGCACGCTGAGCCGCCCGTCCTGGTCGAGACGGCCCGCGTCGGAGGTGAGGAACCAGCCGTCCACGAGAGCCGCGCGGGTCGCCGACTCGTCGTCCAGGTAGCCGTCGAAGAGGGTCGGGCCGGCGATCCGGATCCGCCCGTCCGCGGCCAGCACCAGGCCCACCCCGTCGAGCGGGAGCCCGTCGTAGACGCAGCCGCCGCAGGTCTCCGCGGAGCCGTACGTCGCGACCAGGCGGACGCCGGCCTCGGCGGCGCGGGCCTTCAGCGACGGGTCGACCGGCCCTCCTCCCACCAGGACCGTGTGGAGCTCCGCCAGCGCCGTGCGCTGCGCGGGCGCAGCGAGCCAGCGGTGCAGCTGGGTCGGCACGACCGACAGGAAGCCGCCGGGCGTCACGACGTCGGCGAGAGGGCCGTCGCCCAGGACCGCGGGACGATGGCCCGCCACCAGGGACCGGACCACGACGTTGAACCCCGCGACGTACGACGAGGGCAGCGCGAGCACCCAGCGCCCGACGCCACCGACGCGTGCCGCCGACGCCGCCGCCGACGCGAGCACCGCGTCGCGTCGGAGGACGACCTGCTTGGGCGCACCCGACGACCCGGAGGTGGCGAGGACGACGCCACCGGGATCGGAGGCCGACAGCCACGTCTCCACGGCGTCGACGTCGCGCTCGGCGTCGCCGGTGAGCCGCAGGTCGGTCATGCGACGAACGCTACTGGCGGGCACCCCGCGGCCGGGACGGAGGCCGCGGCTGCTTGAATCCGGCCATGGCCACCGTCGCTCACTGGGTCGCAGGCGCTCGCCCGCGGACGCTCCCGGCCGCCGTCTCGCCGGTGCTGGCCGGCACCGCCGTCGCGCTGTACGACGACGGCGCGGTGTGGTGGAAGGCCCTGCTCGCCCTGGTGGTCAGCCTGGCCCTGCAGGTCGGCGTCAACTACGCCAACGACTACTCCGACGGCATCCGCGGCACCGACGCCGAGCGCGTCGGGCCGATGCGGCTCGTCGGGTCGGGGACGGCGTCACCCGGTGCGGTGAAGGGCGCGGCGTTCGCGGCCTTCGGCGTGGCCGCCGTGGCCGGCCTGGTGCTCGCGGCGACCACCGCCTGGTGGCTGGTCGTGGTCGGCGCGGTCTGCGTCGTCGCTGCGTGGTTCTACACCGGCGGCTCGAAGCCCTACGGCTACCTCGGGCTGGGCGAGGTGATGGTGTTCTGCTTCTTCGGGCTGGTGGCGGTGACCGGGACGGCGTACGTCCAGACCGAGACCTGGACCGTGGCGGCCCTGTACGCCGCACTCGGCATCGGCGCGCTCGCCTGCGCGATCCTCGTCGCCAACAACCTGCGGGACATCCCCACCGACCAGGTCGCCGGCAAGATGACGCTCGCCGTCCGTCTCGGCGACGACCGCACCCGCGCCCTCTACGTCCTCCTGCTCGGCCTGGCCGCGGTCGCCCTCGTCGGCGTCGTCCTCACCACCTCGTGGTGGGCCCTGCTCGCCCTGGCGTACGCCGGGCCGGGCGTGCGCGCCGCCCGGGTCGTCCTGTCCCGGGCCGTCGGCCCCGCCCTGATCCCGGTGCTCCAGCTCACCGGCGTCTCCGAGCTGCTCTACGGCCTCGGCCTGTTCGTCGGGCTGGCCATCGCCGCCTGACCCGCGACGTAGGCTGGCCGCATGTTCTGGATCATCCTGCTGGTCGTCGTCGTCGCCGGGTTCGCTCTGTGGAAGCTACGGGCACCCATCCTGGCCAAGGTCCTCGGCCAGGACCGCTCGCGCATCGACCGGCAGCTCAACCGCCGGAAGTGAGCAGCCGCGCGCCGTCATGGCGCGCACACGAGCGTCAGTCGACGTCTTCCTTGGCCCGCATCTCCTCGAACTTCTCCGCGGCGCGGTGCGCGCGCTCGTCGACCTGACGCGCGAAATCGGTGCGCTGGGGGTTGAGGAGGAAGAGCGAGGCGAGGCCGCTGACCAGGAACGCGACGACGAGCACCCACATGATCGGTGCGGACCCGGCGATCGCCAGCCAGATCCCGAACACGACGGCGGCCGTCGCCACGAACAACAGCAGCCGCAGAGCGGTGTAGACCCAGAACGCCTTCACGCCCCTCAGGGTAGTCAGGGCACCTGAGAGCGCCCGAATCGCGGCGTCCGCCTACACATCACCCACCCGCGACCTACTCTTGTCGCGTGTGGAGGTTCGTGTTGCTGCTGGTGGTCGTGGCGGTGGGCTCCTACTACGCGGCCCGGTTCCTGCTCGAGGGCTGGCCGCATCGCCGCCCCCGGCACCACGAGGAGTACCAGCGACCCCTCGGCCCCGATGACGACGACGAGTTCCTGGCCGGGCTCCCGCAGCGGAAGAAGCCGGACGACCCGTCCTGACCTCCGGCCCACGCGCCGACTCGAGATCGGACTTCGCCGGTGCACCGGTTTCACCATGTGACCATGGTGGAACCGGACTTCCCGTGCTGAGTTCACCGTGGGAAGTAGGGCTTCACCAGGTGACCATGGTGAAGCCGGGGGTCCTGGGCCGGCGCAGGCCGGGTCAGCCTTCGTGCAGGCTGACGACCGCCGAGCCGTTGGCATAGGAGTGCTGGCTCGTGGTCGAGAAGTAGTTGATGCCGATGAAGTTGAACCACAGGCTCGCCAACCCCACCAGCGACAGGATCGCCGCGTTGCGCCCCTTCCAGCCGGCCGTCGAGCGCGCGTGCAGGTAGGCGGCGTAGAGCACCCAGGTGATGAAGGCGCACACCTCCTTGGGGTCCCAGTTCCAGTACGACGACCACGCCTGGTGGGCCCAGATCGGTCCGCTGATCAGCACCGCGAAGGTCCAGACCGGGAAGCCGAAGGCGTGGATCCGGTAGGACACCCGGTCGAGGGTGGGCAGTGAGGGAAGCCGGGCGATGTAGCCACGGTCACTCCCCTTGCCGCGCGACAGGGAGCGCGCCT
>Ga0302262_10000451_pt1 | contig 17075 bp, 10 predicted proteins | sample II_Fen_E3_4_FD_194557 | JGI IMG/M metagenome (GOLD analysis project Ga0302262, IMG submission 194557) | Peat permafrost microbial communities from Stordalen Mire near Abisko, Sweden - II_Fen_E3_4 | ecosystem: Environmental > Terrestrial > Soil > Wetlands > Permafrost | place: Sweden: Abisko...
TCAATTTTGCCGAGAACATGGATCCTGAAACTTTGAACTTTGACAGTGAGTCATTAGACAAAAAATTTATCGACAAAGCTTTGAGGGTAGTTAAAGAAAACTATACAAATCCGGATTTTGATGTAACTGAATTTATGGATGCCATGGGAATTAGTCGTAGCTTGCTACATAAAAAGCTAAAGAATTTGGCAGGGCAATCGGCCAGTAGGTTTATTCGTATTTACCGGCTCAACATTGCACGTGAATTGATCATAAAAAATCAGATAAATCATTCTTTGAATATTTCTGAGATTGCTTATGAAGTTGGATTTAATGATCCTAAATACTTTACGCGCTGCTTTACAAAGCATTTCGGCATTCAGCCCAGTTCTTTTTTTGATGATAAAATGGAATAAAAGAGATGTTAGCCTGACAATTCAATTTAAGTAAGTGCTCATTCTTCCTCCAAAAAGAAGATTTCGTCCACCTTTAACCAATTAAATTTTATTTACTTTGTATAGTAAAAAAAACGATTCGTAACTAAAATGTGATTTTCAATATGAAAAAAAACAAACCTTTCGTGTTATCTATACTCTCGATTGTATTAGGAACACAACTAATCTTTTCGCAAACGCATAACATTCAGGTCGATTTGAAAAAGGTCGGCTCTCCTATCCAAAAAACCATGTACGGCATCTTTTTCGAAGATATCAATTATGGTGCAGATGGTGGACTATATGCCGAACTGATCAAAAACAGATCTTTTGAATTTCCCCAAAGTCTACTGGGATGGACTACTTTTGGTAATATGGAAGTTCGTACGGACGAAGCTCCTTTTCCCAACAATCCGCATTACGTCCGCCTTTCATATCCGGGACATGATGAGAAACAAACCGGACTCGATAACGAAGGGTTCTTTGGTGTAGGCGTAAAGCAGAATGCTGAATATCGCTTTTCTGTTTGGGCTCGTTTGCCTCAAGAAAATACTTCAGGAAGTATTCGGGTAGAGTTGATCGACCCGGAAAGTAATGTGTTTAGTACACAGAAACTGACTATCGATTCAAAGGAATGGAAGAAATATCAGGTTGTGTTAAAAGCCGGCAAAACCGAAGCGAAAGCCCGTCTGCGCGTTTTCCTTACATCAAAAAACGCTGTGGATATGGATCACGTTTCTCTTTTCCCTGTTGATACCTGGAAAGGCCGTGAAAACGGATTGCGTAAAGACCTTGCGCAAGCGCTGTATGATTTACATCCGGGAGTCTTTCGTTTCCCCGGAGGTTGTATTGTTGAGGGAACCGATTTACAAACCCGCTACCAGTGGAAAAACTCTGTTGGGGCTGTTGAAAATCGTAAACTAAATGAGAATCGTTGGGAATATACATTTCCAAACCGTTTCTTCCCCGACTATTTTCAATCCTATGGGATGGGATTCTTTGAGTTATTCCAACTATCGGAAGAAATAGGTGCGGAACCACTTCCTGTTATTAGCTGCGGATTATCCTGTCAGTTCCAAAACAAGGATGACAAAGCTCATGTAGCCGTAAATAATTTAGATCCTTATATTCAGGATGCACTCGATTTAATTGAATTCGCCAATGGAGCTGTAACTACGAAATGGGGAAAACTACGTGCCGATATGGGACATCCGGCTTCTTTTAATCTGAAAATGATAGCTGTGGGGAACGAACAATGGGGCAAACTTTATCCCGAACGTCTCGAACCATTTGTAAAAGCAATCCGAAGTAAATATCCGGCTATTAAAATAATAGGTTCGGCGGGTCCAAGTCCGGATGGAAAAGACTTTGAATTTGGGTGGAGTGAAATGAAACGACTGAAAGCTGATTTGGTAGACGAGCATTATTATAAAGATCCACAATGGTTTTTGGCTAATGCAAAACGCTATGATAATTATGACCGAAAGGGACCGAAAGTATTTGCCGGCGAATATGCCTGCCACCCGCAAAACCGGAAAAATAATTTTGAATCTGCACTTTGCGAAGCTGCTTTCATGACCGGCTTTGAACGTAATGCCGATGTGGTTTATCAATGTACTTACGCACCGCTTTTTGCTCATGTTGAGGGATGGCAGTGGAAACCCGACCTCATTTGGTTTGACAATCTACGTTCCGTAAAATCGCCTAATTATTATGTTCAGCAGCTTTATGGAATGCATGTTGGAACCAATGTACTTCCTACTGTTGAAAATAAATTACCGTTGGCCGGACAAGATGGAATTTTTGCCAGTTCGGCGCTTGATAAGAATAAAAATGAAATTATTCTGAAGGTTGCCAATACATCCAAAGAGTCTCGCAAGGTTGTTTATACTATTACAGGTTTAAAAGCTTCCGAACGAAAAGGAACGCAAACCATCTTTGTTTCTTCCGATATGGATGCCGAAAACACCTTGGATAAACCGGATAATGTTATTCCAACCGAAAAAGAAATTCGTATTTCCGGTAATAAGTTAGAGGTGGATCTTGCTCCGCAATCATTTAATTTATATACGATAAAATTATAATTAGAAGTCGTGATATCGTTGATTAGCTAAAGCAAAGAATAAATCTGCCTTTAATCATTTTGCTATTTTCATCCTAGAGTTGATTCTATAATATTTATGAATCGATTTTAGGATGATTTTTTTCGACTAAGCGTCTAAGATATATAGGCATAATGGTTAGGATTTTATGCGCTAAAGTTTGCTTATAAAAACCTGGTGTTATATAGAAAAATAAATTTGCTTTTCTTTTTTCGTCAAAATATACAATTGTCCACTCAAAAAAAACATTTGTTTACGGTGTCGAGTCCAACTATTTATACATTTGCATCCGAAACAATAAAAGAAACATATAGTATTCATTAAATAACAGAAGTTATGAAAGCACACAATTATCCTTAGTTTATTTCGAAATTATTCTTTAATGTCTATATTAAATTAATAAATACGAAAACTCACAAAATCTAAAAAAGTATGTACAAAACATCAAGAAATGGAACTACTGATGCAATTTTGTGAATTGAAGGAGTGCTTGATTGGAAAAAGATCTAACTCCCTGTAAACGATTAAAAGCAGAATAGTCGAATTTCAAATATGGCCTAAAATCAGACTACTATTTCTGTTATGAACCAAAATCAACGTGTAGGGTGTAAACCTGACACTTTAATTATATTAATATAAATAACAATTAATTCTAATTTCATGAAAATCACTAAATTAATGAGAGTCATACTATATGTACTTCTCGCGTCGTTTAGCTTAGTTGGGTGCGATAAATTGGACAGCTTTTCAATTGATTCCCCCTCTGACCTGCTAAACAGGATTGACTCTATTGCAGCGTCAAAACCGAATACCGGTGACACAACATATGTCGACATCGCTACGCCGATTGTCGGAGTTGAAGATAACAGTGCTGGTTGGTGGGCTACATTCTCTGATTACTACACCATTCCTTCCAACAAGCTATTACATCTGGAATTTATCAACTACAGCTCAGGTGCACATAGCTACAATAACTGGGATCTTGTTGTTACAAATGCTAAACGCGATTCCAGCACTTATAAAGAATACTTTGTTCTCCGCTCTGATAATGCTGGCTGGGGTAACAGTGATTATAATTCAAGTCTGATTACCAATAACTATCCCGACACTGATGGAGATGGAGATATATGGAACGACTTTATCACTACAATGCAAGGTGCCCATGTTTCAATCGACATTGATCATTCCTCTTTCGGAACTGTATATGTAACAGCCACTGCCGTTGGAACCAATGGCACTACGCTGGTAGAGACATATCAACAACCTGTGTCAGCCACAGACGCTATCAAAGCTTTCTTAGTTTGCGATGGTAGCCATTATGTGATGAAAAAAGCATACCTTTTACCCTCGAAAGTTACAACTGAACCCGAAACACCTACAGAAAAAGTAACTTACAGAGCAGACATGACTGCAACCATTACATCAGCAACAAATCAGGTGTATAAATATTCATTCTTTGCTAAGGGACTTCCTGAAGGAGGTTTTGGTTCATTCTTGATTGCCGATGGTGGACACATGGTAATGAATCCTACTGAAACTTATTATTGTGCTCTTGCTGACATAACAAATACTGCAGCATGGTTTTATCCTTACTCTGCCACAACAACTGTTGGCACCGTAGATAATAGTACAGCATGGTGGAGTGCATTTACTAATTACACAGCAGTAACGGGCGAAGGATATTTCCACTATAAGTTTGTAAACTATTCAAGTAAAGCCAACGTGTGGAATAACTGGAATCTTGCTTTAACTAACGGGCAAAACCGTCAAAGTACCAATTATAAACAATACTTTATAGTACGTGCTGATAATTATGGTTCGGGTACATATTATTCGGGAGACAATCTAACCAATAATTTCAACTTTAACAACTTTATAACTGAAATGGACGGTGCTACTGTTGAAATTTCCTTAAAAGTTTCTGTAGAGACCTCAAAAGCGACTAAAGTTAGTAAGATTCTGAAAAGCAATGCGTTGAAACCTGGAGAAACTATAAAATAGCACACCAAAAGTGTATTAATCACTAAGATAAAATCGATATACAATGAAATATACATATTTATTCCTATTAGGATTGCTGGCGCTAGTAGCACCGGCAACATATGCAGAAAGTACCGGCAATACCGACCAGATGTCAATAACTCAACCGGGCAATATAACAGTAAAAGGCCAAATTGTTGACGAAAAGGGAGACCCGATTATTGGTGCATCCATAAAACAAAGTGGTACAACGAATGGTACCATAGCTAATCTTGATGGAGAATTCTCTCTTTCTGTTCCTTCAAATGCTAAGCTGGTAATATCATCTATAGGATGCAAAAAGCTGGAAGTAACCATTGAAAATAAAACAAACCTTGGAAAGATTACTCTAATTTCTGATTTGAAAGAGCTAAGCCAAGTAGTAGTAATAGGTTATGGCACACAGCGGAAGGTTGATCTCACAGGCTCTGTGGCCATTGTCAACACCGAAGATTTGAAAAAAGTATCTAACTCAAATATCTCTACCATGCTGGAAGGAAAAGTACCCGGTGTCCAAATTACAAGTGACGGACAACCAGGGGCCGATCCGACTGTCCGTATTCGTGGTATCGGTTCGTTTGGTAGTACCTCACCTCTATATGTAGTAGATGGAGTAGCCATGGGAACAACTATACGCGACTTCTCTCCAAATGACATCGAATCTCTTCAGGTACTGAAGGATGCTTCAGCTGCTGCCATTTACGGTTCACGTGCAGCCAATGGTGTGGTTATCATAACCACCAAGCAAGGTAAGAAGAACCAACCTATGAGAGTAGACTACAGCGGTTACACTGGTTTTGACAAAGTTCAAAAAGGTGTGTATGATGTAATGGACTCCAAACAATATGGTCAGTACATAAACATGGCTTACGGCAATAGCAACATGAGTGTTCCCGGTGGATACGATCCTACCAACGCAAACTATTTATATAATACTGACGGCAGTGCAAAAGTGAATACAGATTGGTTTAAAGAAGCATTCAAAACCGGTATTCGTCAGAACCATAATATTAATTTGTCTGGAGGTGGAAATAACAGTACTTACAACATCTCTCTCGACTATTATAAACAAAAAGGAACAATGGTGGGGGCAGGTCCAAACTATGAACGTTACACTGGGCGCTTCAGTAATACGATGAATTCTAAATTTATCAAAATCAAAACAAACATCGTGTATAGCCATAGTCTTCAAGATAATATGGCTCTCAGTAATGCCAACGAGTATGTACAGGGTCTGTATGGTTCACAATATCCCGTAATGGCTTCGGTGTTGTTGACGCCTCCAACGATCAAGGCTTACGATCAATCAACGTGGGTGCTTGATGATAAAATTTCGGCTGCAACAAATTACACAAACGACTCGTACGGTTATGGTACTTATTATGACAATATACATGGCGACTTGCGTATAACAAACGTGCTGCTGGAAAATAATTTAATAAAGAGGAACTCAACGGTTGACCGCGTTGTTGCTTCTGGTTCTGCAGATGTTGACCTACTGGATATGATTGGACGGAAGAACAATAATCACAAGTTAAATTACATTGTTAACGTGTCTTACAGCCGAACCAATGCAAAGGACTTTACATTCGTACCTGCCTTTATACAGAGTACAACCAACTACCTAGCAAAGAGTGACGAGAACCTGTCAGAGGGATATCGCAGTTACAGTGATGCTCTTATCGAAAATACGTTAAACTACGATGGTAAGTTAGGACTCCACCACATCAATGTACTTATTGGTCAAACATTTGAGCGGGAACTCTATCATACACTTACAGGTAAAGGTGTTGATATGACAGAACCTTACTTTCTGCAGGTTAGTAACGCCGCTACAACATCATCTGCAAGTTCTGAAAGCGAACACGTATTGGCCTCATATATCGGTCGTCTAAATTACGACTATGATGGAAAATACCTACTTTCAGTAACTGGACGTCGTGATGGGTCAAGCCGTCTTTCAGCAGGTGACCGTTGGGGTTGGTTTCCATCCGTATCAGGAGGTTGGCGCCTGGATCGCGAAAGTTTCTTTCCTATAGCCGGATCAATTATGAACCTGTGTAAAGTTCGCGGAAGTTATGGTGTGCTTGGTAATGAGAACATTGGAGAATACCAATACATGGATGTCATGTCGAGAAGTAACTATACTTATAGCTTTGGAAATACCAAAGTTACAGGATCTGCAATATCCAACTATGTAAACACAGCCATCAAATGGGAAAAGAAAAAATCTCTTGATTTTGGTGCAGACCTTGCTTTTTTCAACAATCAGTTGGAATTTACCTGCGACTGGTATAAGTCAACATCGAGTGATCTACTTTACAGTGTAGCAGTACCAGACAATGCCGGTGCTACCAACTCAACCGTAACCATGAACGCTGCAAACATGGTAAATTCAGGCCTTGAATTCCTGGTTGCTTATCATAATCACAAAAACGCTTTTAAGTATGACATCTCGGCAAACTTATCTACCACTAAAAATAAAGTAACTCAATTAGGCGTTTCAAACGAACCCCGTACAGATGGTTATTGCCGCACAGAGGTAGGACGTGAAGTTGGTTCATTTTATGGTTATGTTTCCAACGGTCTCTTCCAGTCGCAATCGGAAATTGACAACCAGGTCAACTCAAAAGGAACACATATCACTCAAGACGGAGCCCAACCAGGTGACGTAAAATACGCAGACCTCAACAACGATGGTAAAATTACCGCAGACGACCAAACATATTTGGGTAGCGGAATTCCAAAAGTGAATTTTGGATTTAACGTTCGTGTTGAATGGAAAAATTTTGATTTGAGCGTATCATCTTATGGTGCTGCAGGAGCCAAAGCCGTAGATTATGTTGCCGTAGCTTTGAGCAGCTCATACGGAGCACTCAACAAGAGCACTGAACTATTAAATGCATGGACACCGGACAACACAAACACTACCGTGCCTCGCGTAGCATACAAATCAACCGGTTCAATCACCAACGATCTGTTCAGCCAACGCTTTATTCAGAATGCGTCGTATTTTAAAATTGCAAACGTAGAATTGGGCTATAACTTCCCTGACAAATGGTTTGGTAGCTATATTAGCGGCGTTCGCATATACGCATCGGCTCAAAACCTGGCCACTATGACTAAATATAAAGGTTATAATGTGGACTTTTCAGGAGGAACATTCACTCCGGGTTACAACTATTGTTCGTATCCAACACCTCAAACAATGATGTTTGGAGTACGCGCTTCATTCTAATAATATAATCTGAAATAAGAGTATAATATGAAAAATATAAATAGAATTATAATTATGTTGGTGCTTGTTATGGGCATGACTGCCTGTAACGACCAGCTTAACATTTCGAACCCGAACAGTCAGACAACTTACGATTTTGGTAATACCGAGTCTGATCTTAATGAGGCAGTTATTGCATGTTACAACCGTATTCGTCTCGAAGGTACATTCGCCCGCGTTGGTTACACGCTGGATGCAGTGCGTGGCGATGAAGTTTGGAACTCATCTCAACAGTGGTACTTGGAGTATGACAACCTCAACTCTCCGGGTACTATCGAAATCGGAGACGAATGGCCATGGCGTGATAACTATCATGTCGTAAACCGCACAAACTTTGTATTGTCGAAAGTTGATGGTGTTAAGATGTCGACAGACTCTTACAATCAGATTAAAGGTCAGGCGCTCTTCTTACGATCATTGGCATACTATGAACTGGCAACCTATTACCAAACTGTTCCATTGATTACAGACTATGCATCTTATTCAGACATCAACACCATGTATGCAGCCAACAATACTCAGGACGAGGTGTTTGATCAAATAGAAACCGACCTGACAACTGCAATGCAGATATTGCCATCGCGTAGCAAAGGTGGTGAATGGGCTCAGGGACGTACTACATGTGGTTCTGCTGCCGGTTATCTGGCGCGTGCACTGATGTTCCGTCACAAATATACCGAAGCCTATGCTGTACTGAAAGACATCATCGCCGGTAAATACGGAGCTTATGCCCTTATGGCAGACTATGGCGATAACTTCAAAGAAGGCGCCGCTTATGAGAATAACAAAGAGAGCCTTTTCGAAGTACAATTTATGGACTATGGTACAGGTGGTACCGATCAGGAATGGACTCCTGTAAATATCAGTACTCAAGCAACTCAGGGGCATGCTGTAGAGAGCAACTACGCTTCCCAACAATTGGGCAGCTGGGGTGACCTTGCTGGATCACCATGGTTATATAATCTGTTTAAAAAAGAAAATTCTACAGATGGCCGTCTCGATCCTCGTTTATACTGGACATTGGTAACCTACGAAAGTGATTATGGCAATTATAAAGGTGCTAAAACTGCGGCTTATCCGAATGGAGATCCTCGTAGCAACACAGTTTATCAACAAGATCTCACTGCAACTCCGGTGTCGAACACAGCACAGGGCGGTATATCAATCGCTAAATTCACCAATGCCAGAACTAATATTTATAATACGATTACGACTGGTTTGAATTGCGGAATCAACCTGCGCCTGATGCGTTATAGCGATGTGTTGTTGCGTGCTGCCGAATGCGAAAATGAAATCAACGGTCCAACTCAGGCTGCTATCGATTACATCAACATCGTACGTCGACGTGTTGCACTCAAAGACCTGAAATTGTCTGATTTCACATCGAAAGATGCTCTTTTTGAACAAATAGCAAATGTTGAACGTCCGAAGGAATTTGGTTGCGAAAACGGACGCGGTATTGACTTGCTCCGTTGGGGATTCTTCTACAATACGGATCGTCTGAATCAGTTGGTTGAACATGCTTATTATAAGCTCGACGGTAAAGCCAACACAGATGAACTAACAGCTGCAACTGCAAGTGCCTCATCATTCAAACATTACTCTAAAGGACATGAATATTTCCCAATACTTCAGGCTACTCTTAATGCCAACCCGCACCTTACAGGTAACTCGGCAAACAAGAGTGAAGATAACGGACCTGCATTCTTAGCTAAATGGGCTGTTCATCCTGTTGTAAAATAGGAATCAATTTCTTAAAATAGAGACTTCCTTATCAACGTATTTTTTGAATGTTGATAAGGAAGTTTTTAATCAGTCCTAATTGTTATCGGACTTGTATATTTACAATACAGAAGATTGATTCTCGTTATATTTAGAGTCATCAACATACATCATTTGTCATTTACTTATTATTTTCTTATTATGAAACTAAAGTATTTCCTGATTTTAGTAGTCGGTATATCAGCTCTGTTATTTGTAGGGTGTAAAAAAGATGAATCAACCATAACCGGTGGTACAGATGGAACGGATACAGTAAAAACATTCAGCATTCCTACTTATGCTGACGATTATTCCTCCATATCCTCCTGGTCGAATCGAGACGAGTGGAATCTGGCAAATGTACACGATCCTTCAGTTGCCTACTACAATGGCTATTATTACATGTACGGCACTGATGCTTCCTATGGAAATGCAACCGAAGGACATGGACATTTTCAAGGGAAACGCTCAAAAGATTTAGTTAACTGGGCTTGGATAGGTGGCCCTTTCTACGATCCTCCAACATGGGTTGCAGACTCGCTCACCGCCATTCGCACTCGCATGGGGCTCAGTACCATTGCTAAAAGCGATATTCAATACGGATATTGGGCACCCGTAGTGCGCAAAGTCACTGTTGGCGGAAAAGAGATCTTGCGGATGTACTACAGCATAGTGATCGACAACTACATCAAAACCGGTAAAGCCAATACCACTGCTAATTTTGACGGTAGCTGGACCGAGCGTGCTTTTATCGGTATGTGTGAATCGACAGATCCCGCAGGAGCTGTGTGGGCTGATAAAGGTTTCGTTACCTGTTCATCATCCGATCGAGGCTTAGATTACAATAGAGCGAATACATCGGATTGGAGTGCCTATTTCTACTACAACGCCATCGACCCTACTTATATCGTATCCCCTGAGGGAAAACATTACCTGATACATGGTTCTTGGCATAGCGGCTTCGCTCTGTTAGAACTTGATCCAACAAGCGGAAAACCTATAAATAAACTAGGTAATCCATGGGCAAGCACTACAAGTGATCTTACAAGTAGATATGGAGTGAGAGTAGGTACACGTGCTGCTTCAACACGTTGGCAAGGCAGCGAAGCTCCCGAGGTAATATATAAAGATGGTTACTACTATTTGTTTATGGCATACGATGGCCTCGATGTACCTTACAACACACGCGTGGTGAGAAGTACCAATATCGAAGGTCCGTATTTAGACATTACCGGACGCAACTTTACAAGCGGAGATGGCGACTGCTACCCGATTGTAACACATCCTTACAAATTTAACCTCAGCAACGGTTGGGTAGGTATATCACACTGCTGCGTATTTCAAAAGCAAGATACCAACGATTGGTTCTTAATGTCACAAGGACGATTGCCAGTAAACGTAGGTGGCAACGCTTCCTCCAATGCTATTATGATGGGGCATGTTCGTCGTTTGGTATGGTGTCCGGCTTCTACCAGCGAACCAAACAACCTGTGGCCAATAGCATTGCCCGAACGTTACGCCGCCGTACCTGATTACGGTACCATAACCAAAGACTCGCTTACAGGAACATGGGAGCACATAAACCTTAAATACAGCTATGGCGTACAAGATATCGCCTCTGCGCTAACCCTCAATGTCGACGGTACTATGTCGGGAGCTTTGACAGGTAATTGGAGTTATGATGCGGCAAAAAAGCAACTAACATTGGGCAACGTTGTTGTTTGCGTTGAACGCGAAGTTGATTGGGAAGCCACCCCACGCCGTGTAACACTTGTGTATGCTGGAACTGAAAAAAATCTAAACGCAACATATTGGGGCAAAAAGAAAAAATAGTCGTTCCCTAATGAGTGTATAACTGAAAGATATACAATAAAATAAAATGACAAAACTTTTATTTGTATCAGCAAGATTTATCTTATTTGATGCCTAATTCTTGCAAGCGTTAATGTAACGTTTGCTGCAGCTGCATATAACTTCAAAAGAATGATGCCTTAATGGAAATCATCCCTTTGTATCTTGTCAGAAAAACTTATTTGCTTAGTAAATTTGATTGTTAAATCCAAAAACTTGCCTCTTTTAAAACTAAACTTGAGTTTTTTAAGGGTCGACTAAATAATTCTTGAAAATCAAAACGAATGCCCGCAATAACTATTAAAATCCCATTTACACAGAGAGCATTAAACATAAAAAACATTGTTTTTTCTTTTGTACTGTTGAGTTTGCTTTTCTCTGCGCAAATGTCTGCACAAGCTCATATAATCGTTCATGATCCGGTAATTATCAAACAGGATAGTACGTATTATATTTTTTGTACCGGTTGGGGAGTTTCTGTTTTCTCTTCGAAGGACATGAAGAACTGGAAGAATGAGCAACCGGTATTTGCAAAAGGACCTCAATGGGCTACAGATTCTATTCCTTCTTTCGCAGGGCATATTTGGGCACCGGATATTTCTTTTTACAACGGAGAATACTACCTGTATTATTCAGTTTCGGCTTTTGGAAAAAACACTTCTTGTATTGGCTTGGCAACGAACAAAACACTTGATTCGAAAGACCCTGCATTTAGCTGGATAGATCACGGGAAAGTGATTCAATCTATTCCGGGTAAAACAAACTGGAATGCTATTGACCCTAATCTGGTTATTGATGAAACCGGTACTCCGTATTTGTGTTTCGGCTCTTTTTGGGATGGCATTAAAATGGTGAGGCTTTCGCCGGATGCCAAGAGTATAGATGAAGATCTCAGACTTATTCCCACTATTGCTTCCCGAAAAGCAGATCCGAATATGGAAAACCCTCCGGCAGTGGAAGGCAATCCTGTCGATGCCGGTGGAAATGCCATTGAAGCACCGTTTATTTTCCGGAAAGGAGCGTATTATTACCTGTTTGCTTCCATTGATTATTGTTGCAAAGGAATAAATAGCACGTATAAAATGATTGTCGGTCGGTCGGAAAAAGTTACCGGGCCTTATGTAGATCAGGCGGGAGTCCCGATGATTAAAGGAGGGGGAACCATTGTTCTGCAAGGAGATAATAATTGGCATGGAGTGGGACACAATGCAGTAGCTACTTTTGATGGAATTGATTATCTGGTTTTTCATGCATACGATGCTCATGATGATGGAAAACCAAAACTAAGAATAGAAAAACTAAAATGGAATAAGGAAGGTTGGCCTTTAGTTGTTAGTAATTGAATAAAAAAGTTGTAGTTAATGAAGGAAAGCAGAGTTTTAAACGACTCTGCTTTTTTTGCGAGTGTCTGTCATTTTATCTGAGGAGGACAAACCCGTCTAAAAAAGTATCATTATTGTCTATTCGGTCGCACGGGCGGTGAATCAGAAAAGATAAATTAATATATTTGTACTGGAAAAGATTAACGGACTTAAGCAAGCCGGATAGTATGTCCGGAATTCCTCACAAAAATAAAATTCAGCTATATTTCAATGAAAAAACTTACTCTTCTCTCATTCGGACTTTGGCTTATGGGCCAGTCTCTTTTAGCTCAGGGCACGGTGGAATCGTACAACCGTGCTTTTTCGCTTCAGGACAAATTCAAAGACAAAGTGTTTTACTCCAATGTAACTCCTCAGTGGATTGGAAACTCCAGTCGATTCTGGTATGTGCAAAATGCGCCGCAAGGGAAAACCTACATCCTTATTGATGCACAAAAAAAGACCCGTACCGATCTTTTCGATCACAATAAACTGGCGGTGGAACTAGCATTGGCTACCGATAAACCTGTTGATGCAAAGAAACTGCCCCTTCAATCGTTGAAAGTAACCGAAGTGCTAGACAGTTTGCGCTTTGTGTATAATGCGTACAACTGGACGTATGCCGTTAAGCAGAACTCACTCAAAAAAGGCGACAAAGTGGTTGCGGTTAAAGAAGAATACTGGGGAAAAGTAGATACGGAAAGGGAAGGAAAACCGGTTGTTTCGCCCGATAAAAAGTTATCGGCCTTTGTCAAAGACAATAATCTGTACGTGAAGGACCTGAAGACTGGCGCTGAAAAAGCCCTGAGCACCGATGGTACCAAAGAAGATTATTATTCGGCTTATCCGTATTGGTCGCCGGACTCAAAGAAAGTGGCTGTGATGCGCATTCACGGTGCTGAAACCCGGCAACTGTATCTGATAGAGTCATCGCCGGCCGATCAGTTTCAACCCAAACTCCAAACCCGCGACTATGTGAAACCGGGCGATGTATTACCTGTTCGTACGCCGGTTATTTTTGACATCGTAAGTGGCGATCAGAAAATTGCATCAAACGATCTATTCAAAAGTCAGATGGATTTGAAAGGTTTCGAGTGGTTGCCCGATAGTAAATCCGTCATGTTCGAATATAATCAGCGCGGACATCAGGTTTATCGCATCCTCGAGATGTTGGCTGAGACCAGCGAGATAAAAACCTTGGTAGAAGAAACTGCCAAAACCTTTGTAAACTATACACGCTATTTCCGCCAGACTGTAAACAATGGCAAAGAAATGATTTGGATGAGCGAACGTGACAACTGGAACCATTTATACCTATACGACAGGTTGACGGGGACGGTGAAAAACCAAATAACCAAAGGGGCATGGTACGTACGTGATGTGGTAAATGTGGATGAGAAAAAGCGTGAAATCATTTTCTCGGCCAACGGGATGAAAACCAATGAAGATCCGTATCTGGTGCGTTATTACCGCATCCGCTTTGACGGTACGGGACTTACTTGCCTTACGCCGGAAGAAGGAATGCATCAGGCCTGGTTCTCCGATGATAAAAAGTATCTGGTAGACGTCTATTCGATGGTCAACAAAGCTCCGGTGACTGTATTACGCAGTGCAGCGGATGGAAAAATCATTATGCCGCTCGAAAAAGCCGACATCAGCGAGTTGCTCAAAGCCGGATGGATTGCGCCCGAACCTTTTGTAGCCAAAGGGCGCGATGGAAAAACCGATATCTGGGGAATTATTTACCGTCCTACCAACTTTGACGCGACTAAGAAATATCCTGTCATTGAATATATCTATGCCGGACCGGGTAGCCAGTATACTCCCAAAACATTTATTTCGTACAACCGGAATATGTCCGCTCTTGCCGAGCTAGGGTTTATCCTTATTCAGCTGGATGGTATGGGAACTTCGTTCCGTTCCAAAGCATTCGAAGAGATTTGTTACAAGAACCTGAAAGATGCCGGATTTCCCGACCGCATCCTGTGGGCAAAAGCTGCGGCTGCCAAATATCCGTATATGGACATAGAACATATGGGTATTTTCGGTGCTTCGGCAGGCGGGCAGGAAGCTATGGGTGCCGTACTGTTTCACCCCGAGCACTACAAAGCGGCTTATTCTTCGTGCGGATGCCATGACAACCGCATGGACAAAATATGGTGGAACGAGCAGTGGATGAGCTATCCTATCGACTCCAGTTACATTGCCAGTTCCAATGTGGAAAATGCACACCTGCTTACCCGCCCGCTTATGTTAGTCGTGGGCGAGATGGATGACAACGTAGATCCTTCGACCACCTACAAGGTATGCAACGAACTGATAAAAGCCAATAAAGACTTCGAGCTGGTAGTGCTACCCGGCGTGCCACACACCATGGGTGGCGACTATGGCGAGCACAAACGCTTCGACTTCTTTGTGAAAAACCTGATGGGTATTACACCGCCCAGCTGGGACAAAGTGGTAATTAAAAAATGATTTAGCAAAAAGTATTCGGAGTGCGACTTTAAGTCGCGTCCCGAATATAAAATAAAAAAATTACAGCCAAGGCTACTCATAAACGGGTGGTCTTTGTTTTTTTGAATGTCAGGGCTGCAGTGTTTGGTTAGTCGTTGGGATTCAACCAATGTCCTTCTTTTTGAAATGCTTCTGATTATTTGAATTTCAGATTAAAAACAGTTATATTTGCAGACAATAACCGGAATTTGCAATCATATACATTAAACAACCGCTGAAAAATGGATTTAAATAAAAAGCGCACCATCGTTCTTTTATCACCGTTCCTGATTATACTTATCAATTTCATAGTGGCTATTATCTCGGGAAAATTAATCGGAAAGTGGGCTTTTATTCCTGTTATTTTAATTGAATGGTGTTTCTTTTTATTTTTGGTGTTGCGGTTTGGCGGATCCGAATCGATAAAGAAATGGCTAAAAAAACCTTCCGGATCTTTCGGATGGACCATTTTGGCCTTATTTGTTAGTCTGATTCCTCTTCCACTGTTTTTATTACATTCAGCCACACTGTCGTCCTGGATTATTTGGCTTCCATGGATATTGCTTGCCCTGATTAATCCGTGGATGGAAGAGTTCTATTGGCGGGGGCTTCTTTTGCAATATGCGTCGAAATGGCCGGATTGGGTGGCCGTACTCTTTACCAGTGCTGTATTTGCGTTAAACCATGCCGTATTTGGTGTGAATTCAACACTGAACAGTGGTGTGGCTGTTATTATATCCACATTTTTTATGGGTGTGATTTGGGGACTTGTGTTCAAAAAAACAAATTCACTGCGATGGGTTATCTTTGCACATTTTCTGGTCGATTTTCTCAATCTGTCGGTCCCTTCTTTTCTGGATTTGTATAAATCGGCATGGTAAAGTTCTATCGGAATCCCGATAAGACTTTCCTCTTCTTTTTTTGATCTTACCCGAATCAACATCCTAAATAAACTAGCCAAAAGTATCGTCATAAGGAAACATTCTGTATCTTTGCACTCAAATCAACTACTTTATGGAAAAACTTTTTGAAATCGTTTTTTTGGAAGAAGCCTATGAGTTCTTGAAGGGTCTTGATAGAAAGCATTACGAGAAGATACTTTATAATATAAGAAAATCTCAAGTGGAGAATGACCCAGAACTTTTCAAAAAGCTGAATGAAGACATCTGGGAATTCAGAACTTTATATCAGGGATTGCAATACCGCTTGCTTGCATTTTGGGATAAAAGGGATAAAACAAATACCCTGGTCGTTTCAACTCACGGTTTTATAAAGAAAAGAAATAAGGTGCCCGATAACGAGATTCAGAAAGCCATTCAGCAGAGAATAAAATATTTAAATGAAAAATAAGATGAAAACATATAGCTTAGACGAAGTGCAGGATGAACTTATTGGTACTGTAGGAACGCCCGCTCGTGAAAGATTTGAATACGAGCTACAATTAGATATGATAGGGAAAGCGATAAAACAAACCCGTCAGGAACGACACATGACTCAGGAAGAATTGGGCAAGCTGATTGGTGTTCAGAAAGCTCAAATATCCCGACTTGAAAACAATGCCAACAATGTTACGCTGGATACTTTATTACGTGTTTTTACTGCTTTGAAAGCGAAAGTCCGGTTTCAGGTGGATTTACCGAATATTCATATCAATGTAGGAAAATAAAATACAAAAAGCAGCGCCTCACAGCACTGCTTTTCTTATAGTTAGTCGTACCCATGCACCGACTAAAGGGCCTTTTATTTATTTTCACTTGTTTTTTTTGCTGTCGAGCGAGCTGATTCAATAACCTCAAAA
>Ga0302262_10000454_pt1 | contig 17016 bp, 20 predicted proteins | sample II_Fen_E3_4_FD_194557 | JGI IMG/M metagenome (GOLD analysis project Ga0302262, IMG submission 194557) | Peat permafrost microbial communities from Stordalen Mire near Abisko, Sweden - II_Fen_E3_4 | ecosystem: Environmental > Terrestrial > Soil > Wetlands > Permafrost | place: Sweden: Abisko...
CGGACGTCGCGGTTCGCTGAGCGTCGATGACGAAGGCACCCCGACCGAATGCACCACGCTGATCGAGAACGGCGTGCTCAAGGGCTACATGCAGGACAAGCTCAACGCCCGCTTGATGGGCGTGGCGCGCACGGGTAATGGTCGTCGTGAGTCCTACGCGCATCTGCCGATGCCGCGCATGACCAATACTTACATGCTCGCTGGCCAGAGCGATCCGGCTGAAATCATCGCCTCGGTAAAGCGCGGTATCTATTGCGCGAACCTGGGCGGTGGTCAGGTGGATATCACCAGCGGCAAGTTCGTGTTCTCGACCAGTGAGGCTTACCTGATCGAAGACGGCAAGATTACCGCGCCAGTCAAAGGCGCGACCTTGATCGGCAATGGCCCGGAAGCCATGAGCAAAGTGTCGATGGTCGGTAACGATCTGGCGCTGGACAGTGGCGTGGGCACGTGCGGCAAAGACGGGCAGTCAGTGCCGGTGGGCGTCGGTCAGCCGACGTTGAAGATTGATGCGATTACCGTCGGCGGGACCGGCGGCTGATGTTGGTGAGCCTGTGGGACCGGCTTTAGCCGGGAAGGCTGCATTACAGACGACACATATGTATCGGATGTACCGACCTCTTCCCGGCTAAAGCCGGTCCCACGGGATTGGCAAGGGACTTAACGCAAGCCGCGTTGAGCCTCGTCCAGCTCGCGGATGTATTTGAAGACTTTGCGGCTCGATGCCGGTGGCTTGTTTTGCGCCAGTTCATGCTGGGCCTGACGAATCAGGGAGCGCAGTTGTTGACGATCAGCCTCGGGGTATTCGGCGACGAACTTCTCCAGCACATCGTCGGCACCGGCGAGCAGGCGGTCACGCCAGCGTTCGAGGTTGTGGAAGCGTTCGTTGTATTGGCGAGTGGAGGCATCGAGTTGATCGAGCAACACCAGAATGGCGTCCAGATCCTGGTCGCGCATGAGTTTGCCGATGAACAGGATATGCCGTTTGCGCGCGATATTGGCCGTGTGCTTGGGTGCTTCAGCCAGGGCCTTGCGCAGCCCGTCGGTCAGCGGCAATTTCGCCAGCACGTCGGCTTTGAGTGTGGTCAGGCGCTCGCCCAGATCAACGAGAGCGTGAAGTTCACGCTTGACCTGGGTTTTGCTTTTCTCCCCGTCGAGGGAGTCGTCGTAAGAATCAACCATGGGGGCCGTCCGAAAATAAACGCCGCCATGATAACCAGTCGAGGGCCACTTGTCCGGCCCGCTCGGTATTCGGTCTGTGCCGAAAGCAGAATTTGATGGAGAAAGTCATGAGTGCATCGCAAACCGTCGGCCCGCAGGCCCTGCCCGCACTGCAAGAGCAGGTCGAGCAAATCATCGCCGAAGCCCGCCGTCAGGGCGCCAGCGCCTGTGAAGTTGCCGTGTCGCTGGAGCAGGGGCTGTCGACATCCGTGCGTCAGCGCGAAGTCGAGACGGTCGAATTCAATCGTGACCAAGGTTTTGGTATCACCCTGTATGTCGGGCAGCGCAAGGGTTCGGCGAGTACCTCGGCCAGCGGTGCCGATGCCATTCGCGAGACGGTCGCGGCTGCGCTGGCCATCGCCAAACACACCTCGGAGGACGAAAGCGCCGGGCTGGCCGATGCCGCTCTGATGGCCAAGGATTTGCCGGATTTCGATCTTTACCACGCCTGGGATATCAGCCCCGAGGAGGCCATCGAAAAGGCCTTGATCTGTGAAGCAGCGGCCTTCGATGCCGACAGCCGGATCAAGAACGCCGACGGCACTACCCTCAACACGCATCAGGGTTGCCGCGTGTATGGCAACAGCAACGGGTTTGTCGGCGGCTACGCCTCGACCCGCCATAGCCTGAGCTGCGTGATGATCGCCGAGGGCGATGGGCAGATGCAGCGCGATTACTGGTACGACGTTGCTCGCCAGGGCGAGTTGCTGGCCGATCCGGTCAGCATCGGGCGCAAGGCCGCCGAGCGCGCCGCGAGCCGGTTGGGCGCGCGTCCGGTGCCGACCTGCGAAGTGCCGGTGCTGTTCTCTGCCGAGTTGGCGGGGGGGCTGTTCGGCAGTTTCCTTGGGGCGATTTCCGGCGGCAATCTGTATCGCAAGTCGTCGTTCCTTGAAGGCACGATTGGCCAGCGCCTGTTCCCGGAATGGCTGACCATTGACGAGCGTCCGCACCTGATGCGGGCCATGGGCAGCTCCGCATTCGACAGTGATGGGCTGGCTACCTATGCCAAGCCATTCGTCGAGAAAGGCGATCTGGTGTCCTACATCCTCAGCACGTACTCCGGGCGCAAGCTGGGGCTGCCGAGTACGGCCAACGCGGGTGGCGTGCATAACCTGTTCGTGACCCATGGCACTGAGGATCAGGCCGCACTCATCCGGCGCATGGGCCGTGGCCTGCTGGTTACGGAGCTGATGGGCAGTGGCCTGAATATGGTAACGGGTGATTATTCCCGCGGCGCAGCGGGTTTCTGGGTCGAAAACGGCGAAATCCAGTTCCCGGTGCAGGAAGTGACCATTGCCGGCAACATGCGCGACATGTTCAAGCAGATCGTTGCTGTGGGCAGCGACCTGGAACTGCGCAGCAATATTCGCACGGGGTCGGTGTTGATCGAGCGCATGACGGTGGCCGGGAGCTGATGCCGCCATCGGGCTGATGGTTTTGTGTGGGCGCGAATTTATTCGTGCCCACAGCGCCATTGCAATGCCCGGGTTCAGGTCGGGGCTGGTGGCAGCGCCTGTACCGGCCTTTTTGCGAGAGAGTTCTTGGCCCGCGTTGTCTCATTTTCGGCGCTACAGGGCCGTTTACTCGCCTTCGTCGAAGTAGTTGTTGATCAACTCGACCAAGCCATCCAGGGCTGCCTGTTCGTCATCACCTTCAGTGTGCAGATGGATCTCCGTGTCCTTGCCTGCCGCAAGCATCATGACCGCCATGATGCTTTTCCCGTCGACCATGCTGTCGGGGGTTCGCCCGACCCTGATCTGGCAGGGGTATTTGCCCGCTACTCCGACGAATTTAGCCGCTGCACGGGCATGCAGGCCAAGCTTGTTGATGATGGTGATTTTTTGACTGGCGGGCATCGCAGTGAAAGTCCTTTCAGCTGAGGTCGCGGTGGCGAACCTGAACGTTCTTGAGGGATTGTTGCAGCACTCGGCCCAGGCGTTCCGTCAGATAAACCGAGCGGTGATGACCGCCGGTGCAGCCAATCGCAATGGTGACGTAGGATCGATTGCTGGCGGCAAAGCGGGGCAGCCATTTATTGAGGTAGGAAAAGATATCCTGAAACATCTCTTCGACATCGGGCTGCGCCGCCAGGTAGTCGGCAACGGATTGATCAAGACCGGATTGCTCGCGCAGTTCCGGTTTCCAATAGGGGTTGGGCAGGCAGCGCACATCGAAGACCACGTCGGCTTCGACGGGCATGCCGCGTTTGAAACCGAAGGATTCGATCAGGAACGCCGTGCCCGGCTCCGGTTTGTCCAACAGCCGTAGTTTCAGGGTGTCACGCAGTTGGTAGAGATTCAGGTGCGTCGTGTTGATCTTGAGGTCGGCCAGATCGATGATCGGCCCCAGTAACGTGCTTTCGTCGCGTATCGCTTCGGCCAGGGAGCGGTTGCCGTTACTCAGTGGGTGACGACGGCGGGTTTCCGAGAAGCGCTTGAACAGCGTCGAGTCGTCTGCATCAAGGTACAGCACATCGCAACGAATATTGCGCGAGCGGACCTCTTCAAGCATTTGCGGGAAGCGTGTCAGGTGGCTGGGCAGGTTGCGGGCGTCGATGGACACGGCCAGCATCGGCTCAGCAAGTTCGGTATTGATCAGGGCGCGTTCGGCAAGCTCAGGGAGCAAGCCCGCAGGAAGGTTATCGACGCAGTAAAAGCCGCTGTCCTCCAGAACATCGAGGGCCGTGCTCTTGCCTGAGCCGGAGCGGCCGCTGACGATGATCATGCGCATGATCAGTGGCCGTTCTGTGCGTCCAGTACCACTTTATAAAGCAGCTCACTGCTTGCGGCACTGCGTAGTTTTTTACGGACGTCGGCGTTGTCCAGCATGCTGGCGATCTGACGCAGCAATTCCAGATGCGCATCGGTAGCCGCTTCAGGGACCAGCAGGACGAACAGCAGGTCGACGGGCGCGCCATCAATGGCATCGAAGTCTATCGGTTTTTCCAGATGAAGCACGGCGCTGACCGGCAAGGTCAAGCCCTTGAGTCGGCAATGGGGAATGGCGATGCCGTTGCCAAACCCGGTAGAGCCGAGTTTTTCGCGGGCAATAAGATGCTCGTAGACGTCTTGCTGATCAATCTCGGGGCTTGTCCCCTTGGCAATCAGCCTGGCGATTTCTTCGAGTACCTTTTTTTTACTGCCACCTGGCACGTTCACGAAGGAACGGCCAGGGGTCAGGATATTTTCAAGTCGGGCCATGTAGTGGGGGTATCAGCGCGCTGCAGCACCTTGGAGGCTGCGCTGCTGTTTTTCCTTATGCTTGAGCAATTGTCTGTCGAGCTTGTCGGTGAGGAGGTCGATGGCGGCGTACATGTCGGCATGTTCCGCGTTGGCGACCACTTCTCCGCCGGGAATGTGCAGGGTGGCTTCGATTTTCTGTTTCAGCTTCTCGACCTCCATGATCACTTGCACATTGGTGATTTTGTCGAAGTGGCGCTCCAGTCGTCCGAGTTTTTCGGTGATGTAGTCGCGTAAGGCGTCGGTCACATCCAGTTGATGTCCACTGATGTTGACTTGCATACCGCTTTCTCCTTATTGCCAGTGCATAAAGAGGCAGGCTGTTGCCTGCCACTGGAACGCTGCCAGCTTGCCATCATCACATCAGGCGCTTGCGCTCACTGGACGGTGCTATCCCAAGTGATTCGCGGTATTTGGCTACTGTGCGACGGGCTACTTGAATGCCTTGTGCCTCCAGTAAACCAGCGATCTTGCTGTCACTCAACGGCTTTTTCTGATTTTCCGCGGCAACCAGTTTTTTGATGATCGCGCGGATGGCCGTGGACGAGCATTCTCCGCCTTCCGAGGTGCTGACGTGGCTTGAGAAGAAATACTTGAGTTCGTAGATACCACGCGGGGTATGCATGAATTTCTGTGTTGTAACCCGGGAAATCGTCGATTCATGCATGCCCACCGCTTCTGCAATATCGTGCAGAACCAAGGGTTTCATCGCTTCGTCGCCATACTCCAGGAAGCCGCGCTGGTGCTCGACGATCTGCGTGGCGACTTTCATCAGGGTTTCGTTACGGCTTTGCAGGCTCTTGATGAACCAGCGAGCCTCCTGCAGCTGATTGCGCATGAAGGTGTTGTCGGCGCTGGTGTCGGCGCGGCGGACGAAGCCGGCGTACTGTGGATTGACGCGCAGGCGCGGCACCGATTCCTGATTGAGCTCGACCAGCCAGCGTTCGTTATCCTTGCGCACGATCACATCAGGCACGACGTATTCGGCTTCAGTGGACTCGATTTGCGAGCCCGGACGCGGGTTGAGGCTTTGTACCAGTTCGATGACCTGGCGCAGCTCCTCTTCCTTGAGCTTCATGCGGCGCATCAGTTGCGTGTAGTCGCGGCTGCCCAGCAGGTCGATGTAGTCGCTGACCAGGCGTTGCGCTTCGGCCAGCCAGCGTGTTTTGGCGGGCAGTTGGCGCAGTTGCAGCAACAGGCATTCACTGAGGTTGCGGGCGCCTATGCCGGCCGGTTCGAATTGCTGGATACGGTGTAGAACCGCTTCGATTTCATCCAGCTCGATATCCAGTTCGGGGTCGAAGGCGTCGAGGATCTCTTCGAGTGTCTCGTCCAGATAACCCTGATTGTTAATGCAGTCGATCAGTGTGACAGCGATCAGGCGATCAGTGTCGGACATCGGCGCCAGATTCAGCTGCCAGAGCAGATGGCTTTGCAGGCTTTCACCGACCGACGTACGGGTGGTGAAGTCCCATTCGTCGTCGTCATTGCTGGGCAGGCTGCTGGCGCTGGTCTGGTAGACGTCTTCCCAGGCAGTGTCCACGGGAAGCTCGTTGGGAATACGTTCGCCCCACTCGCCATCCTCCAGGTTGTCCACTGTCGGGGCCGATTCCTGCTGGAAAGTCGGTTCCTGGATCTCGGTGCTGGTTTTGGCTTCGATGTTGTCGGCCAGCGGATCGGCGTTGTCGAAGTCGTCGCCTTCTTCCTGGCGTTCCAGCATGGGATTGGACTCCAGCGCTTCCTGGATTTCCTGTTGGAGGTCCAGAGTCGACAGCTGGAGTAAGCGGATGGCCTGTTGCAGCTGAGGCGTCATCGTCAGCTGCTGGCCCATTCTCAAGACTAGCGATGGTTTCATGGCAGGGGCTAAACACCTTATTCGCCGGCGCACATGCGCCATCCACTACAGGGCGCCGAGGCGCCAACATAAGCAAATTATATGCCTGAAACCGAAGTGTTTGCCTAGAGTGTGATGCAATTAAAATTGCTTCAAGCCAAGCCCTCAGGCATTGCCCGTTGCCGGGCAATGAAACACGGCAGCCATCACAGGCGAAATTCGTGACCGAGGTAGACCTCTTTCACTAGCTGGTTGGCCAGAATGGCTTGCGAGTCACCTTCGGCGATGAGCTGCCCGTCGTTGACGATGTAGGCGGTTTCGCAGATATCCAGGGTTTCGCGGACGTTGTGATCGGTGATCAGTACGCCGATGCCCTTGGCTTTGAGGTGATGAATGATTTGCTTGATGTCACCGACCGAAATCGGGTCCACGCCCGCGAACGGTTCGTCGAGCAGGATAAATTTCGGCGAGGTAGCCAGTGCACGGGCGATCTCGACCCGACGACGTTCGCCCCCCGACAAGCTCATACCCAGGTTGTCGCGGATATGGCTGATGTGGAACTCCTGCAACAGGCTTTCCAGTTCCTTGCGGCGGGCAGCGGTATCGAGTTCCTTGCGCGTTTCGAGGATGGCCATGATGTTGTCGGCCACCGACAGCTTGCGGAAGATCGAGGCTTCCTGGGGCAGGTAGCCGATGCCGGCGCGGGCGCGACCATGCATGGGCTGGTGGCTGACATCCAGGTTATCGATCAGGACGCGGCCCTGATCGGCTTGCACGAGGCCGACGATCATATAGAAGCAGGTCGTCTTGCCCGCGCCGTTGGGGCCAAGCAGGCCGACGATCTGGCCGCTGTCGATTGACAGGCTCACATCGCGCACCACTTGGCGGCCCTTGTAGCTTTTAGCCAGATGCTGGGCTTTCAGCGTTGCCATTTACTGGGCCTTCTGTGGGGTGGTCGGCTGACCGGTCTTGTTCTTCGGCTGAATCACCATGTCGATGCGAGGACGCTGCTCGGTGATTTTGGTGCCATTGGCGCGACCGGCGTTGACCACCTGCCTGACGGTGTCATAGACGATTTTCTCGCCTTCCGAAGTGTTGCCGTCGTTGATGACCTTGGCCTTGTCGATCAGCACGATGCGGTCTTGCCCCGCAAAGTACTGCAGTGTCACGGCGTAGGCCTGGACGATAGGCTTGTCTACCTGGGGCTTCTGCTCGTAGTAAGCCAGATTGCCGACGGAGGTGAAGACATCGACCTCGCCTTGGGCATTACGCGTGATCGTCACGGTGTTGCCAGTGATCTTCATGGTGCCCTGAGTGATGATGACGTTGCCCTTGTAGGTGGCAATGCCTTGCTTGTCATCGAGTTGAGCATCATCAGACTGGATATGGATTGGCTGATCGCGGTCGGTCGGCAGGGACCAAGCGCTCGCGCTTCCCAGTGCTGCACCCAGGCCGAGCAAAAAAGGAAGGGTATTAACGAGCCTCATACTGCCCTCTTACGTTGGATAGCAAGTTTATCTTGCTGTCATTCAAGTACGCTTTCATCCCCTTGGCCGTAGTCACACCGCCAGCGCCGTCGATTCTAACGGCTTGCTCGGTCTGCGCATATTGCTTCTGTGGGAATACAGTCATACGGCTACTGGTAATGATGGTGGTGCGGTTTCTTTCATCGGTGCGCGCAACGCGCACGTTATCGATCAGTTCGACCTGGTCGCCGCCCGAGGACACTTCGGCTTGCTTGCTTTGCACGTGCCATGGGTAGGCCGTGCCGCGGTACATGAACATGTCCGGGTTGGTCAGCCAGCTCACGTCGGTGGCCTTGAGGTGCTCGACCTTGTCAGAGGTCAGTTCGTATTGCACGCCGCCATCGGGCAGGTACTGCACGGTGTGGGCGTTGGTCGCATAGAAGTCGATGGCTGTGTCGTCAACCGCCACTTTGTTTTTGTCCAGGAAGCTTTCCGGATTGATGTTCCAGTAACCTGCGGCGGCCAGCAGCAGGGCCAGCGCTGCGAAGATCAGAAACGTGCGAAATCTTTTACTTGGCATAAATGGCTTCTATAAGTAGGCGGCATTGGCCGCTTCAAGGCTGCCTTGGGCGCTGAGGATCAGCTCGCAGAATTCGCGAGCTGCACCTTCACCGCCGCGTGCCTGTGTCACGCCATGAGCATGCTGGCGCACGAAACTGGCAGCATTGGCCACGGCCATGCCCAACCCGACGCGCCTGATAACGGGCAAGTCTGGCAGATCATCGCCCAGATAGGCGACTTGTTCGTAGGTCAGATTGAGTCGGGACAATAATTCGTCTAGGACCACCAGCTTGTCTTCGCGCCCCTGATAAAGGTGCGGGATCCCCAGGTTCTTCGCCCGGCGCTCTACCACAGGGGTCTTGCGGCCGCTGATGATCGCCGTGGTCACGCCGGCGGCCATCAGCATCTTGATGCCCTGGCCGTCGAGGGTGTTGAACGTCTTGAATTCGCTGCCGTCTTCGAGGAAGTACAGGCGGCCGTCGGTCAGTACGCCGTCGACGTCGAACACCGCCAGCTTGATGTGTTTGCCACGTTGCAACAGATCCATGCTGTTCTCCATTACATGACGCCCGCGCGCAGAAGATCCTGCAAATTGAAGGCGCCCACCGGCCGATCGTTGTCGTCGACGACGATCAGGGCGCTGATCTTGTGGTCTTCCATGATCTTCAATGCCTGGGCCGCGAGCATATCGGGCCGGGCGGTCTTGCCGTGAACGGTCATGACGTCATCAATGATGGTCTTGCGGATATCGATCGGACGATCCAGGGTGCGGCGCAGGTCGCCGTCGGTGAAAATCCCGGCCAGACGACCGTCAGCTTCGAGAATGGCGGTCATGCCCAGCCCTTTGTGGGTCATTTCCATCAGCGCGTCGCGCAGCAGGGTGCCGCGCTTGACCTGAGGCAGGCCTTCGCCGCCGTGCATGACGTTCTCCACCTTGAGCAGCAGGCGCCTGCCCAATGCACCACCGGGGTGGGAAAACGCGAAATCTTCGGCGGTGAAACCGCGCGCGTCGAGCAGCGCCACGGCCAAGGCATCGCCCATGACCAGCGCGGCAGTGGTCGATGAGGTCGGCGCCAGGCCCAGTGGGCAGGCTTCATGCTCGACGTGGGCATTCAGGTTGACGTCGGCGGCCCTGGACAAGGTCGAGGCAGGGTTGCCGGTGAGGCCGATCATCTTGATGCCCAGGCGCTTGATCAGCGGCAACAGGGTCACTATTTCTGCTGTCGTGCCCGAGTTGGACAGGGCCAGGATCACGTCATCCCGGGTGATCATGCCCATGTCGCCATGACTGGCTTCGGCCGGGTGAACGAAGAAGGCCGGGGTGCCGGTGCTCGCCAGGGTTGCGGCAATCTTGCGCCCGACGTGCCCGGATTTGCCCATGCCGAGCACGACGACGCGGCCACGGCTGGCCAGAATCATTTCGCAGGCACGCACGAAATCCGCATCGATAAAGCCCAGCAGGCCTTCTACAGCTTTCATTTCGAGGCGGATAGTGCGTTGTGCGGATTGAATCAGGTCGTTGGATTGGCTCATACGAAAGTCGGTCAGCCTGTAAAAAGGCGGCGATTATAACGGTAATGCACGATTCCCTCACGCCTGATCGTCGTACTTTGAATTCGCGCGCAGTTATGGCCTGTTCAAGGCCTTGAATACGGGGCAATTGTTATATTCCCGCACGCCTCGTGGGGGTGATGAATATCTGTCGTGCGGCTGAATGAAGCAGAGGTTCTCTCTTTGGCGAGATTCTTTAGCGGTGTTATAGTTCGCCGCTTGTTCGACCCGTCTAGATAGCGTGTCCCCCTATGTAAGGGCTCGGCAGCTGAGAGTGAGGTCGTATCGCAAGGAGTCTAGATGAGCGCCGATAACGCCTACGCGATCGAGCTGAAGGGTGTGACCTTCAAGCGCGGTACGCGCAGCATCTTCAACAATGTCGACATTCAAATTCCCAAGGGCAAGGTCACCGGCATCATGGGACCTTCGGGCAGCGGCAAGACCACCTTGCTGCGTCTGATGGGCGCGCAACTGCGCCCCTCCCATGGTGAAGTGTGGGTCAATGGCCAGAATCTGCCGAACTTGTCGCGCAGTGATCTGTTCGACGCCCGCAAGCAAATGGGTGTTCTTTTTCAAAGTGGTGCCTTGTTCACCGATCTCGACGTCTTCGAGAACGTGGCGTTTCCGCTGCGTGTCCATACCGAGCTTCCCGAGGAAATGATCCGTGACATCGTTCTGCTGAAATTGCAGGCGGTGGGTTTGCGCGGGGCTATTGAACTCATGCCTGACGAGTTGTCGGGCGGTATGAAGCGCCGGGTGGCCCTGGCTCGCGCCATCGCCCTGGATCCACAGGTGCTGATGTACGACGAACCGTTCGTAGGGCAAGACCCGATTGCCATGGGCGTGCTGGTGCGGCTTATCCGGCTGCTCAACGATGCATTGGGAATTACCAGTGTCGTGGTGTCCCATGACCTGGCTGAAACCGCGAGCATTGCCGATTACCTTTACGTGGTCGGCGACGGTCAGGTGCTGGGGCAGGGGTCGCCGCAGGACTTGATGAACTCGGACAACCCGCGTTTGCGCCAATTCATGACCGGCGACCCGGATGGCCCTGTGCCGTTTCATTATCCGGCGCCGGATTATCGCGAAGATCTTTTGGGGAAGCGCTGATGCGCAGAAAGTCATTACTGGACCGCGTTGCCCTTTTGGGGCATGGGGCCATTGAAATCGTCACCATACTGGGACGTTCAGGGTTATTTCTGGTTCATGCCCTGTTGGGTCGGGGCGGGATTGGCGGTGGTTTTCAGCTGCTGATCAAACAACTGTACTCGGTGGGTGTCTTGTCTCTGGCGATCATCGTCGTATCAGGGATATTCATCGGTATGGTGCTGTCGCTGCAAGGCTTCAATATTTTGACCAAGTACGGTTCCGAGCAGGCCGTTGGTCAAATGGTCGCATTGACCTTGCTGCGTGAGTTGGGTCCGGTGGTGACAGCGCTGCTGTTTGCCGGGCGTGCGGGTTCGGCGTTGACCGCCGAGATTGGCAACATGAAGTCTACCGAGCAGTTATCGAGCCTGGAGATGATCGGGGTTGACCCGCTCAAGTACATCGTTGCGCCACGCTTGTGGGCAGGCTTTATCTCGTTGCCGCTTTTGTCGTTGATCTTCAATGTGGTGGGTATCTGGGGCGGATCCTGGGTGGCTATCGATTGGCTGGGTGTGTATGAGGGTTCCTTCTGGGCCAACATGCAAAACAGCGTCTCGTTCACGGACGATGTAGCCAATGGTGTTATTAAAAGCATAGTCTTTGCTTTTGTGGTTTCCTGGATCGCAGTGTTCCAGGGTTATGACTGTGAGCCCACATCAGAAGGGATCAGTCGTGCCACGACCAAGACTGTCGTGTATTCCTCCCTGGCCGTGCTGGGCCTGGACTTCATTTTGACCGCCTTGATGTTTGGAGATTTCTGATGCAAAACCGCACCATCGAAACAGGTGTCGGCCTGTTCCTGCTGGCCGGCATGTTGGCCTTGCTCTTGCTGGCCCTGCGAGTCAGTGGCCTGAGCGCCACGCCGACCAACGATACCTATAAGCTTTATGCGTATTTCGACAATATCGCCGGTTTGACTGTCAGAGCGAAAGTGAGCATGGCCGGTGTCACCATCGGCAAGGTCACGGCAATCGATCTGGATCGTGAAACCTTTACCGGCAAGGTGACGATGGAAGTGCAGAAAAGTGTCAACAACCTGCCGTCCGACTCAACGGCGTCGATCCTGACAGCCGGCCTTTTGGGCGAAAAATACGTCGGTATCAGTGTGGGCGGTGACCAGGCTCTGCTGAAAGAGGGCGGCACCATCCATGACACCCAATCGTCCCTGGTGCTGGAAGACCTGATCGGAAAATTCCTGCTCAATACCGTGAGCAAAGACGCTAAATGAGGATGTCTTACATGATCTCGACCTTGCGCCGCGGTCTGCTGATTTTACTGGCGTTGCTGCCAATGCTGGCCAATGCTGCAGCAGACCAGTCTGCCCATGACCTGGTGGACGGTACGACCAAAGAGTTGTTAAGTGACCTGGCAGCGAACAAAGAAACCTACAAAGGCAACCCGAGTGCTTTTTACGATGCGTTGAACCGCATCGTCGGTCCGGTCATCGACGCTGATGGCATTTCCAAGAGCATCATGACCGTCAAGTATTCGCGCAAAGCCAGCCCGCAGCAGATGCAGCGCTTCCAGGAAAACTTCAAGCGCAGCCTGATCCAGTTCTATGGCAATGCCTTGCTTGAGTACAACAACCAGGGCATCACCGTGTCCCCGGCCAAGGAAGAAGCGGCCGACCGGACCAGCGTCGATATGCAGGTCAAAGGCAATAACGGCGCGATTTATCCTGTTTCCTACACCCTTGAGAAGATCAATGGGCAATGGAAAGTCCGTAACGTGATCATTAACGGCATCAACATCGGCAAGCTGTTCCGTGATCAGTTTGCCGATTCGATGCAGCGCAATGGCAACGACCTCGACAAGACAATCAATGGCTGGGCGGGCGAAGTCGCCAAGGCCAAGGAAAGCACTGTCGATGCCGCGCAGAAGGCGCCGCCAAGTGAGTGAGTCTGCCATCCGTCTCGGCGCTGCCGGGGAGATAGAGCTGGTCGGCGTGCTCGACTATCGCAGTGGTCCGGCCCTGCGCAAGCAGGGTGCGGCGCTGATCAAATCGAGCCAGGCGCCTTCCGTCGTGCTGGATTGCTCTGCCGTGGAGAAGTCCAGCAGTGTCGGCCTGGCCCTGCTGCTGGCATTCATGCGCGATGCCGGAGCGCTTGGCAAAGCAGTCAGCATCCGTGCGCTACCGCTGGATATGCGTGAAATAGCCAAGGTGTCCGGGCTCGAAGAACTGCTGGCGCATCCGTAAATAGACATCATTAATAAAGCCCTCTGTCCGGGCCCCGTTTTGCGGGGTTCGCATTGCACGGGCTTTTTTGTATGATGGCCGACCCGCGCGCGTAGGGCGCCGATTGAGGTTAAGCATGCACGCCGTAGAAGTTAAAAGCTTCCTTGAAGGAAAACTGGCCGAGACTCAGGTGGAAGTTGAGGGCGAAGGCTGCAATTTCCAGCTCAATATCATCAGTGACGAGCTGGCTGCTCTGAGCCCGGTAAAGCGCCAGCAGCAGATTTATGCGCACCTGAACCCCTGGATTACCGATGGCAGCATCCATGCGGTCACCATGAAATTTTTCAGCCGCGCTGCATGGGCCGAGCGCACCTGAGCCAAAAGGCGTCGAGATTCCAATGGATAAACTGATTATTACTGGCGGCGTTCGTCTTGATGGCGAAATCCGCATTTCCGGGGCGAAGAACTCCGCCCTGCCGATTCTGGCTGCAACCCTGTTGGCCGACGGCCCGGTTGTGGTCCAGAACCTGCCGCACCTGCACGACATCACCACCATGATCGAGCTGTTCGGGCGCATGGGCATTGAGCCGGTGATCGACGAAAAGCTCAGCGTTGAAATTGACCCGCGCACCATCAAAACCCTGATCGCCCCGTACGAGCTGGTCAAGACCATGCGCGCTTCGATTCTGGTGCTGGGGCCGATGGTTGCCCGTTTCGGCGAGGCCGAAGTGGCCCTGCCCGGCGGCTGTGCCATCGGCTCGCGTCCGGTTGACCTGCACATCCGCGGCCTTGAAGCCATGGGCGCGGTCATCGACGTCGAAGGCGGCTACATCAAGGCTCGCGCCCCTGAAGGCGGCCTGCGTGGCGCACACTTCTTCTTCGATACCGTCAGTGTGACCGGTACCGAGAACATCATGATGGCCGCCAGCCTGGCCAATGGCCGCAGCGTGCTGCAAAACGCCGCGCGCGAGCCGGAAGTGGTCGATCTGGCCAACTTCCTCAACGCCATGGGCGCCAAGGTCAGCGGCGCGGGCACCGACACCATCACCATTGATGGCGTGAAGCGCCTGGGACCTGCCACTTACAAGGTCATGCCCGACCGTATCGAGACCGGCACCTATCTGGTGGCTGCTGCTGCGACCGGTGGCCGGGTCAAGCTCAAGGACACCGATCCGACCATCCTTGAGGCGGTCCTGCTCAAGCTGCAGGAAGCCGGCGCCGAAATCACCAGCGGTCCTGACTGGATCGAGCTGAACATGCATGGCAAGCGGCCGAAGGCTGTCAATGTGCGGACCGCGCCTTATCCGGCGTTCCCCACCGACATGCAGGCGCAGTTCATTTCGCTCAATGCCATCGCCGAAGGCACCGGTGCCGTGATCGAGACCATCTTCGAGAACCGCTTCATGCACGTGTATGAAATGCACCGCATGGGCGCGCAGATCCAGGTCGAAGGCAACACGGCGATCGTCACCGGCGTCGACCACCTCAAAGGTGCGCCGGTCATGGCCACCGACCTGCGGGCTTCGGCCAGCCTGGTCATCTCGGCGCTGGTCGCCGAGGGCGATACCCTGATCGACCGCATCTACCATATCGACCGTGGTTATGAGTGCATCGAAGAGAAGCTGCAAATGCTGGGCGCCAAGATCCGTCGCGTTCCGGGCTAGCAGTCGTGCGAAAGGCGCTGTCGCAAGATGCCGCCTGAGCCGCTTTCGTGACCCTGGGCCGGCCGTCATTGGCCCGGGGCTTGCCCGACACCCTTCGTGTTCGGGCATACGTTTCCTGATAAGGACTTACGTTTTCCATGTTGACCATCGCACTGTCCAAGGGCCGCATTCTCGACGACACCCTGCCGCTTCTCGCCGAAGCTGGCATTGTGCCGACCGAGAATCCGGACAAGAGCCGCAAGCTGATCATCCCCACGACCCAGCACGATGTGCGCCTGTTGATCGTGCGCGCCACCGATGTGCCGACCTATGTCGAGCATGGCGCTGCCGACCTGGGTGTCGCGGGCAAGGATGTGTTGATGGAGTACAGCGGTCAGGGGCTTTACGAGCCACTGGACCTGCAAATCGCCAAGTGCCGGCTGATGACGGCGGGCGCTATCGGCGCGGTCGAGCCTAAAGGCCGTCTGCGCGTGGCCACCAAGTTCGTCAACGTTGCCAAGCGTTATTACGCCGAGCAGGGCCGCCAAGTTGACATCATCAAGCTGTACGGCTCGATGGAGCTGGCGCCGCTGATCGGCCTGGCAGACAAGATCATCGACGTGGTCGACACGGGCAACACCTTGCGTGCCAACGGCCTCGAGCCCCAGGAGCTGATTGCAACCATCAGTTCGCGCCTGGTGGTGAACAAGGCTTCGATGAAAATGCAGCACGCCCGAATCCAGGCTCTGATCGACACCCTGCGCACTGCCGTAGAGTCGCGACACCGCGGCTGACTGACCCGCGCGACGCCATGTCGCGCCCAGCTATCCGTGTCATAGCCAAATTTCTCAGGTGCCCGCGCGGACGGCTTGGTAGCTTAACGGCACCTGAGCATTCGCCAATTAATGAGGCCCTCGCTATGACCACTTCCACTGCAATACGCCGACTCGATGCTATTGATCCGGATTTCGCCCGACATCTGGATCATCTGCTGAGCTGGGAAAGTGTGTCCGATGACTCGGTCAATGAGCGGGTGCTGGAGATCATCAAAGCCGTGCGCGAGCGCGGCGATGCTGCGCTGGTGGAGTTTACCCGGCGTTTCGATGGCCTCGAAGTCAAGTCCATGAGCGAGCTGATCCTGCCGCGCGAGCGTCTGGAACTGGCCCTGACCCGCATCACTCCAGCCCAGCGCGAAGCCCTGGAGAAGTCTGCTGAGCGCGTTCGCAGCTACCACGAGCGGCAAAAGCAGGACTCCTGGACCTACACCGAAGCCGATGGCACGGTGCTGGGGCAGAAAGTCACACCGCTGGATCGCGCCGGCTTGTACGTGCCCGGCGGCAAGGCGTCCTATCCATCCTCTGTGCTGATGAACGCCATTCCGGCGAAAGTCGCGGGCGTGACCGAAGTGGTCATGGTCGTGCCGACCCCGCGCGGCGAAATCAATGAACTGGTGCTGGCCGCAGCCTGCATCGCTGGCGTTGACCGGGTATTTACCATCGGTGGTGCTCAGGCGGTTGCCGCCCTGGCCTATGGCACCGAAAGCGTGCCCCAGGTGGACAAGGTGGTCGGCCCCGGCAATATCTATGTGGCCACGGCCAAGCGCCACGTGTTCGGCCAGGTCGGTATCGACATGATTGCCGGTCCGTCGGAAATCCTCGTGGTGTGTGACGGCCAGACCGATCCGGACTGGATCGCCATGGACCTGTTCTCCCAGGCCGAGCACGACGAAGACGCCCAGGCGATTCTGGTCAGCCCGGACGGCGAGTTCCTCGACCGCGTCGCGGCGAGTATCGCCCGGTTGCTGCCAACCATGGACCGTGAAGAAATCATCAAGACCTCGATCAGTGGCCGTGGCGCGCTGATCAAAGTGGCGGACATGCAGCAGGCCATCGAAGTCGCCAACCGCATTGCGCCGGAACACCTTGAGTTATCGGTGGCCGATCCCGAGAAGTGGTTGCCACAGATTCGTCATGCCGGCGCCATCTTCATGGGCCGTCACACCAGCGAAGCCTTGGGCGACTACTGCGCGGGGCCCAACCACGTCCTGCCGACCTCCGGCACGGCGCGCTTCTCCTCGCCGCTGGGTGTGTACGACTTCCAGAAGCGTTCGTCGATCATCTATTGCTCGCCGCAAGGCGCTTCCGTGTTGGGCCAGACTGCTTCGGTGCTGGCGCGCGGC
>Ga0302262_10000455_pt1 | contig 17010 bp, 17 predicted proteins | sample II_Fen_E3_4_FD_194557 | JGI IMG/M metagenome (GOLD analysis project Ga0302262, IMG submission 194557) | Peat permafrost microbial communities from Stordalen Mire near Abisko, Sweden - II_Fen_E3_4 | ecosystem: Environmental > Terrestrial > Soil > Wetlands > Permafrost | place: Sweden: Abisko...
CGCGTAGCGTTCGGCGAGCTCCGGCGGGTCGCCCTCGTCGGTGAGGTCGACGAAGTTCGTGCCCTTGACCACGCGTCCGTCGGCGACGTCGAGACACGGGATGACGCGGCGGGTGAGCATCAGGAGGCGCCCCCGGCCGCACCGGCGACCACGTTCGCGACGAAGCGCAGGCCGTTGGCACCCGAACGCTCGGGGTGGAACTGCACGCCGAGCAGCCGGCCGCGGGCCACGGCCGAGACGAACGTGCTCCCGTGCTCCGTCTCGGCGAGGATCACGTCGTCCGCTCCGGGCCTCGCAGGAGCCCCGACGTAGGAGTGGACGAAGTAGAAGTCCGCGGCGGGGGCGATGCCGTCGAACGCCCGGTGCGCCCGGCGGCGCACGACCTGGTTCCAGCCGATGTGCGGGAGCGTCGGCGCCCCGGTGAGACGGACGGTCCTTCCGGGCAGGATCCCGAGTGTCACCGCGCCGTCCTCGTCGCTGCCCTCGAACAGGAGCTGCAGGCCGAGGCAGATCCCGAGGAACGGTCGATCGGCGGCGATCCACTCCCGGAGCGGCTCGACGAAGCCGCCCTCGCGCAGCCGGTCCATAGCCGGTGCCGCTGCCCCCACGCCCGGGACCACGACCAGGTCCGGTTCGCCGATCTCATCGGCGGTCACGGCGCGATGCACCACTGCCCCGGCGGCCGTCAGCGCCTGCTCGATCGACACGAGGTTGCCCGCGCCGTAGTCCACGACGGCCACGCGGGGCCCGGCCGCGGTCACCCGAGCGAGCCCTTCGTCGAGGCGACGCCGGTCCGCCGCGGATCCGGTTCGCACGCGACCCGCAGCGCGCGGCCCAGTGCCTTGAACGCGGCCTCGCCCAGGTGGTGGTCGTTGCGTCCCGTGCCACGGAGGTGGAGCGTGGCGCCCGCGGTCCGCGCGAACGACTCCAGCGCATGGTCGACCAGCTGCAGCGGCAGCGACCCCGCGCGCTCGGCGCGGAACGGCAGGTCGATCACGGCGTACGGACGCCCGCCGATGTCGACGACGGCGGTCGCGACGGACTCGTCCATCGGCACGGAGCTGTCACCGAAGCGACGGATCCCGGCGCGATCGCCCAGCGCCTCCGCGAAGGCTGCGCCCAGGACCAGCGCGACGTCCTCGACGGTGTGGTGCTCGTCGACGTGGAGGTCGCCGGTCGCCCGGATACGCAGGTCGAACAGCCCGTGGTGCGCGAGCGAGCCCAGCAGGTGATCGTAGAAGCCGATCCCGGTCTCGATGTCGGCGCGGCCGGAGCCGTCAAGGTCAAGGTCGAGCGTGATGTCCGTCTCGCGGGTGTGCCGGGCAACGCGGACGCGGCGGCCCTCGCGTTCCTGGACGTCCAGCGTGCCGAGCGGCGTGGTCATGCGGGGGTCTCCATCGGAATGACGGGCAGGGTGGGGGAGATCTCGGTCACCGCGGTGATGAGCCGGTCGTTCTCGTCGGGGTTGCGGACCGTGACCCGGAGACAGTGTGCGAGGTGGTGTCCGTGCCCGAACGTCCGCGGGACGAGCCCACGGGTCATCAGCGCGAGGGCGGCGGCCTCGGACCGCTCTGCGGTGACGAGGTCGAGCAGGATGAAGTTGGTGACCGAAGGCTGGGGCCGCCAGCCCGCGCCCTCCAGCGCCGCGGCCAGGCGTGGGCGCTCGTGTTCCACGCGGTCGACGTTGGCGCGCATCTCGGAGGGATCCCGGAGAGCGGCGGTGACGGCCGTCGCGGAGATCGTTCCGATCGAGCCGGGCGGCCGGTAGAGCGCGATGCGGCCGAGCGTCGCCGGTGCCGCGACCGCGAAACCGACCCGCAGTCCCGCCATCGCGTATGCCTTTGACGCGGTGCGCACCGCCACGACGTTGGGGAAGCGGACCCGGAGCGGGATGACGGAGTCGCCGGTGAACTCGCCGTAGGCCTCGTCCACGACCACCACGGGCGCGGCACGCCCGTCTGCCAGTGCATCGGCCTCCAGCCCCAGCAGGAGCGCCTCCATCGCGCCCGCGGGTTCGGGCTGGCCCGTCGGGTTGTTCGGGTTGCAGGCCCACACGAGGGTGGCATCGCGGGCGGCCTCGCGGACCGCCGCTACGTCCATCGCCCAGCCCTGCGCCCGGCCGAGCCGGGGCACGGCGATGGCCCGGGCGCCGCGCTGCTCCGCGTGGATCCGGTACATCGCGTATGTCGGCACGGAGATCACGGCGGCCCGGCCGGCGGGCAGGAACGCCTTCGTGCACATGTCCAGGATCTCGTCCGCGCCGGCTCCGGGGACGACCTCGTCCGGCGAGACGCCGTAGCGCTCCGCCGCCGCCTCCACCAGGTGCCGGTAGTCGCCCGGCGGGTACTCGGACAGGACCGTCTCGAAGCGGCCCCCGGCCAGGATGCGGGCGAGCGACGCCGGGGGTGCCGGCGACGTGTTGAGGTCGAACCGGAGGACCTGTGAGACGGGGATGCCGAAGCGCTGGGCCACGCCCTCGTCGGTCGCCTCCCAGGCGTAGGAGGCGGGGTCGGTCGGCGAGGTGACGGCGAACGGGCTGGGGCTCATCGCGTCTCGTCCTGCTGGTCGCCCTCGAAGCGCACCTCCACCGCGTCGCGGTGCGCCAGCAGCCCCTCCGCCTCGGCCAGCGTCCGGATCACCGGCCGGAGGGCGACCAGCCCCTCGCGGGTGATGCGCTGCACCTGGTTGAACTTGCCGAACGTCTCGACGGCGAGGGGGCCGCACGAACGGGCAAGGCCGCCGGTCGGCAGGACGTGGTTGGCGCCGGATGCATAGTCGCCCGCGCTCTCGGGCGACCAGCGGCCGACGAAGATCGAGCCGGCGTTCCGGATCGCTGCCACGGTGCCCTCGAGATCCGCGACGTCCACCGACAGGTGCTCCGGGCCGTAGCGGTTGACGAAGTCGATGCCCGCGGCGACATCGTCGACGAGGACGATGCGGCCGTGGTCGGCCAGCGCCCGAGCGAGGATGTCGCGCCGCAGGGCACCCGCGAGCCGCCGGCCGACCTCGACCTCCACGGCATCCGCGAGGGCCTCGTCGGGGGTCACGAGGAGGGCAGGGGAGTCCACGCCGTGCTCGGCCTGCGTGATGAGGTCCGCGGCGACGGTCGCGGCATCGGCACTGGCGTCGGCGAGGACGAGGCCCTCGGAGGGCCCGGCGGGCAGGTCGATCCCCACCTCGCCGACCACCTCGATCTTGGCGGCGGTGACCCACGCGCTCCCGGGCCCCACGATCAGGTCCACCGGCTCGAGTCCCTCGTCCTGCAGCCCGTACGCCAGGGCGCCGATCGCCTGGACGCCACCCGCGACCAGCAATGCGTCCACGCCGAGCAGGCCGGCCGCCCCGAGGAGCACGGGATGGACCTCGCCGCGGCTGTCCGCGGGGCTGGCCACCACGACAACACCCACGCCCGCCACGCGAGCGGGCACGACGGTCATGACGAGCGACGACGGATAGGGGGCGGAGCCGCCGGGCACGTATGCGCCCACGCGGGAGACCGGCAGCCAGCGACGCTCCAGCTCGACGCCGGGGATGATCATGGTCCGGGCGGACGACGGGCGCTGGGTCCCGGCGAAGCGCCGGACGTTCGCGATGGCGGTCTCCAAGGCATCGCGCTCCGGTGGAGCAAGGGCCTCGGCCGCGCTCTCCAGCTCGTCGCGGCCGATCAGCAGCCGGCCGTCCGGGCGTCCGCCGCCGAACCGCGCGGACGCGTCGCGCACGGCCGCAGCGCCGCGGGCACGCACGTCGGCGAGGATCGCCCGGGTCGCCTCCCGGACTGCGGGATCGGGCACGGCGCCGCGCCGGTACAGCGCATCGCGGGCCGCCAGGGTCCCGGGATCGGGCGAGCGGAGATCCAGGCGGCGAAGCCGCAGGTCAGCAGTCACGGGAGGATCTTCTCGATCGGCAGGACCAGGATGCCCGATGCCCCGGCTGTCTTCAGGCGCGGGAGCAGGGCCCAGACCTCGTCGGCGCCGACCACGGAGTGGATCGCGATCATCCCGGCGTGGGCGAGGGGGATCACGGAGGGCGACTCCATGCCCGGGAGCAGCGCCTCGAGCTCCTGGAGCTTCGCCGCCGGCGCGTTCATCATCAGGTACTTGCGCCCGCGGGCCGCGATGACCGAGCCGAGCATCGTCACGATGCCGTCCAGCTCCTCCGCGCGTTGCGCCGTCGCAATCGCGCTGGTGATCAGCACGGCCTCCGACGCGAGGATGTCGCTGATCGCCCGCAGGCCGTTCATCGCGAGGGTGGAGCCCGTCGAGACGAGGTCCACGATGGCGTCCGCGAGACCGAGACGCGGCGCGACCTCGACCGCGCCCGAGAGGGAGATCACCTCGACCTCGATGCCCTGGTCCGCGAAGAACCGCCTCGTCACGTTGGGATGCGAGGTCGCGATCCGGACGCCGGCCAGGTCCGCGATCGACTCGTACGGCGAGTCCGCCGCGACCGCCGCGGCGAGACGGCACCGCCCGTAGCCGAGCTGGCGCAGGATCGGAAGATCGACGCCCGACTCCGCCAGGATGTCCGCCCCGGTGACGCCCACGTCTGCGACTCCGTCGCGGACGAACTCGATCACGTCTCCGGTCCGCACGAACAGGATGTCCAGGGGGTGGTTCTGGACGCGCGCAACGAGGCTCCGGTCGTGCTCCTCGAACATCAGGCCGGAGGCGTGCAGGAGGCTCAGCGTCGGCTCGACGAGCCTGCCCTTGTTCGGGACGGCGAGACGCAGGCGCTCCCTCATGGCTCGGTGCCGGTCGGGTCGGGGACACTGCCGTCACCCGACCTGAGGCGGTCGAGCATCTCACGGTAGCCGCCCTCTCCATGCTTGAGCCAGGAGGCGATCCGCGTGATGGTCGCGGTGCTGGCGCCGGTCCGCCGCGAGATGTCGGCGTAGTGCATGCCGGCGTCGAGGAGCCGGACGACGGCCCAGCGCTGGGCGAGGTCGTGCAGCTCGCCCAGCGTGCAGAGGTCCCTCAGGAAGTTGAGCGCGTCCTCGCGGTCGTCGAGGCGCAGAATGGCGTCCACCAGCGCCTCGGTGTCCGGGGTCCGCCAGTCGTCGGCCACGGGTCGGTGTCCCTCCAGGTGCCTGCGCCGGCTCAGGTCCGGCGTCCTTGCGGACATGTTAGCGTATTAGCGTGCTACTACGCTAGGAGATGGAGGGAGCGACCGTGGAGACGTTCGAGCTCCTGCCGGCGATCGACCTGCGGGGTGGCCATGTCGTCCGGCTGCGACAGGGCGACTTTGCCCGGGAGACCGCCTACGACGATGATGCGATCGCGGTCGCACGTTCGTTCGCGGCCGCCGGTGCGACGTGGCTGCACGTGGTGGACCTCGATGGAGCCAGGGACGGGGAGCCCGCGCAGCTGGAGCTGGTCTCGGCCATCGTCGCGGAGGTTCACGACGCTGCCCGGGTGGAGGTCGGTGGGGGGCTGCGGACGCCGGAGGCAGTCGCGGGTGCGCTCGGCACGGGCTGCGCGCGCGTCGCCATCGGGACCGCCGCTCTCCGGGATCCGGGCTTCGCGGCCTCGGTGGTCGCCCGCCACGGCTCCGCGCGCATCGTCGCGTCCATTGACGTCCGGGACGGCATGGCCCTCGGAGAAGGCTGGCGCCCGGGCTCCCCGGGGATCGTCGCGGCGGAGGCGGTCGCCATGCTGGCGGCTGCCGGCGTGGCGTCGTTCGAGGTCACCGCCATCGATCGTGACGGGCTGCTCGGTGGCCCGGACCTTCACCTGCTGCGGGCGCTCGTGGCGCTGGGTCAGGGCCGGATCATCGCGTCCGGTGGCGTCTCATCGCTCGATGATGTCCTGGCCATCCAGGCCGCGGGCTGCGGTGGGGCCATCGTCGGCCGGGCCATCTACGAGGGACGAGTGGACCTGGGCGACCTGGTTCGAGCGCTGCACGCGATCCCGCCGGGCGCCTGACGGCCGGGGCAGGCCACGAGGTGGGGGGGGAGCGCCGGTCGGTGCCCCCGCACGAGCACCAGGAGGTCAGTGGCCCTCCGGGTGCTCCTTCTTCTTGTGCGCCTCGATGATCTTCTCGGCCAGCTGGGAGGGCACGTCCTCGTAGTGGTCCAGCTCCGAGCTGAACGTGCCGCGCCCGCCCGTGAGGGACCGGAGCTCGGTCGCGTAGGAGAACAGCTCGGCCTGCGGCACATGTGCCTGGATGACCTGCATCCCGTCCGCCGTGTCCATCCCCAGGACCCGGCCGCGACGGCCGTTGAGGTCGCGGTTGACCTCGCCCATGTACTGCTCCGGGATGTTCACGTGGACGGTCATGATCGGCTCAAGGAGCACCGGCCTCGACTGCATGACGCCCTCCTTGAGCGCCATCGACGCCGCGATCTTGAACGAGAGCTCGTTGGAGTCCACCGGGTGGAACGAGCCGTCATACAGGGTTGCCTTGAAGTCGATCAGCGGGAAGCCTGCAAGGACGCCTTCAGCTGCCGTCTCGCGGACGCCCTTCTCGATCCCCGGGAAGAAGCCCTTGGGGACCGACCCGCCCACCACCTTCTCGGCGAACTCGACGCCGGCCGCCGGGTTGGGCTCCAGCTCGATCCAGACGTCGCCGAACATCCCGTGGCCGCCCGTCTGCTTCTTGTAGCGGCCGTGCGCCTTGGTCGTCCCGCGGATCGTCTCGCGGTACGGGACCGTCGGGGTGCGGGTCATGATCGCCGCGCCGAACTTGCGCTTGAGCCGCTCGCAGATCACGGCGACGTGCGCCTCGCCGATGGCCCGGAGGATCTGCTCGCCGGTCTCGCTGCGTTCGACGCGTGCTGTCGGCTCCTCCTCCAGCATGCGGGTGAGGGCCGGGCCCATCTTGTCGAGGTCACCCTTGGACTGCGGCTCGATGGCCACCTGGAGCATCGGGTTGGGGAACACCATTGCCGCCAGGCGGAGCACATGGTCCCGCGTCCCGAGCGTGTCACCCGTCTCGGTGACGCCGAGCTTGGCCACGGCGCCGATCTCGCCCGCCCGCAGCTCGGCGGCCGGCTCCTGCTCCTTGCCGTGCAGGTAGAGCAGCTGCCCGATCCGCTCGTCCTCGCCCTTGGTGGCGTTGAACACGCCACCCTGGCTCTTGAGCGTCCCGGACAGCACCCGGAGGTACGTCAGCCGCCCGACGAAGGGATCGGCCGCGGTCTTGAACACGCGCACCAGGAGCGGTCCCGAGGCCGATGCCTCGACGGCGACGTCCTTGCCGGCCTTGTCCTGGGCCGCGTACGGACCTTCCTCCTCCGGCGAGGGGAGGTAGCGGACGATGGCGTCGAGGAGCGCCCCGAGGCCGATGCCCTTCGCCGCCGACGCAACGAGCACGGGGGCAAGGATCGACAGGCGAACGCCCTTGTGGAGGCATGCGTCCAGCTCGGCGTCGGTGATCTCCTCCTCGCCCAGGTACTTCTCGAAGACGGCGTCGTCCGCTTCGGCCGCGGCCTCGAGCAGCTGGTCGCGACGGATGGCGACCTGCTCGGCCATCTCGGCCGGGACGGGGATCTCGACCTCCTTGCCACCGTCGAACCGGTAGGCCTTGCGATGGACGAGGTCCACGTAGCCGCTGAACGTCTCCGCCGCGCCGATGGCGAGATGGAGCGGGGCGACCTTGGTGCCGAACACCCGCCGCAGCTCGTCGAGGGCGCGGAGGGGGTCGGCGTTCTCGCGATCGCACTTGTTGAGGACAAAGCAGGCGGCGGTGTTGGTGGCCCGCCCGACCTTGACCGACGCCTCGAGGCCGGAGTCGACACCACCGGACGCATCCACCACGAACAGGGCCGCGTCGGCGGCGTGGAAGCCCTCGATCATCTCGGCGACGAAGTCCGGGTAGCCGGGCGTGTCGACGACGGTGATCTCGTGCTCCCCGTGCTCGAAGGTCCCGACCGCCAGGCTCAGCGAGCGGTGCTGCTTCTGCTCCTCGGGCTCGTAGTCCAGGTGGGCGGTGCCATCGTCAACCTTCCCCAACCGCGGGATCGCCCCGGCGCGGAACAGCACCTGCTCCGCGAGTGTCGTCTTCCCGCTCCCGGCATGGCCGGCGAGCACGACGCTCCGGATGTGGGCGAGGTCGTGGCTCTTCAACGTCATCGCGCGCGGTTCCTCTCGGTATGCGGCCGCCCGGCCGGGTTCCCGGCAGCGGGCGGGACGGTGGCGCAGGGTGGGCGGTTGGCGATGCGGGTCCCCACGGGGCGGTGGAGGCCCGGGCGCCGAACGACGCACCCGTCGGCCCGATGATAGTCGGTATACTCCGGCCCGATGTCAGGACATTCCAAATGGTCCACGATCAAGCGCCAGAAGGGCGTCAACGACTCCAAGCGCAGCGCCATGTTCACCAAGGTTGCACGCGAGATCGCGGTCGCTGCGCGCGCAGGCGGCGGTGACCCGGACGCCAACTACCGCCTGCGACTTGCGATCGAGAAGGCGCGGGCGATCAACATGCCCGCGGACAACATCAAGCGGTCGATCGAGAAGGCCACGGGTGGCGGCGACGAGGTGCAGTACGAGGAGATCGTCTACGAGGGCTACGGCCCCGGCGGCGTCGCCGTCCTCGTCGAGGCTGCCACGGACAACCGCAACCGGACGGCGGCAGAGGTCCGGTCGATCTTCACCAAGACCGGCGGCCAGCTCGCGGGCAGCGGTGCGGTCGCCTGGCAGTTCGAGCCCCGCGGGCTGATCACCGTTCCCCGTGACGGCATCGACGCCGACGAGGTCGCCCTGGCCGCGATCGACGCGGGGGCATCCGACGTCGACACCGAGGCCGACCCGATCGAGATCTACACCGAGCCGGGGGACCTGGAGGCCGTGCGGAAGGCTCTCGATGCCGCCGGCGTCACGGTCGAGTCGGCCGAGCAGGCGATGCTCCCCAGGCAGACCGTGAGCCTGGACGCGGAGCACGTGCGCAAGGCGCTGCGCCTCGTGGAGCTGCTCGAGGAGCTGGACGACGTCCAGCGCGTGACCGCGAACGTGGATATCCCCGAAGAGCTCCTGGCAGAGCTGGCCGGATGATCGTCCTGGGGATCGACCCCGGGACCGCGGCCCTCGGCTATGGGATCGTCGAACGGACCGGCGGAACCCTGCGAGCCGTGGACTACGGGTGCGTCACCACGAGCGCGGACGTCCCGCTCCCGCAGCGGCTGCACCACATCCACACCCAGGTCGCGGAGCTGATCGAGACTCACGGCCCCGACCTCGTCGCCGTGGAGCGCCTGTTCTTCTCGCGAAACGCCCAGAGCGCCTTCGGCGTCGGGCAGGCCCGTGGTGTCGTCCTCCTGGCCGCGGCCCAGGCCGGGATCCCCGTGCGGGAGGCCACGCCCAACGAGGTCAAGATGGCCGTCACGGGCTACGGCAGCGCGGACAAGGAGCAGGTGGGCCGGATGGTCTCCGTGATCCTGCAGCTGGCCGAGGTCCCCACGCCGGACGATACGGCGGACGCGCTCGCGACCGCCATCTGCATCGCCAACGCCGAGCGTGCCGCCGACCGCCTGAACGCGGGCACCGGCGCCGGCAAGGCGACTGTCATGGATCGCTCGGCCATCAACCCGATCACCCGCGGCGACACCCCGTACGGGCGCGCGGTGCGGGAGGCGCTCGCCCTCGAGGCGAAGTCGAGCCCGAAGACGGGCCGGAAGCCGGCGCCTGCCGACGCCGCGCGGCGCGGCTAGGGGAGCCGCCGGCCCATGATCGCATCCGTCGAAGGGGTGGTCGGCGCCATCGCTGCGGACTCGCTCGTCATCGAGGTCGGCGGGATCGGCTACAAGGTCTTCGCGGCCCCCGCCGTGCTGGCGACCGCGGTCCCCGGCGGGCGTCTCAAGCTCCACACCTACCATCTCGTCCGGGAGGACCAGCAGGCCCTGTTCGGATTCCGGAACGCGGACGAGCTCGGGTTCTTCAACCTGCTGCTCACCGTGACCGGCGTCGGGCCCAAGGTCGCGATGGCGATCGTCGGCTCCCGGCCCCCCGCGGACCTCCAGCTGGCGATCCTCCAGCAGGACCAGGCGGTGCTGGTGTCGATCCCGGGGATCGGCAAGAAGCTTGCCGAGCGGATCATCTTCGAGCTCAAGGAGAAGGTGTCCGCCGCGGGCATCGCCGCCGGGACGTCGGCGGCCGTCTCGACCGCGTCCGAGGGCGAGGTGGTGGCCGCGCTGCAGGCCCTGGGCTATTCGCTGGGCGAGGCGCGCGAGGCGTCGCGGCTGGCCCTCAGCGACCCCGCGGTCGGCGCGGGGCTCGAGGAGCGCGTCAAGGCTGCGCTCCGGACGCTGCTCCGGGACTGAACGGGTCCGACCGACTGAGGTGCGACTCGGGGCGCCCTCCTCGAGACCGAACATCCGTACCAATAGCGCACGAAACCTGATAGACTGCCGCCGATGACTGACGACCCCATGAGCCTGCTCGCGGCCGCTGCCAGCGACCCCGCGGACCTTGCCGTCGAGGGTTCGCTGCGCCCGCGCACCCTGGACGAGTACATCGGCCAGCGGGAGGTCAAGGCCAGCCTCTCGGTGCTGCTCCAGGCGGCGAGGGCGAGGGGCGAGGCGGCGGACCACGTGCTGCTGTATGGCCCGCCGGGCCTGGGCAAGACCACCCTCGCCACGATCATCGCCCGGGAGTTGGACGTCAACGTCCGCTACACGAGCGGGCCGGCGATCGAGCGGGCGGGGGACCTCGCCGCCATCCTCACGTCACTCGACGAGCGCGACGTCCTGTTCATCGACGAGATCCATCGCCTCAATCGCGCGGTCGAGGAGATCCTCTATCCGGCGATGGAGGACTACGCCCTGGACGTGATGATCGGCAAGGGGCCGAGCGCGCGCAGCCTGAGGCTCAGCCTGAAGCCGTTCACCGTCGTGGGCGCCACGACACGGGCCGGGCGAATCAGCGGGCCGCTCCGGGACCGGTTCGGGATGACGTACCGTCTCGACTTCTACGGCGAGGACGACCTCACCTCCATCGTGCGGCGATCGGCCGGGATCCTGGGGGTGGAAGTGGACCCGGATGCCGCGCGCCTCATCGCGAAGCGCGGCCGGGGGACACCCCGCATCGTCAACCGCCTGCTCCGTCGCGTCCGGGATCACGCCGAGGTCTTCGGGGACGGCAGCGTCCACGTGCAGGCCGTCGCCGAGGCGATGACCATCCTCGACATCGACGAGCTCGGCCTCGACACGACGGACCGCAAGCTCCTCGCGGCGATCGTGCAGAAGTTCCAGTCGGGTCCCGTGGGTGTCCAGGCGCTGGCCGCCGTGCTCGCGGAGGAGCCGGACACCATCGAGGACGTCTACGAGCCCTTCCTGCTGCGGCTCGGCTTCCTGGACCGCACTCCACAGGGCCGCATCGCCACCGAGGCGGCCCGTGCCCATCTCGCGTCCCTGGGCTTCGAGGTCCCCGCGCCCCGCCGCGCGGAACCGGACATGCCGGCCCTGTGGGACGACGTGACGCCGCGCTGAGCGCCGGCCCGCCATGCCCGGCGCCGCCAGCTTCGAGGTGCTCGTCCCGCCGCCCGCGGACGGGATCACGCGCGCCCGCCTCGGCCGCCTGACGCTGTCGCACGGCGTCGTGGAAACCCCCCAGTTCATGCCGGTCGGGACCAACGCCACGGTGAAGGCCCTGCACCCGGACGAGGTGGAGGCAGCCGGCGCGAGCATCCTTCTTGCCAATACCTACCACCTGTACCTGCGGCCGGGTCACGAGCGGATCGAACGGCTCGGCGGCCTCCACCGGTTCATGGGGTGGGACAGGCCGATCCTCACGGACTCCGGGGGGTTCCAGGTCGTCTCCCTCGGCGAGCTCCGGTCGATCGACGACGGCGGGGCGACGTTCAAGAGCCACCTGGACGGGTCGATCCACCGTTTCACGCCGGAGCACTCGATCGCGGTCCAGCAGGCGCTCGGGCCGGACGTGGCCGTGGTCCTGGACCAGCCCGTGTTCCCGAGCGAGCCTCGCGCGGTCGTCGAGGACGCGATGCGCCGGACCCATCGCTGGGCAGTCCGCTCGCTGGAGGCGCACACGCGGACGGACCAGGCCCTGTTCGGGATCGTCCAGGGCGGGCTGGATCCGGAGCTCCGGGAGGAATCGGCGAAGTTCATCGCCGCGCTCCCGTTCGACGGCATCAACATCGGCGGCCTCGCCGGGGACGAGACGCCGGACCAGCGAAACGAGACCCTGGAAGCGACGGTGTCGCACCTCGCGGGGGACCCTCGCCCGCGGTACCTGATGGGGCTCGGCTCGCCCTTGGACCTGCTGGAGGCCGTCCACCGTGGCGTGGACCTGTTCGACTCCGTGCTGCCGGCGCGGGTCGCGCGCAACGGCCAGTTGTGGGTGCCCGGTGGACGGCTGAACCTGCGCAACGAGCAGTTCCGGGACGACCCGCGACCGGTCCAGGACGGCTGTCCGTGCCCGCTGTGCACCCGCTTCTCACGGGCCTACCTGAGCCACCTGTTCAGGGCGAAGGAGATGCTCGCCTACCGGCTCGCAACTTGTCACAACCTGACCTTCACCCTAGACTTCATGGCTAGGATCCGGGCCGCGTTGCGCGCCGGAACCTTCCCTGTCGAGCTGCCGGAGCTGCGCCGTCGCGCGGTCCGGATGAGTGGCGGTGAAGGGGCCGCGAAGCCCGAGTGAAGTCCGTGTCGGTACTCTCGGAGTACGTGGAGGCGAGCGATGGGTTCACGAGACCGCCCCGCGAAGGAAGTCAAGAAGAAGCCCAAGGACAAGTCGTCCCAGCAGAAGCTGGCGCCGCTCTCGGAGGCTCCGCAGCAGGCGGAGCTCATCAAGAAGCCGCGCAAGCCCCGGCACGAGACGGAATCGGACGAGGGTTGACGCCACCAGCGAGCGGGGACCGGGTCCCGCTCCGTCGGGTCGGCTGAAGCCGCCAGGAGCGAGGACACGATGGCCAACAACGGCAGGGACGCCGTCCCGCAGGTGACGGAGAAGGCGCTGGCGGAGCGCGGGCGTGCGGTCGATGCCGCGATCATCGCGATCGAGAAGCAGTTCGGGCGCGGCTCGATCATGAAGCTGGGCTCGCGGGAGCGCCAGGCGGTCGATTCGATCCCAACCGGGTCCATCGCGCTGGACCTCGCCCTCGGCGTGGGCGGGATCCCGCGCGGCAGGATCAGTGAGATCTTCGGTCCGGAGTCCTCCGGCAAGACCACCGTGTGCCAGCACGTCATCGCGGAGGCGCAGCGGATGGGCGGGATCGCCGCCTTCATCGACGTCGAGCACGCGCTGGACCCGGCCTACGCCCGCGCGTGCGGAGTGAACGTGGACGAGCTCCTCGTGTCCCAGCCGGACACCGGCGAGCAGGCACTCGAGATCACCGAGACCCTCATCCGTTCGGGCGGCGTGGACATCGTCGTCGTGGACTCGGTCGCGGCGCTGGTGCCACGGGCCGAGATCGAGGGCGAAATGGGCGACAGCTTCGTCGGCATCCAGGCCCGGCTCATGAGCCAGGCGCTCCGGAAGCTGACGGGCGCGGTCAGCCGGTCGAACACCGCCCTGGTCTTCACCAACCAGCTGCGCGAGAAGATCGGCGTGATGTTCGGCAACCCCGAGACGACCCCCGGTGGGCGCGCCCTGAAGTTCTACGCCTCGGTCCGGCTGGACATTCGCCGGGTCGAGACGATCAAGAGCGGCACGGACTCCGTGGGCAACCGGGTCCGGGTGAAGGTCGTCAAGAACAAGGTGTCGCCGCCGTTCCGGGTCGCGGAGTTCGACGTCATGTACGGCGAGGGCATCTCGAAGGAGGGCGGTCTCCTCGACGTCGGCGTGGCGATGGACGTCGTCACCAAGACCGGGGCGTGGTTCACCTTCGGCGACACCCGGCTCGGCCAGGGCCGCGAGGCCTCCAAGGAGTTCCTGAAGGGGAACGTGGAGACCGCCGCGGAGATCGACCGCCGCATCCGGGCCAAGATGGCGGACGTGGCGCTACCGGTCGAGGGCATCGAAGAAGCCGAGTAGGGTCCGGAGGAACCGGGGCATGGCCGAGGAGCGCGGGGCGCCCGGTGGGCGACCGCGCCAGCGCAGGCCCACGCCGGCAGAGCGCCGCGAGCGGCGGGCCGCCGTGGAGGATCCGGCAGAGGTGCTCGATGCCGGCGCACGCCTCCTCGAATCCCGGCCGCGATCCGTGGACGAGGTCCGGCGCAGGCTCGTCCGCCTCGGGTATCGCCCGGAGCTCGTCGAGGCGGCCATCGTCCGGCTCACGGACCTGCATTACCTCGACGACGACGCGTTCGCGCGGGCCTGGATCGAGTCGCGGGACCGGGCGCGGCCCCGGGGGGAGCATGCGCTCAGGCGCGAGCTGGAGCTGAAGGGCGTCGACCGGGCCATCGTTGCCTCGGCGCTCGATGACCGGCGCGAGTCCACGCTGGAGGATGCGGCGGTGGATGGGGAAGGGGAGCCCGTCGGCGCCGATGACGCCGCCGCGGAGCGTCTCCTGCGGCGCAGGCTCGCGGGCATCCTTCGTGAGGCCGACGCTCGGCGACGACGGCAGCGGGCGTACGGCCTTCTCGCCCGCAGCGGCTTCTCGCCCGACGTGTGCGCCGCGGTGTCCCGGCGTGTCCTCGATGCCGCCGCCGTGGATGCGAGCGAGCCCGTGGACGAAGAGCCGGGGGACGAAGAGCCGGGGGGAGACTGAACCAACCGGCCCTGGGCTGGCCCGGTCGCGAGCCGGTTCCGGTCGAAGGTTGTAGGCTGTGCAGTCAACCGGACGCGGACCCTCGGGCCGTTTCCGGGCGAGCCGTGGCCACCGGCTGAGACCTGGCGGAGCCTCAGGAGGCCTGTCGGGTCCCGAGCCCAAGCGAACGCCGGTACCGCGTAGCCCGATCCCGTTTCTTGACAACGCCTCCGGCCCATTCACCCGGCCGGCGGGGAGGAATTGAAGATGGACATTGTCGTCGCAGGCGCGGCCGTGATCGTCGCCGTCGTCGTCGGCGTTGCCGCGGGGTTCCTTGTCCGCGGTGTCTGGTCGAACCAGACGCTGAAGTCCGCCCAGGACAAGGCGGCGCGGATCGTGGCCGAGGCCCGGACGCAGCAGAAGGACATGATCCTCGAGGCGAAGGACGAGAAGCTTCGCCAGCAGCGCGAGACCGAGGAAGAGGCGCGTGCGAAGCGTGGCGAGCTCAACAACCTCGAGCGGCGCCTCCTGGCGCGCGACGAGCAGATCGACCAACGGGCGGACATGCTCGAGGAGAAGAGCCGCAAGATCAACGAGCGAGAGCGCGAGATCGAGCACCAGCGCGAGGAGCTCGGACGCCTGAACCAGGAGCGGATCGCCGCCCTCGAGCAGGTTGCAGGCCTGTCCGCGGAGGACGCCAAGGGGATCCTCCTGGAGGCGATCCGCGACGAGGCCGAGCACGACGCCGTCAAGCTGGCCCGCTCCATCGAGCGCCGCGCCCGCGACGAGGCCCAGGACAAGGCCCGCGAGATCATCGTGACGGCGATGCAGCGCGTCGCGGCGGACCACACGGCGGAGCACACCGTGTCCACGGTCCACCTACCCAGCGACGAGATGAAGGGCCGCATCATCGGCCGAGAGGGACGCAACATCCGCGCCCTCGAGCAGGCGACGGGCGTGGACCTGATCATCGACGACACCCCGGAGACCGTCATCGTCTCGGGCTTCGACCCCGTCCGGCGCGAGGTCGCCCGGCTTGCCCTCACGAAGCTCATCGCCGACGGCCGGATCCACCCGGGTCGGATCGAGGAGGTCGTGAACAAGTCCCGGGCGGAGGTTGACCTCGTCATCCGGCAAGCCGGGGAACAGGCCTGCTACGACGCCGGCGTTCCGGGCCTGCCGGCCGAGCTCACCAAGCTGATCGGCAGGCTGAAGTACCGCACCTCCTACGGCCAGAGCGTGCTCGTCCACTGCGTGGAGACCAGCCACCTCGCAGCGATCATCGCCGCGGAGATGGGCGCCGACGTCCAGGCGGCGAAGATCGGCGGCCTCCTGCATGACATCGGCAAGGCCGTGGACCACGAGGTGGAGGGGCCCCATGCCGCCATCGGCGCGGCCCTCGCGCAGAAGCACAATCTCCCGTTCAAGGTCGTGAACGCGATCGCCGCCCACCACCAGGAGGTCGAGTACGCCTGCGTGGAGGCGCCGATCGTCCAGGTGGCCGACGCCATCTCCGCGTCGCGCCCGGGCGCTCGCGGCGAGACGATGCAGACGTATGTCAAGCGCCTCGAGGACCTGCAGGCGATCGCGGAGAGCTTCACAGGCGTGGAGCGCTCGTTCGCCGTCCAGGCAGGCCGTGAGGTCCGGATCCTCGTCCGCCCGGAGGAGATCGACGACCTGTCGGCCACCCGCCTGGCCCGCGACATCGTCAAGAAGATCGAGGACAGCCTCACGTATCCCGGCCAGATCAAGGTGACCGTGATCCGGGAGACGCGCGCTGTCGAATACGCGAAGTAGGAGGCGACGCCCGTGACCGGACGCAGCCTCCGTGCCGGCCTCGGCAATCCGCCGAACGGCAATGCGCCGCGGCCGGCGGGCGCGTGCCGGATCCTGATGATCGGCGACATCATCGGCAAGCCCGGCCGTGTCGTCATCGAGCAGGTGCTGCCCGAGCTCCGCGACGAGCGGGGCGTCGACTTCGTCACCGCGAACGGCGAGAACGTGGCGGGCGGCATGGGACTGACGCCGTCCACGGCGGAGGCTCTCTACGCCGCGGGCGTGGACGTGATCACGAGCGGCAACCACATCTGGGACAAGCGCGAGATCTACCCGTTCCTCGACTCCAGCGACCGGGTGCTCCGCCCTCTCAACTATGGGACCCACAACGTCCCGGGCCGCGGGTGGGGCACCTACCACGCGCTGGACGGCAACGAGATCGCGGTCATCAACCTCCAGGGCCGCACGTTCATGCAGCCGATCGACAACCCGTTCACCGACGCGGACCGGCTGATGGACGAGGCCTCCGAGCCGCTGCCGCCGATCCGGATCGTGGACTTCCACTGCGAGATCACGTCCGAGAAGACCGCGATGGGCCTCTACCTCGACGGACGCGTCTCGGCCGTCGCGGGGACGCACACGCATGTCGTC
>Ga0302262_10000461_pt1 | contig 16941 bp, 11 predicted proteins | sample II_Fen_E3_4_FD_194557 | JGI IMG/M metagenome (GOLD analysis project Ga0302262, IMG submission 194557) | Peat permafrost microbial communities from Stordalen Mire near Abisko, Sweden - II_Fen_E3_4 | ecosystem: Environmental > Terrestrial > Soil > Wetlands > Permafrost | place: Sweden: Abisko...
AAGGTTTGAAGAATCCCGACGCGCACGAGCGCTCGCGGGCTGTCCACGCGCTTGGCGGCTCCCAGGATCACGCGGGCGCCGTGCGGGCGCTGGCGGCCGTTTTCCGACAAGATCCCGATCGCGGCGTACGGATGGATGTGGCGCTCGCGCTCGAACAACTCGGGGGACCGGACGCGACGGCCCTGCTCGTCGAGAAGGCGGCGAGCACCGACGAATCCGTCGTCCGGACTGCCGCCCTCACCGTGATCGAGACGAGCCGTGACCCGAGCGCGATCCCGGGGCTGGTCAACCTGCTTCGATTAAACCGCGGCAAGGACGATGCAAAAGCTCAGCTCGGCGCAAGCGAGGCGCTGCTCAAAATTGGTGCGCCGGGCGTGCCTCAGCTCATCCAGGCATTGAACGACCCCTCCGCAAAGGTGCGCGAGGCGGTGGTCGAGGTGCTCGGCGGGATGGGCAACCCCGAGATAGCCGACCGGATCGCCGGTCTGCAGGCCGATCCGGATCCCGCCGTCCGATGGGCGGTCGAGCGCGCGCTGACGGCGCTCAAGGTGACGAAGCACTGATCTACAATGCGCGACGGGTTCTCGATCCCGAGGCGCAGGTGGCCGCGCTCCCGCAACGGAGTGCGAGGCAGCAGCTTTGGCGATCTGCCGGCGCGCACGGGGCATGATGACGATCGCGTACGGCATCCGGGGCAGCGGCTGAGGTTGTTGAACAGCTCAGCACCCGCTGAACAGTTCAGCCGGAACTGTTTCCCACGGAATGCCTTCCCAGCGGTCGGCCTCGTCGATCGCCCGCCTCGTCGAGTTCAGCGATCTGCTCGGACGCACCTCGACGTCGCGGTTCGCCGCATCCTGGTTGAGGACGACGGTCACCGTCGCCCACTCCGGCAGGTCGATGTCCTCGGCGAGGATGACGCCGCCCTTGGCCTTGAGCTTGGCCGATAGCAGGGTGGACGCGCGGCGAAGGTATCCCTTGGACTCGCCTTCGGCGAAGGTCCCGCTTGCAGCGACACTCGCTGGGCGAGACCAGTTCCTGGAGGTCATGTGGCGCGGAGTCGCTTGACGGCCAGCTCAAGACTGCTGCGGGGAATCAGCTCGAGAATGCTGAGCTTGTCGCCCTCGACATCGAAGATGAGGCGATGATGGATCCCGATCCGGGATCAACATCGCACGCTCGGACCGGCGGCGAGCCGCTTGGTGGCCAGCTACTCGGTGGTGAGCTACTTGGCCGTGAGCGGAGCACGCGGTTGCTTGGCAGGTAGTTGCTTGGCGGCGAGTTTGGCGGGCAGTTGCTTGGCAACGAGCCTGGCGGGCGGTTGCTTGGCAGCGAGCCTGGCGGGCGGTTGCTTGGCAACGAGTCTGGCGGGCGGTTGCTTGGCAACGAGCCTGGCGGGCGGTTGCTTGGCAACGAGCCTGGCGGGCGGTTGCTTGGCAACGAGCCTGGCGGGCGGTTGCTTGGCAACGAGCCTGGCGGGCGGTTGCTTGGCGGGAGATTGCTTGGCGGCGAGCTTGGCGTGCGGCTGCTGGGCCGCGAGCGGTTCGACAGCGAGCGCTTTGGCGCCGCGCTTGGCCGGCGGCTGCTTGGCGGTGGACGCGTTTGCCGCGGGCGGGGCCGCGAGCGGTTCGACAGCGAGCGCTTTGGCGCCGCGCTTGGCCGGCGGCTGCTTGGCGGTGGACGCGTTCGCCGCGGGCTGAGCTGCGCTCGGTCGAGCGCCGCGTGCGGCAGGGGTGAGGGTGCGTGTGGCCGACGTCTTGGCGGCGCGGGGGCCGGCCGAGGGCGACGGCTCGGCCAGCTCGATCCCGAACAGCGAGGCGAGCCCTTCGGCGGCAAGGGCGCGGCCAGGGGCCAGCGCGGGTGGCAGCTCGGAGACCGCCGAGGCGAGCAGCTCGTCGAGCGACACCCGGCGCAGCGTGAACAGGAGCTCGGGGCCGTGGTCGAGCCGCGCGCCGACCCCGTACATCACGGCGGCGACGTGCTTGCACATCGTCGCGTAGTCAGGGCAGCTGCACGTGAACTGGATCGCCGACGGCGCCGGGAACAGGCCTTTCTGATCGGCGCACAGCCGGGTCATCACGGTGTCCGACAGCCGGCCGCTCAGCAGATCGATGCGCGAGCCGACACCGCCGGCGCAGTCGCGCTGGAGCGCGCGCCAGGCCGCGGGCGTGACCGCGGTGATCTTGATCGCGACGTCGTAGAGGCTCGATCCGCTGACCTTTGCGGCGATCGCCCCGGGCTCGATCTGCAGATCGATCACCGAGCCACTGCGCAGGTAGCTGCGGCCGCGGTCGAGCCGGTACGCGAAGTCCTGGTATCGCTCGAGGTTGGCGCACCACGCCTTGCCCCAGAACGTCTGCGCGATCTGCTTGCCCGCGAGCACGACGGGCGACATCGCCTTGCCCTGGCGCGCCGCGTTGCGGATCGCGCGCGCGGCGTCGGCGCGGCGCTCGGCGACTGACTTGCGCGGCGCCCAGCCGCCGTAACTGCCTGACCAGTAACTCATCCGGGTGTGCCTTTCTTCGCGGCGGCGGCGTCGCCGCCATCCATGATCGCGCTATCGAGATCGAGCGCGACCAGGTTCATGAGCTCGGCGTCGCTGAGCTCGGTGAGCCGGAGCTCGCCGGTGCCTTCGAGCAGCTGGCGCGACAGATCGCGCTTGCCGGCGATCAGCGCGTCGATCTTCTCCTCGACGGTGCCGCGGCAGACCAGCTTGTGGACCAGCACGTTGCGGCGCTGGCCGATGCGAAACGCCCGGTCGGTCGCCTGATCCTCGACCGCCGGGTTCCACCAGCGGTCGAAGTGCAGGACGTGGGACGCCGCGGTCAGGTTCAGGCCGGTGCCGCCGGCCTTGAGCGACAGCACAAAGAACGGCGCGTCGTCGTCGTCCTGGAACCGCCGCACCAGGGCGGCGCGGTCTTTGACCGCGGTGTTGCCATGGAGCACGAGGCCGGGGCGGCCGAAGATGCCGGCGAGGAACGCGGCGAGCGGCTCGCAGGTCTCGCGAAACTGGGTGAACACCAGCAGCTTGTCCTGCTTGGCGGCGATCACCTCGGTGAGCTCGCGGACGCGCGCCAGCTTGCCGCTGTCGGCCTCGCGCCAGTCGGCGTCGCCGAGCCAGTGCGATGGATGATTGCAGATCTGCTTGAGCCGCATGAGCGACGCGAGCACGGCGCCGCGCCGCTCGATGCCCGCGGTCGCCCGCAGCTTGGCCGCGAGATCGTCGACCGCCTGCTGGTACAGCGCGGCCTGCTTGCGCGACAGCGCGCAGTACGCCGTGAGCTCGGTCTTGTCCGGCAGATCGGCGATCACGCTGCGATCGGTCTTGAGCCGGCGCAGCACGTACGGCCGGATCAGCTCGCGCAGCGGGCCGTAGCCGCGGGCGTCGAGCTTTTGCGTGTAGCGCGTGAACTGCTTGGCGTCGCCGAGCAGCCCCGGGTTGAGGAAGTCGAAGATCGACCACAGATCGCCCAGCCGGTTCTCGACCGGGGTGCCGGTGAGCGCGATCCGGGCGTGCGCGTCGAGCGCCTTGACCGCGCGGGTCTGCTTGGTGCCGGGGTTCTTGATCGCCTGCGCTTCGTCGAGGATCGCCAGGCCCCAGCGGGTCGCGGCGAGCCAGGGCGCGCGCGCCAGGGTGCCGTAGCTCGTGATCACCAGATCGACCGCGGCGAGCTCGGGGCGGGTCGCGAGCGCGGCCGCTGGCATCGCCGAGGGGTGGGCGACCAGGGCGCGCAGGCTGGGCGCGAACCGCGCGAGCTCGCTCGTCCAGTTGCCGAGCAGCGAGGCCGGCGCGACCAGCAGGTGCGGCGCGCGCAGCGCGGGCTCGGCCGTTCGCCGGGCCGCGAGCAAGAGCGCGATGATCTGCATCGTCTTGCCCAGGCCCATGTCATCGGCGAGGCACGCGCCGAGCCCGAGCTGGGCGAGCAAGTGCAGCCAGCGCACGCCGAGCGCCTGGTACGGTCGCAGCTCGGCGCGCAGCGCGTCGCCGGGATCGAGCGCGGCGAGCGCGGCGGGCGCGCGCAGCCGGGCGAGCAGGTCGGCGAGCCACGGGCCGGCGACCACCCGCGGCACCGCGGCGGCGACGCCGCCCGGCGCGTCGGTGATCGCGGCGCCGGAGACCAGCCGCATCGCCTCGGAGAACCCCAGGCCGTCGGCCGCGGCGCGCTCGACGGCGCGCAGCCGATCGAGCGCGGCCTGGAGCTCGGCGCGATCGAGCTCGATCCACCGGCCGCGCAAGAGCCGCAGGCCATCGGTGCTGGCGAGCAGCGCCTCGACCTCTTGCGCGGTCAGCGGCTCGCCATCGAGCGTGACCTGGGCGCGAAAATCGAGCAGCGCCTCGCGGCCCAGCCCACCGGGTTGCTTGCTGCCGACGGTGCCGGTCGCCTGGGGCCGCCCCGGCCGGCGGCCGCCCCAGGTCGCCGGCATCCGGACGATCACGCCCGCGGCCTCGAGCCGGGGCGTGTCGGCGAGCAGCCGCGCCGCCTCGGCCGCGGTCCACCGCAGCGGATGAAACAGCTCGCCGTGTTCGACCATCCCGTTCAGCCACGGGCAGGCATCGGCGGCGCGGCGGACCGGCGCGAGCAGCGCCGCCAGCTGCGGCTTGGCGCGCGCGCCGGCGTATTCGCGCAGCGCCTGGCCGAGCGGGACGTGCTGCGCGGTGGCGCGCGCCGACAACCGGGTGGTGTAGGTCGCGAGGAACGCGAACGGCGTCTCGTCATCGCCGCGGTTCTCGGCGAGGTTGAAGCACACGCGTCCGACGAGCTGCCACGCGGCGTGGCGCGCCTGCAGGAGCTCGGCGACGCTGCCGCGGTGCTCGGCCAGCTCGGCGGTGAACGCGGCGTCGAGCGCGGCCCACTGCTCGGCGAGCAGCGCCGCGTCGATGTACTCGGCGCCGGGCATCGGCGGCGCGTTGCCGGCGATCGCCGCGAGCGCCGCATCGTCGGGCACGGCGATCGGGGTCGCCGTGTCCTCGCCGCGGGCGCACACCGCGGCGACGTAGCCGGCCGCGAAGTCGCGCCAGTATCCGAGCGCCGGCGGCAGCGCCGTGGCGACCTCCGCGGTTCCGAGCTGGAGCAGCCCGGCGCCGGCGCCGGCGGCATATGCGTCCGCGATCCGCGAGATCGCCTCGGGCGCCATCGCGGCGTCGCCGCCGGCTTCGACGCTGCGCACGACGATGCGCCGCGCTGGGGTGATCGATACCTCGAGCCGACCCGAGGCGCGCGCAGCGCCGGACCCGCCATCGAGGGCTCGAACATGCCGTGCAGCCATCGCCTGGGGTCCTATCACAGGCACCTGACATCGTTGCGGAGCTCCGGCGCCGCCGGCCCGCCGTGCCGCCTGGATCGAGGGGCGATGTGCAGTGCTATGGTAGACCGATGGCGCGAGAGCCGATCTCTCGCATGAGCTATGCCGAGTACCTTGCCTTCGAGCACGCGAGCGAGACCAAGCACGAATACGTCGACGGCGAGGTGTTCGCGAGGGCGGGCGGCACGATCACCCACGGCGCGCTGACCGTGGCGGTGGCGGCGGCGCTCTCCAACGCGCTACGCGATCGGCGCTGCCGGGTGCTGTCCTCGGACGTACGGATTCGATCGATCGCGACCGGGCTGGCGACCTATCCGGACGTCACCGTGGTGTGCCAGCAGATCGAGATCGCCAAGGACGATGCCCACGGCGTCATCAACCCCACGGTGATCGTCGAGGTGCTATCCGATTCGACCGAGAGCTACGACCCCGCGCGAAGGCGGCGCACTACCGCCGGATCGCCTCGCTCCGTGAGCACGTGCGGGTGTCGCAGTGCGAGCCGCTGATCGAGGTCTACCGCCGCAACGAGCGCGGCAACTGGGAGCTGTTCGTCGAGGCGCGCGGCGGCCAGCGCGCCGAGCTCGTGTCATGCGGAGGGCCGATCACGATCGATGTCGACGAGATCTATCGCGATCCGCTCGCTGGATAGCGCCTGGGCAACGAGCTCCTCGGTCCGTGAACCGGTGGGGCCTGGCCGTGGCGTTCTCTTCAGAAGCGGCGCTTGGCGGGCTTGGCCGTGGCCTTCTTCGCCCGCGCAGCGTTGGCGGTGGCCTGCTTCGAGGCGGAAGGCTTGGCGGCGGGCTTCTTGGCGGTGGCAGCGGCGGGCTTCTTGGCGGGTGCAGCGGCGGCGGCGGGCTTCTTGGCGGAAGGCATGGCGGCGGGCTTCTTGGCGGGTGCAGCGGCGGCGGCGGGCTTCTTGGCGGGTGCAGCGGCGGCGGTGGGCTTCTTGGCGGGTGCAGCGCCGGCAGCGGGCTTCTTGGCGGGGGCAGCGCCGGCAGCGGGCCTCTTGGCGGGTGCAGCGCCGGCAGCGGGCTTCTTGGCGGGTGCAGCGCCGGCAGCGGGCTTCTTGGCGGGTGCAGCGCCGGCAGCGGGCTTCGTGGCGCGGACAGCGCTGGCGGCGGGCGGCTTCGCGGGAACCGGCTTGGACGTGCGCTGCTTCGCGGGAACCGCCTTGGCGGCGAGCTTCTTGGCGGATGCAGCCACCGTGACCGCGAGCTGTTTGCTCGACGCAGCCGCTTTGCCGGCGACCTTCCTGACGGCGGCAGCCGCCTTGGCGACGGGCTTCTTGGCGGCAGCAGCGGCCTTTGCCACCGTGGACTTGCGCGACGGCTTGGCCGGCGCGGCCTTGGCGCGCGCGGTCGTGTCGGCGCGCCGTGCCTGCTTGGCCATCGGCGTGTCGGCGACGGTCGCCGCGCGGCGCTTGGCCGCCGGTGCGCTGACCGCCTCGAATTCAGCCTCGATGATCGTCTGAACGGTCGCCGACTCGGCCTCGGCGGCCGGATCGGCTTCCCACGCGTCATCGAGGTCGGTGACCGGCTCGCCGTGCCACGGGCTGGACGCCTCGGCGGACGGGGTGGCGAGACCGGCGTACGCGGGGTTGATCCGGGTCTCGCGGATCGTCTCGGCGCGCGATCGCGGCCGCTTCACCGCGGCCTGGTCGGCGTGCTGGCTGTGGTCGTGGTTGTTGCTGTGGGCGTGGTGGCCGGGTTCGGGATGAGCGTGATCGTGGGCACCGTGGTGGTGGCCGGGTTCGGGTTGGGCGTGGTCGTGATGGCTGTGGTCGTGATGGCTGTGGTCGTGATGGCTGTGGTCGCCGGGTCCGTGGTCGTGACCGGCGTGATCGTCGTCCTCGTCGTCCTCGTCGTCCTCGTCGTCCTCGTCGTCCTCGTCGTCCTCGTCGTCCTCGTCGTCTTCGTCGGTTGCCTGGGCCTGCTCGACGAGCTCGCGGAGCGCCGCGTACTCGGCCCATTCCGCGTCGCGATCGTTGAAGAACCCGAGCGAGGCGTCGAACGGCGCCAGCTTCTCGAGCAGGATCTCCGGATCGCTGTTGCCGTAGAGATAGAGGAAGAACGAGCCGTCCTCGCTCTTCCACGCGACGAAGGTCCAGCCGAGCGCCTCGCAGGCGGGTTCGATCCATTGCTCCTGGAACGCGTCGAGCCGGCGGTAGCCCGCGGCGTCGGGCAGCCGCGAGACATCGGTGACCGCGTAGGGCATCTGGACGACGAAGATCTGCGGCTGATCGACCCGCGGCTCGAGGTCGCGTACCAAGAACATCGCCGGCACGCCGTCCTCGCGCTGGGCGTGTACCTGGTGCCAGAGATCTGCGTCGCTTATCGCCATCGAGGTAGCGTACCCGCTTTCTGCGGGATTCCGTCAGCGTGGCTCGTGCAGATCAGGTGCGGGACGCGAGGCGGGATCTCAGGTGAACGGCAGCTCGACCTGGTAGCGCGGCCGGCCATCGAGCCCGCGCAGCGCGACCGTGAGCGCGTCGCGGGTCACGTCGATGGTGCCGAACGTCTGCAGGCCGTCCCACGGCGCCAGGTTGACCTTGCCCGACTCGGGCACCCACTGAAATTCGGCCTTGGGACCGAACGTCGGGTCGAGCACGTTGGGGCCGAACGTCCCGGCGTGGATCGGGCCTGCGACGAACTCCCAGAACGGATCGAACACCGCCCCGGTGGCCCGCGCAGGGTCGTAGTGATGCGCCGCGGCGTAGTGGACGTCGGCGGTCAGCCAGGCCAGATTGTGGGCGCCGCGGTCCCGCAGCGCGCCGAGGATGGCCGCGACCTCGCGCTCGCGCCCGAGCGGCGGACCGTCGCCGTTGGCGAACCCCTCGTGGCCCAGCTCGTCGGGGATCACCAGGCCGAGCGGCTGGTCGCACGCGATGATCTTCCAGCGGGCGCGCGATCCGGCGACCGCGTCGATGAACCACTGGACCTGCGGCGCGCCGAGCATCGTCTCGTCCCCGCGGTTGGCGCTATTGGGGCTGCGGAACGACCGGCAGTCGAGGACGATCACGTCGAGCAGCGGTCCGTAGTGGACGACGCGGTGGACCGGACCCGGCGGCACCGGGGTCCACTCGAGCATCGCCTGGCGGGAGCGCGCTGACAGCACCGAGGTGTTGTGCTCGGTCTTGTAGCGGTCGTCCTTCAGCTCCTGGTTCGGCCACCAGTTGTTGTGGGTCTCGTGATCGTCCCACTGCGCGAGGATCGGGACCTCGGCGGCCAGCGCACGGACGTGGTCGTCCTCGAGGTTGTAGGCAAACCGGGCGCGGAAGTCGTCCAGGCTCTCGGCGACCCGGGCGACCCGCTCGTTGGTGATGTTGCGCCAGACGCGTCCGTCGGCGAGCGTCTGCTCGGCGAGGATCGGGTTGTCGGCGTAGATCAGGTCTCCGGAGTGCAGGAAGAACGCGGGCTCGGCCTGGCGGAGCGCCTCGTAGCCGCGCATGCCGCCCCAGTCGGGGTTTCGGCCGTAGCCCTGACCGCAGGTATCCCCGGACCACGCGAATCGGAACGTGTCGGCGCGCGGCGTGGCGAACCGGCCGGTCTCCCACCGGGTGGCGCCGCGGCTGGCCTCGCGCTCGAACCGCACGCGGTACCAGATCGTCTGGCCGTCCGGCAGGCCGTCGATCGCGACGGTGGCTGCGTTCCCGGTGGCCGGGCCGACCCACGGGCCGATGACCCGGCGCGGCCGCGGGAACCGCTCGCGGGTATCCCATTCGACGAGCATGCGGGCCGGCTCATCGCAGCGCGCCCAGATCAGCGCGCGGCCGGTCTGGACGTCGCCGCTCTGCACCCCGTGGGTGATCTGCGGCTGGCGCGACCTCACGTTCGGGGTCGGGCCACAGGCCAAGGCGCTCGTCGAGAGCGCACCGAGGACGAACCGCCGTCGGGTAAGCACAATCACAAGCTACCGCAATTGTTGCCGTCTCTGGGGGATTGTGACGCCCGCCGCGGCGCGCGAAGCAAGCGCAACCACGTGGCGTCCAGGTTTCGCGTTCACCCGCTGGGTCCGCTATCCTAGCACGATGCGCCGCATGTTCGCCGTTGCCGCCCTGATCGCAGGGTGCAAAGCGCCGGCGCCTTCCGAGAAGCCCGCCCATGGTTCGGCGTCGTCGGTGGTGACGGTCGCCGCCGCGACCGCGGCGCCGTCCTCGAAGCTCGGCGGGCTGGTCGAAGGCGCGACGGCCGTGCGGCCGCATCACGAGGAGCCGGTGGTGGAGTGTCCCGCCGTCGTGCCCGATAGCGCCGACGACGAGGCGCGGGTGTCGGCGCTGCTCGACGAGGCGAACAAGCAGATCGAGCGCATGCACTACGGCGCGGCGTGGACGTGCGCCGACCGCGCCGGCGATCTGGCGCCGACCTCGGTCGAGGCGCAGCACCTGCGCGGCGCGGCGCTCGCCGCGCTCGGCCGCGAGCCCGAGGCGCAGACCGCGTACTCGCTGGCGCTGGCGCTCGATCCGGACGATCCAGAGACGCTGCGCGCGGTCGCCGACTTCTACATCAACGGCAAGGGCGAGCGCGGCCGCGATGCGCTGCGGCTCGGGCTCGAGCTCGCGCAGCGCGGCAGCCGCCGGGCCGAGGCGCGCCGCCGCAGGAACCCACCGCTGGTCGCCGATCTCGCCGTGCTCGAGGCCCAGGCGCTCAACGATCTCGGCCGCAGCGACGAGGCGTTGACCCGGGTCGGCGCCGCGCTGCGGATCGCCCCGGGGCGCGGCGACGCGCTCCACGAGAAGGGCGTCGCGCTGTTCGATCTGTCGCGGTTCGGCGACGCCAAGGCGGTGCTGCAAAAGGCGCTGGCGATCCAGCCCGATGACGCCTACACGCACCAGATGCTCGGGCTCACGCTCGAGCAGCTCGGCGATCCGAAGACCGCCGAGACCGAGCTCGCGCGCGCGTTCGAGCTGGCGCCGGCCGAGCTGGCGCGGCCGGTCGTGATCCCGGTCGGCGAGTTCCAGCGCGAGGTCGACGCCGTGATCGCCACGCTGCCGGCCGAGCGCAAGGCGCGGGTCCGCTCGATCAAGATCGAGATCGCCGATCTTCCCGATCCGGTCGATCTCGCCGCGGTGACGCCGCCGTTCCCTCCGACGATCCTCGGGCTGTACCGCGGCCCGGTCGGCCACGCCGCCGAGCTCCCGGCCGCTCCCGGGGACGAGCCGGTGTCGATCGTGCTGTACCGCAAGAACCTCGCGCGCGCCGTGAAGTCGCGGACCGAGCTGTCCGAGCAGATCCGCGACACGCTGCTGCACGAGATCGGGCACCTCGAAGGGCTCGACGAAGACGATCTGCGGCGCCGCGGCATGGAGTAGCGGCCAAACCTGACAGGCAGGCGTCAGGTATGTCCACGCCGCGGGGGCCCGCGCGGTGGACGAGGCGTCGGGGCGCGCGATACTGCAGCCGAACCAACCAAGGAGGCGCGATGACCACGCTCGAGATCGGAAAGCAGCTCGTCGAACTGTGCAAGCAGGGCAAGAACGCCGAGGCGAAGACCAACCTGTACAGCAAGGACGTCGTCAGCGTGGAGGCCGCGCAGGGCCCGGGCTCGCCGGCGGAGGTCCGCGGGATCGAAAAGGTGCTGGAGAAGTCGAAGTGGTGGGCCGACAACCACACGGTCCACAGCGTGACCGTCGAGGGGCCGTTCCCGCACGGCGACCGCTTCATCGTCCGGTTCGGCTACGACATCACCAACAAGCCGTCGAACCGCCGGATCCAGATGGACGAGGCGGCGCTGTTCACGGTCAGCGAAGGCAAGATCGTCCGCGAAGAGTTCTTCTACGTCACCGGCTGATCGGGCACCGGCGTCTCGCCGCCGGCGATCCCGCCGATCACCGGGCAGTCGAGCGCCGCGTCCGGGACCGAGATCCACACGCCGAGCGTCGCGGCGGCGATGATGGCGATGCCGGGCAGGGCGACGACGAGCATGCCGGGCAGCGCCGCGATCAGCAGCCCCGCGGTCAGCGCCCCGAGCGCGTGCCCGGCGCTGCCGGCGGCGTGCACGGTGCCCATGTCGCGCATGCGCTCGTCGAGCTCGGACGACCGCGCGACCAGGACGAGCGCGCAGGCGTAGAGCGCGCCGGCCGAGCCGCCGCACGCGATCGCCCACGCGAGCGCGGCGCCGATCGACCCGAGCACGTCGAACCCGCCGGCCACGCCGAGCGTCACCGCGAAGCCGAGGGTGCTGCGCACGGCCAGGCGCCGGGCCCCCCAGCGGGTGGCGAAGCGGCGAGCGACCGGCATGGCGATCACCGAGGCGACCATGAACACGCCGAGCACCATGCCGACCCGCGACCTCGAGGCCAGGTAGGGCATGGCGACGGTCAGCGTGCCGAAGATGTAGCGCTCGCCGAACGCGAGCAGGCCGGGCGCCGGCGGCCGGCGGCCGAGCGCGTGGTGCGCGGCCGCGCCGAGCGGCAGGTCGGCGACCCCGAGCAGCACGACGAGCAACGCGCCGCCCGAGAGCACCGCGGCAGCGACCAGCGCGGCCTCGGGACGGCCGAACAGGTCGGCGGCGCGCGCCGCGGCCGGATCGCCGAGATCTCCGAGCACGCGGCCGATGATCGCGTGCGCGATCGCGTCGAGCTTGGCGCCGAGGCCCAGGCCGGCCGCGATGCCGAGCACGATCGCCAGGCCCATGACGACGGCGCGGCGGGCGCGGGCGGCGGCGTCCCCGGTGGTGGCGGCAGCGACCAGCGCGGTGATCGCGAGCAAGTGGCAGCCGCCATCGAGCAAGCGCAGCGCGATGCGCGCCTCGAGCGAGCTCGCGGCGGCGGTCGCCAGGGTCACGAGGATGCTCGCGAACAGCGCGCCCGCCGCGAGCCTGCGCGCCGAGCCGGCGAACCGCAGCGCCCGCGCGCTGCACGCCGTGCCGAGGATGCCGCCGATCACGTGCGCGGCGGTGAACACGCCAGCGGCGATCGATCCGTGCCCGGTCTGATCGACCAGCGGCCGCAGCACGGGGATCACGATGCCGGTCGAGGCCGCGGCGAGCCCCAGCGCAGCGATCGTACACGTGCTCCGTGCCATCATGCCAGGATCTCGAGCTGCACGAGGGAGGCCCACTTCCAGGTCTACCGCACCGCCCGGCGCGCGTCGATACGCGGGTTTCGGAAGCGCCCCGCGTCGCAGCGGGCGCAGGCCGCGCCGTCATCGCGCCTCGTCACGCCGTGTCACGCGTCGGGCGCATCAGGCCCTGAGATCGTGTAGCTCATGACAGGAGTTCGCGCAATCGCGGGCGGCGTTGCGCGATCGGTGATGTCCTGAGCGAGCCGCGAGCCCCGCTCCCGCCGGGCCCCAGGCTTGCGGTACGATGCGCCGATGTCGGACAGCACGGGACTGGCGCCGGTGAGCGCGCGAGAGCCGGTGCGTTCGCTCGAGGCGGCGCTCGAGCGCGAGCAGAAGAAGCTCGCGCTGGTCCAGGAGGTCGGCCGCGCGCTGTCCAAGACCGGCGATCTCGACGCGCTGCTCGAGCTCATCATGAGCAAGATCACCGAGCTCATGGAGGCCGATCGCTCGACGCTGTTCGTCGTCACCGACGACGGCCGCCAGCTGTGGTCGAAGGTCTCGCAGGGCAAGGAGCGGGTCGAGATCCGGCTCGCGGTCGGCGAGGGCATCGCCGGCTGGGTCGCGCAGACCCGCGAGCTGGTCAATATCCCTGACGCCTACGCCGACCGGCGGTTCCAGCCCGCGGTCGATCAGAAGAGCGGGTTCCGCACGCGCTCGATCCTGTCGGCGCCGATGCTCGGCGCGCTCGGCAGCCTGGTCGGCGTGGTCCAGGTGCTCAACAAGAAGGACGGGCCGTTCACCCACGGCGACGAGGAGCTCCTGGTCGCGCTGGCCAACCAGGCGGCGATCGCGATCGAGAACGCGCGGCTCTACCACTCGGTGGTCGAGCAGAACCACGAGCTGTCGCGGGCGCGGCGCGATCTCGAGCGCCGGACCCGCGAGCTCAACGCGCTCTACGAGGTCGAGAAGGAGATGTCGGCGGCGCTCGATCTCGACGACCTGCTGTCGCGGATCCTCGCCCAGGCGATCACCGTGCTCGGCGGCGGCGCCGGATCGATCGCGCTGGTCGAGGCCGATGGCGGGCTCAGGTTTCGCACCGTGCAAGGGCCCGCCGCGCCGCGCCTGATCGAGCGCACGCTGCCGCACGGCACCGGCCTCCTCGGCTGGTCGATCCGGCACCGCACGCCGCTGGTGGTCGACGATCCGAGCCAGGATCCGCGCCACGCCAACGCCATCGCCAGCGAGGTCGGCGTGGCGCCGCAGCACCTGCTGGTCGCGCCGCTGATCGAGGGCGACGACGTGATCGGCGCGATCGAGATCATCGATCAGCGGCGGGCGGCGCGCGACGGCGACGGGCCGTGGAGCACCGACGATCTCAAGCTCCTGGTGCTGATCGCCGCGCAGACCGCCAGCGCGATCAGCCTGGCGCGGCGGCGCAGCGAGCAGAGCAACCGCGATCGGCTGGCGTCGATCGGCCGGATGCTCGCCGGCCTGCTCCACGATCTGAAGACGCCGATGACGATCATCTCGGGCTACGCGCAGCTGATGGCGGCGATGGACGACGCCGCGCAGCGCGACAAGTACGTCGAGCAGATCCAGCGCCAGTTCGATCTGATGGCAGGCATGACGCGCGAGGTGCTGGCGTTTGCCCGCGGCGCGACCGATCTGGTGGTCCGCAAGGTCTATCTCAACCGGTTCGCCGAGGAGCTGTCGACCCAGCTCGGGGTCGCGGTGCAGGGCCGCGGCATCGAGCTCGACGTCGAGGTGCGGTTCGATGGCGTGGCGTACTTCGACGAGCAGAAGCTGATGCGCGTGTTCCACAACCTCGCGAGCAACGCGGTCGAGGCGATGCCGGACGGCGGCCAGCTCCGCGTGGTGATCGCGCGCGAGGGCGACGAGCTGGTGTGGACGGTGGGCGACACCGGCTCGGGCATCCCGGCGCAGATCCGCGGCCGGCTGTTCGAGCTGTTCGCGACCGGCCGCAAGGGCGGCACGGGCCTGGGCCTGGCGATCGTCAAGAAGATCATCGACGATCACCACGGGACGATCCGTCCGGATTCCGGACCTTCGGGGACGACGTTCGTGATCCGCATGCCGCTGCTGCGCCCGACCGATGGCGAGTGATGCTCGCGCTCCGCGGCATCGTCCGGACGTTCGGTCGCCGCCGCGCGGTCGCCGGGGTGTCGCTCGAGGTCGCCGCCGGCGAGGCCGTGCTGCTGGTCGGCGAGAACGGCGCGGGCAAGACCACGCTGCTCCGGGTCGCGACCGGGTTCCTCGATCCCGACGCCGGTGAGGTGATCGTCGGCGGCGTCGCGATGGCGCGCGACCGGGCGCGCGCCCAGGCCCAGCTCGGCTACCTGCCGGAGCACGCGCCGGCGCCGGGCGAGCTCACGGTGCGCGAGCACCTCTACTTGCGGGCGCGCCAGAAGCGCGTCGCGGCGGCCGGCCTCGAGCGGGCGATCGCGCTGGCCGGGCTGGGCGAGGCGCTGCGCCAGCGGATCGCGACCTTGTCCAAAGGGTTTCGCCAGCGCGTCGGGCTGGCCGATGCGCTGCTCGGAGATCCGCCGCTGCTCGTGCTCGACGAGCCGACCAGCGGGATGGACCCGATCCAGGTCGGCCAGCTGCGCGCGCACCTGATCGCCGCCGCCCGCGATCGCGCGGTGCTGGTGTCGAGCCACGCGGTCGCCGATCTCGAGCCGCTCGCGACCCGGGTCGCCGTGCTGCGCGAGGGCGCGCTCGTCGCGCTCGATACGCCGGCCGCGCTGTGCCGCCGCGCCGGGGCGTCTCGGCTCGAGGCGGCGGTGGTCGCGCTGCTCGGCGGGGCCGGGGCGTGAGGGCGGCGTACTGGGTGTGGCGGGGCGAGCTGGCGGTGATGCTGCGCGCGCCGATCCTCTACCTGGTGGGCGGGCTGTTCCTCGCGGTCCAGGGCATCGCGTTCGCCGGGCTGGTGGGCGCGCTCTCCGATCCGCAGCGGCCGGCGCCGCTCGGCGCGCTGCTCGAGGGCCAGCTCGCCGGCACGCTGCTCACCTGGGTGCTCGAGCTCGTCGTGCTGACCCTGCTCGGCATGCGCGCGGTCGCCGACGACAAGCGCGACGGCCAGTGGGAGGCGTTGATCACCGCCGGGGTGGGCGAGGGCGCCGCGGTCGCCGGCAAGTGGCTGGCCGCGACGACGATGTACGCGCTGGTCTGGCTGCCCACGCTGGCCTACCTCGCCGTGGTCGCGGTGTTTCGCGCCGATACCGGCGGCTGGGACGTGGCGGCGATCGCGATCGGCTACGCCGGGGCGATCGCGCTGGGCGCGGCGCTGCTCGCGTGGGCGATCGCCGCGAGCTGCGCGACCAGCTCCGCGCTCGCCGCCGGCGCGCTCGGGTTCGCGTGGCTGATCGGCGGGTTTCTCGTCGGCGAGCTGCCGGCGCTGTGGCCCGATCTCGCGGCCGATCACCCGGCGCTCGCGGCGGCGCTCGACGCCGTGTCGCTGCGCGCGATCGCCGGCGAGTTCGCGCGCGGCTACGTCGGCGTGCGGCCGGTCTGCGTGCTGGTCGGCGTCGCGGTCGTCGGGCTCTCGCTCGCCACCTGGCAGGCCTGCGCGGGCCGCCGCCGGCGCCGCGAGCTGCAGCTCCGCGGGCTCGGCACGCTCGCCCTCGCGGTCGCCGCCGCCGCGGCGTGCGTGCTCGCCGCGCGCCACCCGGTGGGGCGAGATCTCAGCCGGGCGCGCCGCAACTCGCTCGACGAGGCCACCGTGGCGATCGTCGGCGAGCTGCCCGGGCCGGCGGCGCTGACGATCGTGGCGCCGACCCGCGGCGCGCTCGAGCCGATCTACGACGAGGTCGCGCGCGTGGCAGGCCGGATCGCGGCGCAGGCGGGCGGCATCTCGGTGCGCCGCGCCGATCCGCTGACCGCGCCGGGCGGGATCGCCGCGCTCGCCCGCGACGCGGGCCTGCAGCCGGGTGACCTCGCCGCGACCGGCGCGGTGATCGTCGAGCTCGGCGGCCGGCGCCAGGTCATCGATCTGCCGGCGTTCGCGACGATCGATCGCGGCCCGGGCGGCGCGGCCACCGTCGAGCGGCTCGCCGTCGAGCAGACCATCGCCGGCGCGCTGGCGCAGCTCGCCACGGCGCACCCGCTCACGGTGTGCGCCAGCCGCGGCCACGGCGAGCTGCCGGTCGCGCCTCCCCCCCCAGGGGGCCCGGGCCAGGACCTGGTGGCCGTCGCGCAGCGCCTGCGCGGCGACGGCCTGACGCTCGACGAGGTCGACGTCCTGCGGGGCGTGCCGGCGCGCTGCGCGGCGCTGGTGATCGCCGGCCCGGTGGCCCCGCTGTCGCCCGAGGAGGCGCTCGCGGTCCAGACGTTCGTGCGCGGCGGCGGCGGCCTCGTGGTCGCCGCCACGGTCACCGACGACGGCGCGCTGCCGGCGACCGGGCTCGAGGCCGTGCTCGCCGCCGAGGGCCTGGGCCTGCCGGCCGCGATCGCGATCGATCCGGCGCTCGCCGTGCGCGACGTGCCCGGCGCGCTGCGCGTCATCGATGGCTACGCCGATCATCCGATCGACCGTGGCTTCGCCGGGGTGCGGCCCACCCTGTGGTACCGGCCGCGCGCCGTCGTGGTCACCGGCCGGGCGGTCGCGCTGATCCACGCGACC